>ERZ1106969.1107-NODE-1107-length-20907-cov-28.426146_pt1 | contig 20907 bp, 18 predicted proteins | sample MGYA00403685_ERZ1106969 | MGnify/ENA primary metagenome ERZ1106969 (study PRJEB35170, sample SAMEA104062416) | human gut metagenome | biome: human gut; feature: human-associated habitat; material: faeces | place: Denmark | collected 2012-05-18 ... | reverse complement strand
CTGGTGAAAAATATCGTGAAATTGCTAGAGCAATGGGTGTTAAAGGTGTTGATGATATGACACAAGAAGAATATAGAAAAGCAGCTATTGATGCTGTTAAACAATTATCTAAAGATGTAGGTATTCCTGCTAATTTAAAAGAAATTGTTAAAAAAGAAGATATCCCATTCTTGGCAGAATCAGCAATGGCTGATGCATGTAGACCAGGAAATCCAAAAGATCCAACTGTTGAAGATATTATTAAATTATACGAATCTTTAATGTAATAAAATTAATTTGTAAATAAAAATGTTAGGCCATAAACCTAACATTTTTTTATATTTATTTAATTTTTTCTTTTAATTTTGTTAAAGAAATAATTGTTGGGGTTAATGCTGAATTAATTACAAATTCAATTAAGAAATTATAACCAATTACTGATAAAAATAAATATCCAACAGCATTTCCTTCACTTGTCCAAGAATCAAGAAGAGGTCTTAATAATGTAAGCATAGCAATTGTAAATAAGCCTGTATTAATAATTGGTACACATAAAGAAGCTAAAATTATTGATAAAGTAAAATTTTTGTTTTTTAAATATTTAAAAATTATGCCTGAAACTAATCCAGCAATTCCTGATTTTAATAAACAAACAAAAATTGTTTGTACTGGGTATAATGGCATAAAAGCTGTTAAAGTCGATGGAGATACAATGACTATTGCTCCATGTATTAATCCAAGGAATAAACCAGTAAGTGGACCATATATTATTGCTCCTAGTGCAATAGGAACTAAAGCTAAAGTAATACTTACTGGACCTAAAGTAATATAATTTGATATTAATTGTAAAACAATTACAAGTGCCATAAAGATACTTGTTCCTGTTAATTTTTTAATTTTATTGTTATTCATTTTATTTCTCCATATTCTTTTTATATATTTGATATAAGCCTTCAAAAATTAAATTTTCATCATAAATATAATCTTTGATGTGATCTTTAATTAAGATAGAATTGCCACCTGTTAAGATGTGTTTAGTTGGATAACCCAGTTCTTCTTCAATCATTTTGGTCATGCCATTAATCATGCAAATTGTTCCATATATTGCTCCTGAATTTAATGCATCAGGTGAATTTTTACCTATAACATTTTTAGGTGCTTTATATGAAATATCCATTAATTGAGCAGCATTTTTTGTTAATGCTTTACCAGCTGTTTTAATACCTGGAGAGATAATTCCACCAATGTAATTAGCGTTTTTATCAAGAACGAATAATTTGTTAGCAGTTCCTAAATCACAAATGATACTTGGGTATCCATATTTTTTTAATGTACCAACTGCATCTGCTACTAAGTCTGCTCCGAGTTCACTAGGATTATCTATTCTAATTGATAGACCTGTTTTGATTCCTTGTGAGATTACTAGACATTTTTGATTAATAACATTTTCTACTGCTAAAGTTATAACATCAGTTAATGATGGAATAACGCTTGAAAGAATAGCTCCTTCAAAATTAGAAGTATTTAAATGATGTCTAGAAAAAAAGTTTGATATTAGGTTAGCGTACATGTCACTAGACCTATTTAGGTCACTATCAGTTCTACATGAACAAATTAGTGCCTCATTTTGGTAGACACCAATACATAAATTGGTATTACCTAAATCTAATACTAAAATCATTTTTCCTCCTGCTGCAATCTATAAAAGTATCGCGCGCTAGTATTATGGCATTAAATACTAGGCAAATAAACAAAAATTGTATAAATTTGATAAAATTAGGCAATTATAGCCTATTTAATTAATATTTTAGAATAATATGTAATGTAAGTGAGAACTTACAAAATACATATAATCCCTCCTTTGAATAAGAAACGATTTATTTCGTTTCTTTAATTTTTTTTGTTTTTCTTGACAAAATAATAATGATAAGGTAAATTAAAATTAGAATTATTCTAAAAAATAAGGAGGAAAATTTATGAAAATATATCGTTGTAAACATTGTGGAAATATAGTTACTTTATTAACTGATAAAGGTGGAAAATTATCTTGTTGTAATGATGAAATGGAATTATTAAACGCTAATACTGTTGATGCTAGTGTTGAAAAACATGTTCCAGTTATAGAAAAGAATGGAAATATTGTTAATGTTAAAATAGGAGAAGTTCCACATCCTATGTTATTAGAACATCATATTGAATGGATTATTTTAGAAACTAATTTGAGAACAATGATTGCTCATTTAAAAGTTAATAGTGAACCTAAAGCTAGTTTTATTCTTTTAGATGGTGAAGAAATTGTCACATGTTATGAATATTGTAATCTTCATTCTTTATGGAAGAAATAATCATTTATAGATAAATTAATTTTTAAAAATAAAAACATGATATAAAATAATATTGTATCGTGTTTTTTATGAGCGTTTATATTTGTATTGATTTAAAATCATTTTATGCATCAGTTGAATGTGTTGAAAGAGGGCTTAATCCTCTTACAACTAATTTAGTTGTCGCGGATTCTTCGAGAACAGAAAAAACTATTTGTTTAGCAGTTTCTCCTAGTCTTAAAGAATTTGGTATACCTAGTAGACCAAGATTATTTGAAGTAGTTCAAAAAGTTAAAGATATTAATTCTAAAAGAGCAAAAAGTAGTGTTTTAAGTGGTGAATCATGTGATATTAATATTTTAAAACAATTTCCTGAATTAAAATTAAATTATATTATTGCCACTCCACAAATGGCTAAATATATTGATATAAGTTCTAAAATATATAATGTTTATTTAAAATATGTTTCTAGTGATGACATTCATGTTTATTCTATTGATGAAGTTTTTATCGATATTACTAGATATTTAAAGTACTTAAATAAAACTCCTCATGAAATTGTAATGCTAATGATTAAAGATGTTTTAGCTACGACTGGAATAACCGCTACAGCGGGTATAGGAACTAATTTATATTTAGCTAAAGTTGCTATGGATATAGTAGCTAAACATATTCCTCCTGATGAAGATGGAGTTAGAATCGCATATTTAGATGAAATGTCTTATCGAAAAAAATTATGGTCTCATAAACCTTTAAAAGATTTTTGGAGAATTGGTCATGGTTATGTAGAACGATTAGAAAAATTAGGATTATTTACTATGGGTGATATTGCTAGATGTTCACTTGGTAATAATGATGATCATTATAATGAAGATTTATTATATAATGAATTTGGTATTAATGCCGAATTGTTAATTGATCATGCGTGGGGATATGAACCAACAACAATGAAAGATATAAAAGATTATAAGCCTCAATCTACTTCATTATCAAGTGGACAAGTTTTACAATATGGATATGATTATAATAAAGGTAAAGTAGTTGTTAAAGAAATGATGGATAATTTATCTCTTGATTTAGTAGATAAAAAGTTATTAACATGCAATATTTCTTTATATATTGGGTATGAATATAATGATAATTATAAGGGTTTATGTGAAATAAATTATTATGGGAAAAAGGTACCTAAATCTAGTCATGGTTCTATTAATTTAAATGATTTTACTTCTTCTACTAAAAAATTAGTAGAAAATATTTCTTTTTTATATGATAAAATTGTTGATAAAAATTTATTAATCAGAAGGATTAATATTTCTTGTAATGGGTTAATTAAAGAAGAAAATTATAAAAAAATTAAAAGATATGAACAAATTAATTTATTTTGTAATTATGAAGATAAATTAAAAAAAGAAGAAATTGAAAAAGTTAAAGATTTAAAAGAAAAAAAGGTTCAGAAAACTATTTTAAATATCAAAAAAAAATATGGTAAAAATGCTATTTTAAAAGGAAATAATTTTGTTGAAGGGGCAACAGGAAAAGAAAGAAATAAGCAAATTGGAGGGCATAAAGCATGAGTAAATATGATGATATTATTAATTTGCCTCATCATGTTTCGAAAAATCATAAACAAATGTTAAGAATCAATAGAGCAGCTCAATTTGCTCCTTTTTCAGCATTAACAGGGTATGAAGAAGCTATTAATGAAACTAAAAGAATAGTAGAAGAAAAAAAGATTATTTCTAATCAAATGAAACAAGAAATTAATGATAAATTAATATATATTAATAATCATATAAAAGAAAATATTTATATTAATATTGTCTATTTTATAAAAGATAAAAATAAAAATGGTGGAATATATGTTAATAAATTAGATTATGTAAAAAAAATAGATAATTATAAACATGAATTAATTTTAAATAATAATGAAAGAATTTTATTTGATGATATTTATTCTTTAGAATATGAAAATTAATCTGTAATTATTTTTATATTTGTATAGTCATTATTTGTTAACATTATTTTAAAATTTTGATATTTGCAAATATGATGTGGAATATCTAAAAATGTGTCATATAAGAAACTGTTTGTGATTTCTTCTAAGACTTCATGTGAATAATTAGATAATAAAATATAACTTTCTAAAATTCTTTTAGTTATATATTATCTAGCTTTTTCTAATTTTGAATTAATATCTATTGAACTATAAGGTGGGAAAATACCAAATTCATTTAGTGTATATATTTTATAATCTTTTTGAGTAATTAAATTTGTTAAAGAAAATAAATATGCTGTAATTTTATTATCAATAAATGGTAAACCTTTAATCTTCATAAACACCTTTTAACTAATATCATTATATCAAAATTAAAAAATGTTTAATTCTTTTTTCAAATTCTTTTCATTTAAAAACAAAATTATTATACTAGTAATGCAAAATAAGGAGAACAAATGAAAAAGTTATATATTTTTATTCCTGCTTTATTATTAAGTATGGTTAGTTGTACTGTTAATTCATCTAATTCTGGAACAAGTTCAAATAATGAATCTAATTCACAAATTAGTTCATCTTCACAAACAAATAAAAATGAATGGTCAAATGAAGAAAAAGAATTAATGAATGGGTGTTTGAATTGCTTATTACCATTTTACAATTTTCCTAATTATAAAATGGAAAAATTTGAAGATAATGGTGCTTATATTGTATTAAGTTCATCTAGTGAAGAAGATTTTTCCGATGAATATAATTCTTTATTAACTTCAAATGGTTGGACTTTAGATTCATCTACGACATTTACTGGATTTAATAAATATGAAGAAGAAGATGGTTATATTGTTGATGGTTCATTAAGTGATGAATTTACTTTAGTTAATATGCAATTTATCAATGATGATAATGTTTTAGTTGATTATGTTTATTCCCCTAAAAGTGGTATTTATTTAGATGGTGAAACTTATTATCTAGTTGATGCAGGAAATACTATTACTGCTTTTATTTATGAAGGAGAAGAAGGTGGAGACGATCAAGGCGAATTAACTTCATGGCCTACTAGCAATATTGTTAATCTTTTTGGAGTAGATATTCCTCATTTTGAAGCATCTACATATAATTTCTTTGATTTAACTGAATATAATTCAGGTGTTTATATTTATTGTTATGATTATAATTATTCTAATGCAGAAGAAAGTTATAAAACAATTCTTGAAAATGAAAATTATGTTGTAACTTATGATGAAGATGAACAAATATATAACGCTACTAAAGATAATAATTTATTTGGTATAAGTTTTTATGAAGATGCAACAGAATTTATTATTACTATTTATGATGTTGTTTTACCTTCTTCATGGCCAAATGATAAAATTAATAATTATTATGGTGTAGAAGTAAATGTTCCTTCAGTTATTGATACTGATACATATTATTTCTATGATTATGATCAACCATATTTAACATTTGAAACTACTGATGAAAGTTTATTACAATCATATAAAACAAAATTAGAAAATAATAATTGGGTTGTTGAATATGTTCCAAGTAATATTGTTGATGAAGTTGAGAAAGGTGATTATTATCAAGCAACAAAAGAAGAAGTTCATGCTTCATTAATTTATTATATAGATAAGGGTAATTTTGTTATTGGTTTTGATAAATTAGTTTCTTTATCAAGCTGGCCAACAGATAAAATTAATGATTTATTTGGTGTAAATGTTCCTTCAGTAGATGGAATTAATGAATATTATGTTGATGATTCTGATATAGTTAATTATGGATTACAAATTTATTTTGAATCAAGTGATAATACATTAATTGAATCTTATAAACAAACTTTAATTAGCGCAGGATTTACAACTTCTTATGATAGTGAATATTATGATTGTGATATTGCTTATGATAAAGATAATAAGATCTTTATATTATGGTATATTGAAGAAGGTTATTTTAATGTTCAAATTTTCACTGCTGATGAAAATGTAGAACAAGGTGATTATACATTTAATTTTTCTAATGAAAATCAATTAAGTAGTAAAGGTGATAATACATCAACATGGAAAGAAGGTAATTTTTCTATGGTGGTAAATAAAGGTACATCTAATATAACTGTTGGTAATACTAACCCTAGTAAATCATATTATTCTAATCCTTTAAGAATATATGAAGGCCAAAATGTAGAAATAAGTTGGACTAATGAAAATGTTTCATCTATAGTTTTATATGTTAATATGAACAATTCTAAATCAAGTCCTACTACTATTTCTAATGTTAAAGACGCTACACTTTCTATAAGCGGTAATAAAGCAATTTTTGTAGTTGATAATAATTCTAATAAAGTTAGTTTTGAAATTGTAAATGCATCAATTGGTGAAGAAAAAATAACTCAATGCCATCTTGATGGTATTGAATTTGTTAAATAAGATATAATGAAAATAAACTCCAATGTTGAATCCATAAATGGATAAACTAAGGAGTTTTTTGATTAAAAAAAATTATATATTTTAGTGACAAATTAAATTCAGTTATTAATTATAAGTAAAAAATAAAATATAATCTATTTCATTGGTGAGTTTGACAAAAAATCAATAAAAGCAACAAAACTATATTAATGTTTTTTTCACATATAATAAAAAGACAACTATACAAGAAAAAAATAAAAATAATCTTTCCTTGTATGAGTTGACGAATAAAACAAATGTGAAAAAATAAATAAAGTCAATGATTATGGTTTCCTTGTTATGCCTAACGGAAGATAATAAGGAACATCATTGACTTTATTTAAATTAATATAGTGTTATTTATAAAAAAAATAAACACATTTTAAAAAAATATATTATAATTGTTCAATAGGTAAGAAAAAGATGGAAAATATAGATAATTTATTTAAATATAGTAGTCCTTGCAATAATGTAAAAAATAAAAAATATATTATTAAAGAAAATGTTTTAAGTGGTAAAAGTGTTTTTAAACTTATGGAGCAAATTTCTTGGTGCATTAAAAATGATGTTTGGAATTTTAAAATTGTTGAATTTTCTAATTCATCATTTAAATCTGGTGACGTTGTATCTGTTTTGGAAATTATTTTTTATTATATTGCCATAAAAAAGCCTCATACGATTAGATTTGTTTTCAAAAAGGAAATTAAAAATATTTTTTTTAATAATTCATTGTTAGAAAAATATAATAATAAATACTTAAATGAAAATTTTAAAAATGATTTTATAAAATTAGATACAGATATTACAAGATTTAGAGTACTTGCTTTAAGAAAAAAATATCTTAATAATAAAAAAAGTCTTTCACAAATAAATACTAATATTAAGTTCTTTTTAACACATATACTAGAGAATAATGATAAACTTATATCGACAATACTTAAATTGAGTGGCGAAATTTTATCAAATACTTTTGAACATAGTGATGGTGATTGTTTAGTAAACATGCATGTAGCATTACACAAGTCATCAGGACGTGGAGTAATATCTCTTGTTTTTATTTCACTAACAGATATTTTTATTTACTCAACACTTTATAATATTATTAAAAATGGAAATAATACTCAATATTCTGGGAAAGATATAATTGTAAAAGCATTAAAATTTCATGAAACAAAGTTTGATGATAAATATGAATTGGAAGATTTTTCTTTAATTAGTACATTTCAAAAAAGTGTATCAACAAGAGATAATAGTGTAAATTCTGGTGGTACTGGTTTTTCTATTTTGTTGAAAGAACTTCAAAAAAATGTGTTTGCTGATGCTTATAAAACATATGTATATTCAGGGAATAGAACTTTATATTTTAAAAAAGAAATGATGATGCTTGATGAATTTGGTAATGTTGGATTTAATGAAAGTAATAGATATTTTGATGACATTCCAAACGATGATATTTTGCAAAAAGAAAAATATTATTTTCCAGGTACTATCTTTGAAATTGATATCGTAATATAATATAAAGGAAGGTGATAAAATGGAAATCAACGAAATTAGAATAAAAATAGATAATGATCTTGTATGTTTATGTGGAAATGAATATGGATATGACGTTTTTGAAAAACAATTAAAAGACAAAATAGATTATTCTAAAAAAAATGTAATTATTTTTCCTGAAAATATAACAGATATTGCTATTTCTTTTATTCAAGGATTAATGAGAGAGCCAATAAAAAAAATTGGTAAAAAAAATATTTTTGATTACTTTGAATTTAAAGCAAGTAGTTCAGCGTTAGAAAAGGATATTAAGGAAAGTGTGGTGTTTTAGGTGAAATACAATGAATTGATTTCTATAATCATTTCCTCACTTTCATTATTACTTTCCGTAATTGTAACAATACACAATTTTTCTTTAAATAAAGAAAATAAAAAACTTAAATTTTATAATTCTTTGATTGGAAAAAATGTAGAGAATTTTATTAAAAAATTAACACAAGAAATTGATAATTTTATTATTAATGATTTTGAAATCAATAATAAATACTCAACACAAAAAATAAAGAAGTTAATATTTGATTTTAAAAAAAATATGATGATTGAAAAATATATAAATGAAGATGATTTTAACTTGTTAAAAAAATATCTTATAGACATTGATGAAACTGTTATCATTTTAAAAGACAAATGTAAAAGTAAAGATACACAATATATGAAAGAAAAAATAGGTCATTTGCAATGCATTGTGAAAAAATTATTTGTATTTATAAAGAAAAAATATTTTTAAACTTTTAACATTGATAAACGGCTCTAATTCTTTTTAATGCATTTTTAATATATAAAGAAGAAATTTTATATTGATCAAAAACAATATTAAAACCATTTTTATCATTACATACAAAATTCCAATAGTTTTTTCCTATTAATAATTCATCTTTTGAAAAAAATCTTTCTACATTTGCTTGATGCCAAAAATTTTCTTCACCAAATTTATTGTATGCTGTGGCAAAATAAATATAGATATTTTGATCATGAGGTATAACATTTTTTAACATAAAATATTCTTTTAATAATGCTAATTTTTCACTTTTAGCTTTTTTATTATCTAAATCACCACCAGCTTTTAATTCAATTAAATAATGAGTTTTAGTTTTTTCATCATAAAACCAGTTATCACATTTGTGTTTTGTTAGAAAGCTTGTAACATCTTTTGGTTGAACAACAAAAAAATTTTCATAATGTTCTTTAGCTGGTTTACAAATATTATCTTCATATTTATCTAATAAATTGCTAATATGTTGAGTTTGTTCGGTTAATATATATGAATGAATTGTTTTATTTGTTTGATATGAAAATTTGGCAATTTGATTACCAATACTTTCAAGTAAATTACCAAATGATGAATCAAAAGAACGTACAAATGCACTATAAAAGATAAATTCATCACCTAATACAGAAATAAAACAATTATTTTTTTTAGAATTTATCGTGCCAGTTGGGTTATTTACATCAGAATTATGTCTTAGTTCAAAACCATCTGCGAAACTTTTAATTGCTGTATCAATAATAATTCTAATTGATTTTTCTCTTAATGCTTCCATTTTATTAAACCTCAATTTCATAATTTGTAATCAAAAGATGTTTAACATCTTTAATGTTTCTATTTTTAAAACTAACTAAATAATTTTTATCATATTCATAAATATTAAATTTGTTATATAAATCATCAATAAAATCAGTTTTTTTAATTATTAACATCCATTTTGCTTTTGTATTTGTTAAAATTATATTTAATCTTATTTGTTCATTTTTATCAAAAGCATTATTATCATAAGTAGAGAATTCTGAATCATATGGAGGATCTAAAAAAATAAAATCATTGCTATCTAAAGTAAATAAATTTAAGAATTCTTCAAAATCCAAATTATAAATAACAGTATTTTTTAAATATGAAATAATTTCATTTGATTGCATTTGTTTAATTTTAGAAGTTATATATTTTAAATTATATGATTGGCCTCCATAAGGAACATTAAAGTTACCATTTTTGCTAAATCTAAACATTGATGAATAACAATATTCTCTTATAAAATAAAAACTAGCTGTATGTAATTGTTTATTTTCTTTTTTGTCATTATAAATATCTCTAACACACATATAAAATGCAGTTTTTCTAGCAGTTAATTTAATATTTTCTTTATCTTTATTAGAAATTTTATTGCCTTCATTTTCTAAACATTTAATTCTTTTATTTTTTAAAGCAAGTGATTTATTTGCATAAGAAGCAAATTTTTCTTTATTAATGATATTTGTATTTAATTCACTATTTGTATCAAGTTGTTTCCATAAAAAATCAAGCTCATTTAAATAATCAAAAAATTCATTATCTTGATTTTTTACATAATTATAAAGTGAAATTAAATCTTTTGATTTATCATTAATAAATGAATTAGAAATATTAATATTAAAATAAATTGAACCACCTCCAACAAATGGCTCAAAATATCTTTTAATATTATTTGGCTTAAATCTTTCTACTAGTGAAAATTCTTTTAATTTACCACCTGGATATTTAATAAATGGTTTCATAGTTACTCCTGCTTAGCCATCTATTAAAATAATTTATGTATTTTAATCAATAAAAATCATTATGATTCAAGTTTATTTTGTCATAAAAGTTTGAGATTATTGCAAAATAATGTTAATATTTTCTCAGTATTATGAACATAAGGCCGTCTATTATTTTAATAGGCGGTTTTTAATTTAAATAAAAGGAAAGGATTATAAAATGAAATTAGAAGATTTATTAAATCTATGGTTAGATAAATATGTTAAAGATTCAGTCAAAATTAGAACATATAATAGATATAAAGATATTTGCAATTCACATTTAAAGGTATATTTAGGTGGGAAAGATATTAATCAATTAAAACTTGATGTTTTACAAAATTATGTTTCTATTTTAATCAAACATAATTATTCAACAAATACAATTAAAGGAATTATATCAGTTTTAAAACAAGCATTACATTTAGCGGTTCAATTAGAATTAATAGAAAAAGAATATACTTCTTTAATTAGACTTCCTCAAATAAATGAAAAACAAATAAGTTTTTTTAATAAAAATGAGCAAGAAAAATTAATTACTTTTTGCATAAATAACAAAAATAAAAACTATATTGGAATCGTTATTTGTTTATTAACTGGAATTAGATTAGGTGAACTATTAGCCTTAACATGGAATGATATCGATTTTGAAAACAAAATTTTAAAAATCAATAAAACAGTTTTTACAACTAAAATAGAAAATCATTATAAACAAATTATTGATACTCCTAAAACAAAAAAATCTGTTAGAGAAATACCTTTATCAAATAATCTAATTGAAGTATTAAAGAATATAAAAAATGAATCAAAATCAAAATATATAATTACCACAAAAAAATTAGGTATTGTTAGTAATAGATCTTATCAAAGAACATTTAAATTCATATTAAAGAAAAATAATATTCCTTATAAAAACTTTCATGCTTTACGACATACATTTGCCACTAATGCTGTAAATATAGGAATGGATGTTAAATCTATTGCTGATATTTTAGGGCATTCAAATGTTATGATAACAGTCAATAGATATGCTCATTCTTTTCTTGATTATAAAATTCAAATGATGAATAAATTAGATAATCAAATATTTAATACCGCTATTTAGAATATTTATAAAAACAACTCCTAGATATTTTTAAAATAGATAAAACTTGGTTGATAGTTAGTTCTTTTCTATTGTATTTATCCGCTAATAAATCAAAATTTTTGGGTTTAACATATTTTGGTCTACCTAAATGAATACCTTTTTGCTTAGCAATTGCTATGCCTTCTTTTTGTCTTTGTTTAATATTAGCTCTTTCATTTTCAGAAACAAAAGATAATATTTGTAAAACAATATCACTAATAAAATTAGACATTAAAGTATCGACTGATGTATTTGTATTTAATAAAGGCATATCAATAACATTAATATCCGCTTCAATGGTTTTAGTTATATATGCCCATTCTTCAGTTATCATTTTATAATTTCTTCCTAACCGATCAATACTTTTAATAATTAACAAATCTTTTTTCTTTAATTTTGATTTCAATATTTGGTATTGTTCTCTTTGAAAATCTTTTCCCGATTGATAATCAATAAATATATTTTCTTCTGGAATATTATATTTGTTTATTTCATTTAATTGTCTATCAACATTTTGACTTGTTGAAGATACTCTTATATATGCATATATCATGTTGCCACCTCTTAAAAATGTTTTTAAAGGTACACCTTTAAAAGAACTCATGTAATATGGATTATAGCAAATTGTAAACGTACTAACAATTAAAAAATATCGAAATTCATCATATTATGTCGCATAATATTGAATTTTATATTAAAGTTATTAATGCTTACTTGAATATTTAAATGTGTACTTTAAAATACAGATGGGGAGTATGAATTATGAAAGATTTAGTTAATGCGTTAAGAAGAGGTAATCAAAAAGCCTTTGAATATTTGTATGTTGAATATACAAATAAATTAGTTTTACATTCTACTTATCTTTTAAGAAATCGATGTGATGCTGAAGATATTGTTGCTGAATTTATAGTTAATATATTTTCTGAAATTCAAAAATATGATGAAACAAAAAGCTCTTTTAATACTTGGATACATACATGTATAAGAAATAAATGTTTAAATTTAATAAAGCAAAATTCAAGATTAACTTCACTTAGTGAAGAAGAAATCAAAGCAATAGATAATAATGCTCAAAATGAATTATTTTATGATTTAAGAAAGATACTTACAGATTTTGAATATGAAATTATGTGCTTAAAATTTAAAAATGATTATACTAATAAAGAAATTGCTAAAATAATGAATGTGAAAGAAAAGAAGATTAAATATACTATTGAAATTTCATATAGAAAAATAAGACAATATCTCAAGGAGGTAAAATATTATGAATGAGAAACAAAAATTAGATAGAGATTTAGAAGAAGTATTTCATATGAATGCCAAAATGAAAGAAATAGAAAGTAAAATGACATTCAATGAACCTAAAAATAGTTTTAAATTTAATAAAGTAGCCTTTGCTTTATCTACATGTGCTGCATGCATAGTATTAATTGGTGCCTCAGTTGGAAGTTTTTTCTTAGGAAAAAATGCATTTAATAAACATGAAGATATAACAGTTGTCTTAGAAGATAAAATGAAAGAAGCTTTTGATTATATAGATACTATTTGTAATAAAAAAGATAAAGCACCATATAGATCATTTTTAATTAATAATGAAATGTCATTATATTTTTATCGAGGAACAATTGATAATTCAACTAACTATGAAAAATGCTATTTTTATCAATTTGTATTTTATAAAGACTCTGATTATGAATTAAATCTTGAATTAAAAAACGAAGATAACATTATCTTTAGTGTTAATCCTGCTGAATATAATTATTTAGGTAGGATTGAAAAAGAAGGGTTTAATTTTACAAATTCGTTAGAATTGATACTCACTGATTATGGTGATGAAATATTGCATGAGAATATAAATTTATAAAAAAAATAAAAATAATTTGGGCCAAACTCCTTTTCTTAATTGTATATATTATGAAAGGAGTTTTTTTATGAATAAAAAACTAAAAAAAATATTTATCTTTGCTGTTCTAATTAGTAACAGTTTTACTATTGGAGGTGAAAATAAAAAAGTAAATAATAAAATTCATTTTGAAAATAATTTTATGAAACAATTATCTTTAGAAGATAATGAAAGTAAAAATGAAACATCAGTCTTATTAAAATTAAATTATGATATTTTATTATCTAATTTTGTTGAATCTGAAGAATTATTATCTAAAAATAGAAATGAAGAAATTAGTAGATTAAGAAATTATTATACAGAAAAAAATAATGAAATAGTTAACAATTTAGATTTAAGTAATTATGAAAATGTTTATGTTTCTAGTTATTCACCATTCATTAGTTTAAATACTAATTGGAATAATAATAGTTATGACGAATTAGAATATTTAGCTGAAAATGATAATATTCAAGATATTTATGTATCTAAAACTGATGAAACGAAAAATAATTTCTTTTCATCAAAAAGAGCAGTTGGTCTTAATAACTATATTTATAATAATGATCCTAATTATACAGGAGAAGGAATTGTAGTAGGCATTTTAGAAACAGGTATTGCTGATGTTAAACATGAAAGTTTAAAAAATACTGATATTGAAGTTAGAGATGAATGGTACTATGTTGAAACTGTTTCTAATCATACAACAATGATGGCAGCAATGATTGCTGGAGTAGAAGGAGTGGCACCTAAAGCAAAAGTTTTAAGTGTTGAATTATTTGGTGATCCAGTTAGTGAAATTGATTGGTTATTAGAAAGAAAAGTCAATGTTATTAATATGAGTTTTGGAGAAAAAAATCCAGAGGGTAAATATAATTCATTTTCTGCATATATCGATTTTGTTGTTAATACATACAAAGTAACAATTGTTGCTTCTGCAGGTAATGAAGGGAATGGTACTAAAAACGTTGCTAATCCAGGATTAGGATATAATGTTTTAACAATTGGAGCATGTGGTTATGATAGTGGACTAGCTGAAAAGTTTTCATCATCAAATGTTGTAGAAGGACCAAGGAAACCAACAATTATGGCTCCAGGTGCTGATTATGCTTTAGAAGGATTTAGTGATAGACATAATGGCACTAGCTTTTCTTGTGCTTTAACTACTGGATGCGTTGCTTTATTAATGCAAAGAGATCCATTAATGAGATTACATCCAGAAAGAGTAATATCAATGTTTACATCAACCGCTGTTAGAGCAAATAAAAGATTATTTAATGCTGGCTTAGATAATAGAACAGGAGCAGGAACTCTTAATTTTGATAATATTGTAAAAAGTTATAAAAATCATTATTTATGTGGTATTTCAGTTGAAGATAGAGGAACAACATTTACTGTAAATGCAGAAACAAACCAAACAGTAAGAATTGCTATTGCGTGGCTAGCTAAAGCTAATGGAAATGTTGATAAAACAATAATGACTGATTACGATTTATATATTTATGATAAAGATGGAACATTGGTTACAAAACAAGAAACTAATTCTGATTGCCTTGAACTAGCAGAATTTACCGCTCCTAGTACTGGAAAGTATACTGCTAAAATAGTTGAAAAAAGTACTGGAAGAGATTTTGATCAAAGTGTTTCAGTATCATATTTTGTAAAATAATTAAAAAAATTTTGGGCCAAAAAGCTTTTCTCAATTGTATATATCATGAGGAGGAAAAATAATGCCATAAAAAATTAGCATTTATTCAATGAAAGGAAGGAGTATTTATATGGATTTTCAAGGAATAAAAAATTATGAATTTTTCATTAGTTTAGGTTATGTAACAATTATAAGCAGTATTCTAACATTAATAATCACTCAAATTATTAAAGTAATTTTGAAAAAGAAAAATGTAATTAATGAAGAAATGTTTGCTTCACAAAAAGATATTATTTTATCGAGAATAGGAAGAATCATTTCATTAATCATTTATTCATCGCTTTACATATTAAATGAATATTTTTTAAAACATAATATCGTATTTGATGGAGCGTTAATTACAGGATTACTTTCAGGATCAGCATTAACATTAACCTTATCAAAAGGAATTTATACAATGTTACATCAATATTGTGAAAAGAAAACACTATTTGAAAGATTAGAATATGTTTCCACTATTATTGATAAAATGTCTGAAACAACTGATGAAGATCTAACTAAAGAAGAAAAAATAGAAAATTTTACTAAAGAAAACAAATGGATTTTAACAAGCAAGAAGGAGAAATAGATGAAAAAAGTAGTCAAAAGTCAAAAAGCAGAAATCACAAAAGAACACAATTCAATAAATGAAGTTAATTTAGAAATTGATAATAAAATTAATAATATTAAAGAAGAAAAAATATTAACAAAAACAATAAAAAGTAATGACAATTTTGTAATAACGCAAGAATCTAATGAATTTAAAGCAACTAATGGAAAAGATATAAATGTGATTTTTTCTTCTGAACTAAACACAAACAATGTTTTAGCTTTAGAAAAAGAAAATAATCATTTAGATATGAAATTTTTAGGAAAAAAATCAAAATTAAAAACATTAAGAAAATGTAAAGGTTTCTTGAGTAATAATATTTTATCTTATGATAATTTTGAAAACGGAATGGATTTAAAATATAATTTAAAAAATAATTTAATTAAAGAAAGTATTATTATTAAAGAAAAGCAAGATGATTATACTTTTGAGTTTGAAATTAATAAAGGTAATTTAGATATTTTTTACAATAAAGAGAATGAAACTATTGAACTTAAAGATAAAGAAAAAACTATATTTACTCTTTTAAGTCCATATATGGAAGATAATAATAAAGTAAGAAGTGATGATTGCTCGTATACTGTAGAAGAAAATGATAATTTATTAAAATTAACATTGAAATGCTCGACAAATTGGATTAATTCTGAAGAAAGAGTATTTCCTGTTGTTATTGATCCAACGATTCTTATTTTAGATGATGATATATTAAATATATCTAGTTGGACTAATGGTCGTGAAAATTATTCATATGATAATTTAGCTGTTGGTCATAATTCTGTCATGCCAATTTATGAATTTGATAATTCTATCAAGTTAAATATTGATTTAAACTTATTAATGAAAAAATATAAAAGAATAAATGAATTGATTATTTCATTAAAACTTTTTAAAATTTCAGACAAAGTAGATGAAACAACAACATTTATAATTTCATATAACAATAAAATAATTGATACATTTACTATAGCTAATTTTAAAAATGAATTATTAATTCCAATTGGCGAATTTTTAAATCCTAGTTTAAAAAATATAGAAATTGTTATTTCTAAACAAAATGACAAATATTATGATTTTTCAAAAACAACAAGAGATATTAATCCACCATCAGAAGATGGATGTATATATTTTTATTCAAAATTTGATGAAGAAGAAAATAATAGACCTTCTTTATTGATTGAATATGAAAATGAAAAAACTATTGAAAACAGTAAATATAAAATTAAATACCCAACTGTTGAAATAGGAACCTCTTATATTGATGCTTATAATGGCACATATCAACATAGAGTAATTAATGAATTTTTATTAGATGATCAAACTATAGATATAGAAAACATTTTTGATCCTAAATTTTATAATAAAGATAATTTATATGGTTTAGGAAAAGGCTGGAGAACAAATTACCATCAATATATTGTAGAAAAAGATAATCAAATATCTTATATAGATTCATATAATATAGAACATACTTTTGATGAAAAATATTTTTATATTAATAATGATGGTGAAAAAATCTATGTACCAAAAAAAGATGTATTTATAGAAGAAAATGGTAATTTAAAATATTTATTAAACACAAAAGAATTTGATGTAACAAGAAATTACGATAATAATGAAGGTTTAAATTTAATTTTAAAAAAAGGAAATAATAATTGCAAAAAGAAACAATTAGTAACTAAGAAAAAAAGATTTTTTATTCAATTGTTAAATGATCTTTTAGAGATTGAATATGTAAATGGCATGATTATAATGCCTTATTTTACAGACAATAATTTAGAGGATGTAAGCAGTGCAAATCGTTTTCTTCAAGAAGAATATTATGATCTTTATAGAAATGCTTTAGAATCTATTGGAAATTATCAATTGGATAAGAATTTTTGTAAATGTTTAACATTTTTAGAACCAAAAAAAGTAAAAAATTTAAATGGATTTTTTGATGAAAATGGCACTCGATTAAAATGTTATTATGAAGATGTTCCTTTGTTTAAAGATGCTGATGGGTATTATGTTAAAGTTGATTTTAGACAATATAAATGTAAAGTAAAGCATGGGAATGGAGAAAAAGAATTTTACGCAAGAAAAGCATATTCTGATAGCTATTCACTTGGTGAAATAAGACTAATATGTAAAGAAGAAAATGTTTATGAATATGTGGAAAATGATGACTTGTTTGATAATAATGATTATCAAACATTGATTATAAATAAAAAAACAATACAAGAAAATTTATCCAATTTAAAAGTTTCAAAACAAACACTTGATATAGAATTAAATTTAATATGGGAGAAATATAAAAGTGCGGAAACTTATGTATATATATATAACTTTGATAAAGTTACAGGAGAATATGTTTCTGCTTTACAAAATTATGAGAATATTGAAATGCAATATAAAACATTAAGAAAAAATATTGCAACATATAGTGATAATATCAATAAACTTGAATGCCAATTAAAGAATATTGAAGAAAAAATTAATGATTATAAAGTTGATGAAATTAATTATGTTCTTTTTAATGGTAACGAGTTTTTAGGATTTGATGGCACTGGAAAATTGATACAAATTCAAAATGATGATTTTAATAAAATAGAAATCAAATATGACAATAAAAGAATTTTGTCTATTTCATCAAATAATAAAAAAATTATATTCAACTATAATGAAAAAAATAATCTTTTAGAAAACATAATTGATACTGCTGGAAGAATAGTATCTTACAACTATAATTTAATAAATAATGATTTAACAAATATTGTTAAATGTGATAATACAAAAATTAATTTTAATTATTTCAATGGTATTAAAATTGAATCAAACAATGAAAAAACTGAAATAACAATCAATAATGAAAGCTCTATAGCTATTAAAACATTCTACACATCAAATGAAGTATCTAAAAATACTAATATTACAAATAATGAATTTAAAATTGAAACAAATAATTTGATTACATATGATGGATCTAAAACAAAATTAGAAGACATAATAAATTCAAGTGAAAACATAGTTTATAATTTTAATGATAATAAGAAAATATCAACAATAGATGATAAAAAATGTGTTAAATATTACCTTTATGATGGTGAAAAAATATTATTTTATGGAGAAAATAGAAAGAAAGATAGTAAGTTAGCATCATATTCAGTAAGCGATTTTATTAGTTCCAATATAAATATTGTTACTTCTAATTTTGTAAAAAATATTAATGAAAATAAATTATCAACAGATAATTTCTTGGGATTAAAAATTACTATAGCCAATTCAAGTGTTGAAAAATTTGGTGTTGAGATTCCAAATCAAATAAAAATAATTTTGTCTAATTTAAATCCAAATGAGTCAATAATTATTCCTATTAAAATTAATAGAAATATTTCTGAAACATATAAAGTTAATTATACTACTTTTGATGATTTTGATGACACTGGAAAATTTAAATCAATTGAGTTAGTAAATATTTATAATGCAAAACAATATTATTATATCGATGATAAACTTGTAAAAGAAGAAGATGCATCATCAACTATTGTTTATGAATATAATAAAAATAATTTATGTATTAAGACAGAGGAAACTAATATTTATAATGATAAATTAGTTACTAATTATTCATATAATTCAAATAATCAACTAACATTATCTGAAGATAGCAAAAAAAATATTGTTGAATATTACTATGACGAAAATGGAATATGCACTGAGCAAAGATCTTATAATAAAGAAGATGCATCATTGATGAAAATTATTAAAACAAAATATGATGAAAAAGGTAATATATTTAATTATGGCTTAATTAAAAACAAAGATGGAAATTATCCAGTTGAAGAAATTAAATATTGCAATTTAAATACTGAAATTAAAGGCTTAAAAAATGATGTAATTGTGTATAATTACGATTTAAAAACTAGTGAATTACTTTCAATTTCTTCTAGTGCAAGTGGAATTAACAATTCAACATCATTTAGTTATAATTGTGGTCTATTAACATCGATGAAACACTTGGGATGTGAAGTAGAATATATATACGATTGGTTTGGTAGAAAATTAAAAACATTATTTAATGGAAAAGAAATATTATGGACTACTTACAAGGATAACTATAATAGTGCAGAAGATGATAATTATGATTTTGATAATGAAATAAAAAATGGATCATGTGTGGAAACAACTACAGCAGATGGATATTATGAAGCTTATTATAAAAATGATGAAAATAATCTTATTTATAAAAAGTATTCAGCAGATGATTCATATGGTCGAGTTGAATATAAGTATGTTGAAGATAACATATCTGAAATTAAATATATTGATAATTATAGAGATGATGGAAGCATTTACAAAGAACAAATAAAAAATGAATATAAAAATGGATTAATAGTAAAACAAAATAAAATAGTTAATAATCAAGAAACTTTAACTATAAAAAACAATTATGATAATAAAAATAAATTTATTGATTCATACGATTTGATTTTAGAAAATGAAACGAGATTAAATTATCAAAATACTTATGTAAATGATCTTTTAACATCAGTAACATTAAATGATGCAATTGTAGATGATGAAGAAACATTTATTGAAATTTTAAAATCGGAATATAAATATGATACTTTAAATAGAGTTCAACATCAAAAAATAACAAGCAATAAGGTTAATATGTGTCATGAATACTCCTATCTTCAACAAGATAATAATTCATTAGATTTAATTAATGAAGATATTTTAAAAATCGAAATAGATAATAATAATCAAAAATCATATTTAAGT
>ERZ1106969.1092-NODE-1092-length-21145-cov-8.826648_pt1 | contig 21145 bp, 21 predicted proteins | sample MGYA00403685_ERZ1106969 | MGnify/ENA primary metagenome ERZ1106969 (study PRJEB35170, sample SAMEA104062416) | human gut metagenome | biome: human gut; feature: human-associated habitat; material: faeces | place: Denmark | collected 2012-05-18 ... | reverse complement strand
GAGTGATCATGAGTGCAGTGGAGATTTTAGAGTCCGGCAAAGAATATACAAGAGAGGAGCTGAGAAAGCTTTTATCCGGACATCTGTGCCGTTGCACAGGATATGAAAATATCTTGAATGCGGTACAAAAAACCATGTATAAACGGTTGGGAAAAACTGAAAATTAAGATTTTTGTGCTGTTGCATAAGTTCTTTTTTAAAATCTGGACACAATATCTTTAAAAAGAAAGGATAGATTATGAGAAAGAAGATGGCTGGATTGATTCTGGTATTGTTTGCAGCAGCACTTTTTATGACCGGATGTGAAAAAAAGGCTCAGGAAAAAGAAGAAGCCAAGGAGGCATCTGCACGTCAGCTTGTGATTCGGAAGCAGACACAGACAGAAATTGCAGAAAAGAAAATTGAAGAAAAAAGAAACAAACTACCGGATCAGGCGCAGATTGATATGGAAGTAATTCTGCAGAAACCGGAACTGCCGACAGGGTGTGAAAGTGTCGCATTGACCATGGTTCTCCGGCAGAAGGGATATTCCATAGAGAAGACTACAATCGCAGAAAATTATCTGATCTATAATCAGGAAAACTATGCGGCCGGATATGTAGGAGACCCGTCGACTTATGGAGGGGTTGGAATTTATCCCCCGGGCCTTGTAAATACCGCAAATCGTTTTTTAAAACAGCACTATCAGCAGCAGACGGCATATGATGTAAGTAAGCTGAAGCTGGAGGAGTTGTTTCCTTATGTGGCGGCTGGAAATCCCGTTCTTTTGTGGCTGACATCGGATATGGAAGAACCTTATTTTTCCAATCAAAGCGTGGAATATGGAGGTGACCCATATCGGTGGTATTGGAATGAGCACTGTGTTGTGCTGGGGGGATATGATCTGGAACAACAAAGCGTGACATTGTTTGACCCATTGCATGGAAAAATAGAATATCCTGTGGAAAAAGTAGAAAAAATTTATAATCTGACGGGAAAATATGCGATGACAATTTATTAAAAAGCATCTGTGAAGAATAAATATGCGTTCTTCACAGATGCTTTTTTATGGTCTGGTATGTGATGCAATATGATGTTTGATTGCTTCAAAACTTTCTTTGCTGATGATGTGTTCCATCCGGCAGGCATCTTCGGCAGCAATGGCTTCATCTACTCCAAGTTGTGTCAGCCATGCAGTCAGAAGCTTGTGACGTTCGTAAATCATATCAGCAATAGCTTTTCCTGATTCGGTGAGGTAAATAAACCCTTCTTTTGTAACTGTGATATGTTCTTTTTCACGAAGATTCTTCATGGCAACACTGACACTGGATTTTTTGAATCCCAGTTCTTCTGCGATATCAACAGACCGTACAACCGGGCGTTTCTGACTCAGGATCAGGATCGTCTCCAGGTAATTTTCTGCAGATTCGTTTGTCTTCAATGTATGCACCTCGTTTCTCGTTAAATTGTATTTAGTATATCATATTTTGACTGTGACAGCAAATGATTGTTCTCCTGAAAAGAAATAGAAAAAAACAAATTATTGACAGCTTACAACGGTTAGAATATACTAACTAAAAGAGGATTAAAACAGGAGCTTAGAGGAAAAGGGGGGTGCACAGTGAATGATTTGAGACTGCAAAAAGAAATCATACTGAAAAAATTGAAAGAACAGGGATGCCGGATCACAAAACAGAGAATGGAGCTGATCCATATTATTTTGGAAAATGAATGCTCCAACTGTAAAGAAATTTATTATAAAGCAGCCAAAACAGATAAAAAAATCGGAATTGCCACAGTTTACAGAATGGTAAATATGCTGGAAGAAATCGGCGCGATCAGCAGAAGAAATATGTATAAGGTAGAGTGTTCAGATTTATGCCAGGAAGAAGATGCGTGGATAGTGGTACTGGATGATGAGAGTGTCTGTCGAATTTCCTCTCAGAAGTGGCGGCAGGTGATAGAGGTTGGATTGCAGGAATGTGGATATATGCGTAACAGAAAAGTGATGTCCATTTCCCAGATGACAGATACAGAAAAAATTGGAAAAAATAATTGACAAATCGGAAAAATAAGAATAAACTAAAACATGTTAGTAATAACTAATAAAGAATAGTTTTGGAATACTTCAATTAGCTAAGTGGAGAGGAGAGGTTATGATGCCCTTGACGATGGCAGCGGCAAATGAAATCAATTATATAAAAAAAGTAGGAGGAAACAGTGAGGTGAAACGCCATCTAGAAACGCTGGGATTTGTAACTGGAGGAAAAGTGCGTGTGATTTCCCGACTAAATGGAAATCTGATTGTGAGTATTAAAGATTCCCGAGTTGCAATCAGTAAAGAAATGGCAAATAAGATCATGGTCTAAAGGAGAGGATGAAGGATGAAAACATTGCGAAATATTGCAGTAGGTGACACTGCAACAGTGAAAAGGCTTCACGGAGAAGGTGCCTTAAAACGCCGTATTATGGATATGGGGATCACAAAAGGAAGTCAGATCTATGTGCGTAAGGTCGCACCGTTTGGTGACCCGGTAGAAATTACAATTCGTGGATATGAACTGTCTTTGAGAAAAGACGATGCGGATTGCATTGAAATGGAGTAGAGAAAGGAAAGGGAGAGAGTAATGGCGATCAAAATTGCTTTGGCAGGAAATCCAAACTGCGGAAAGACGACAATGTTTAATGCCCTGACAGGTGCCAGTCAGTATGTTGGAAACTGGCCAGGAGTTACGGTGGAAAAGAAAGAGGGAAAGTACAGGAATAACAAAGAGATCATTGTAACAGATCTTCCGGGGATTTATTCATTGTCTCCATATACACTGGAGGAAGTGGTGAGTCGTGATTATCTGCGAAAAGAAAAGCCAGATGCAATCATCAATCTAGTGGATGCTACAAATATTGAACGAAATCTGTATCTGACAACACAGCTTTTAGAGCTTGGAATCCCGGTTGTGATTGCGCTGAATATGTCAGATCTGCTGGAAAAAAATCAGATCAGAATTGATACCGGAATGTTGGAACAGCAGCTGGGATGCAAAGTGATCAAGACATCTGCACTAAAAGGAACCGGAATTCAGGAAGTGGTAAAAGAAGCGGTGGCGGCCGCAAAAAGAAGAGATACGGATTTTGGGGCGATTGCGTTTTCTGAAGATACAGAAATGGCAGTTTCTGAGATGAAACATCTGCTGCCGTCATCCGTTCCACAGGAGCAGAGAAGATGGCATGCAATCAAACTCCTGGAACGGGATGGGAAGGTTCTGGAACAGCTGGAGCTGACCGCATCTGTGCAGAACAAAGCAGAAGAGATTGCTGCAAGATTGGAAGAAAAACTGGATGATGATACCGAGTCGATCATTACCAATGAACGGTATGAGGCAATCACTTGTATTGTGGATAAATGTGTAAAAAAACCAAAGGAAAAACTTTCCACATCGGATAAGATCGACCAGATCGTGACAAACAGAATACTGGGTCTTCCCATTTTTCTGGGTGTCATGTATGTTGTGTATGCAATCGCAGTCATGACAATCGGAACATACGTGACGGACTGGACGAATGATGTGTTGGTAGTGGCGATTCAGGATGCAGCGGCATCCGGGCTGCAGGCAATCGGTACGGCGCCATTCCTGGAAGATCTGATCGTAAATGGAATCATTGGAGGATTGGGAGCAGTTCTTGGGTTTCTTCCGCAGATGGCGATTTTGTTTGTATTACTTTCGGTTCTGGAAGATTGTGGATACATGGTCAGAGTAGCTTTTGTCATGGATCGTATTTTCCGCAAATTCGGACTTTCCGGAAAGAGTTTTATTCCGTTGTTGATTTCATCCGGATGCGGTATTCCGGGAATTATGGCATCCAAGACCATTGAAAATGACAATGACAGACGTTTGACCATTATGACTTCTACGTTTGTGCCTTGTGGCGCAAAACTCCCGGTTATTGCATTGATGGCTGGCGTGATCGGTTCCGAAGCAACCGGATTTCCGGCAGGTTCCCTGACATTTATCATGTATGTGATCGGTGTTGCGGCAGTTTTGATTTCTGCGATCATTTTGAAAAAGACAAAACCATTTCATGGAGATGCGGCCCCGTTTGTTATGGAGCTGCCAGCATATCATCTGCCGCAGGCCAGGACTGTGCTGCTTCATACATGGGAAAGGCTCAAAGGGTTTATCAGAAAAGCGGGAACGATACTTTTGCTGGCATGTATCGTGATGTGGTTCCTTGGAGGATATGGATTTACAAATGGAAGCTTTGGTGCGGTTGAAGATTCCGCAGACAGTATTCTGGCAGTGATCGGAAGTGCGATCGCAGTGGTGTTTGCACCGCTTGGATTTGGCCAGTGGCAGCCGGTAGCAGCATCTTTATCCGGATTTTCTGCAAAAGAAGCAATCGTAACAACAATGGGAGTGCTTGCAAATGTAGCCGGGGACACAGAAGATCCGGCAGTTGTGGCAAATGGGGTAGCAATGTGGTTTCCATCGGCTGCCGCAGGATTCAGCTTTTTGCTGTTTAATCTTCTGGACTCTCCTTGTCTGGCAGCAATTGCTGCGATGGCAAAAGAGCTGAATGACAGAAAGTGGTTCTGGTTTGCAATCTTGTTTCAGAATGTGTTTGCCTATGCAGTAACATTTATGGTATATCAGATCAGTGGAGTGGCCACAGGTGCCCTTACATTTGGGGCGTCCACAGTAGCGGCAATGCTTCTTCTGGCAGGAGTTTTATATCTGTTATTCCGAAAAGATCCATATAAGGGAAAAGCAGTGAGTGCGAGACGATCTGTGGCAGGTGTCTAAAAGGAGAGCATATGGAATCTTCCGTTTGATACAATATATAAAAAAGAAAAAGAGAAGGTGATAACATGAATGTAGCAACAGCGATCATATTGATTATATTGATTGTAATTGTTTCGTTTTCAGTCCGTGCGACGATCCGTGATCGGAAAAAGGGGGGCTGTGCAGGATGCTCCGGCTGCGGAGGAAGCTGCAGTGGATGCCATGATGAAGTGGAACAGATAAAGAAATCGGAGTAAAGAAAAGAAGAATGAAGTGGTTTTATCGTCAGCAAATGTGGGAATCACAGGAATCATACAACCTACGATATCGGCGCGGTTTCATAATCTTTCTACGCTGACGATCAGCCTGACTAATATGAAAGATTTACTGGTTATTGAGAAAAAACAGACAATAACGCTCTTGATTTTTCAAAATAATTCCTATAAAATAAGACTAAAGTTAGTTATAGCTAACCGTTAGGAGTGTTTAGAAAATACAGGAGGTGCGTATGAGTATTGTTATCATCGGAGGACATGACCGGATGGTGTGTCAATATAAAAAAGTGTGTCAGAAATATCAGTGCAAAGCAAAAGTGTTTACACAGATGTCCGGGAATCTGGCGAAAAAGATTGGAACGCCGGATTTGGTCGTCTTATTTACCAATACAGTTTCTCACAAAATGGTACGATGTGCCGTAGAAGAAGCAGGGAGATGTAATGCAGAAGTGATCCGGTGTCATACGAGCAGTAAAAATGCACTGGAGGATATTCTGGAAACTGCCTGTTCAGCAGGAGAAAGTGTCAAATAAAAAAGAACCTTTAAAAGTGCAAAAAAAATAAAAAAGATAAAAAATTGCACAAAAAAGTAGAAAATAGAGAGTATACGATGCGAAATATGTGTGGTATACTCTCTTTTGATATGGAAAAATGAGGGATGAGGAAAGTAGCATGAATATCAGAAAAAATTACAATCACACATTGAATGCCTGCTATCTGGGCTATATTACACAGGCAATCGTCAATAATTTTGCCCCTCTTTTATTTCTGACATTTCAAAATACATATCAGATTTCACTGGATAAGATCGCACTTTTGGTATCGTTTAATTTTGGAGTGCAGTTGATCGTGGATCTGTTGGCCGCAAAATATGTGGACAAGATCGGATACCGAAACAGTGTGGTGGCAGCACATATTTTAGGTGCGGTCGGTCTTGTAGGTCTGGCAGTGTTTCCGTCTGTTTTTCCGGATGCGTATGCAGGACTGCTTATGGCAGTGTTTTGTTATGCAATCGGAGGAGGATTGATCGAGGTGCTGATCAGCCCTATTGTAGAATCTTGCCCGACAGAGCGAAAGGCTGCCGCGATGAGTCTTCTGCATTCTTTTTACTGTTGGGGTCATGTGGCTGTGATCCTGATCTCGACGGCATTTTTTACCATTGCGGGGATTGAGAACTGGAGGATACTGTCTGTGATCTGGGCGCTCCTTCCGGCGTTGAATGCGGTATATTTTGGAATGGTTCCCATTCAGGCAGAAGAGGAGGACGTTGCGGGAATTCCTGTGCGAAAGTTGTTTAAAATGAAAATTTTCTGGATACTGGTATTGCTGATGATCTGTGCAGGGGCATCCGAGCAGGGAATGTCCCAGTGGGCGTCAGCATTTGCAGAATCTGGGCTGCATGTAAAAAAAGCAGTCGGAGATCTGGCGGGACCATGTCTTTTTGCACTGTTAATGGGAAGTTCCAGACTGCTTTATGCGAAGATGAGTGAGCGGATTTCCCTGCAGAAAATGATGTTTTCAAGCGGAATTTTGTGCATTGTGAGTTATCTGCTTGCCGCATTGTCTCCAAATCCGGTACTGGCTCTGCTGGGCTGTGGGCTTTGTGGGTTTTCTGTGGGCGTATTCTGGCCGGGAACGTTTAGTATGGCTGCAGCATCCTGTCCGAAAGGAGGAACTGCATTGTTTGCACTCCTGGCACTGGCAGGAGATCTTGGGTGTTCTTCCGGTCCGGGAGTCGTTGGCATTGTATCGGGAGCATTTTCCGAGAATCTAAAAGCAGGTCTTTTGGCAGCGATCGCGTTTCCGGTGCTGTTGATTATTGGACTGCAATTGTTGAAAGAAGGAAATAGAGAGTGAGGGGGAGTAAGATGAAAAAGGAAATGACAAATGATATGACAGTGGGAAGTCCGGTAAAACTGATTATTCAGTTTATGATCCCGATGTGTCTTGGAAATGTATTTCAGCAGTTTTATAACATTGCAGATTCGATCATTGCCGGACAATTTTTAGGTGTCAATGCGCTTGCGGCAATTGGAAGTACAGGGTCTTTGATGTTTTTCGTGACCGGATGGCTACAGGGACTGACCAGTGGATTTGCAATTTTAGTATCGCAGTGGTTTGGTGCAAAAGATATGAAGCGGATGCGGCATTACGTGGCAATGTCGGTTTATCTGACAGCAGCATTTGCGCTCCTGATGACAATCGGTTTTGAATTTGCAAACGAGCCGATTTTGAGACTGATGAATTCACCGGAAAATCTGATAACAGATATCAAAGGATATATGGCGGTCATATATGGAGGGTTGATCGTAACTGCGGCATATAACGCACTTGCAGCAGTACTGCGTGCGTTGGGAGATTCCAAATCACCGTTGTATTTTCTGATCATTTCTGCGATCATCAATGTCGTTCTGGATATTGTGTTTATTGTAAATTTCGGGATGGGTGTAGAAGGATGTGGATATGCAACTGTGATCGCACAGGCAATTTCAGCAGTTCTGTGTCTGGTTTATATTAGAAAGAAATTTCCGATCCTTCGGCTTGGGGAAGAAGATTTTAAAATTTCTTTCCAGAGTATGGGACGCCTTCTGTCACTGGGAATTCCGATGGGGCTGCAGTTTTCTATTACTGCGATCGGAACGATCATTGTGCAGGGAGCGGTCAATATTTATGGTGCAGTGTACATGGCGGGATTTTCTGCGGCAGGGAAGTTGCAGAATATTATTGCAACCGTTTTTACTGCTTTTGGCGCAACCATTGCTACATATGTAGGGCAGAACCGGGGAGCAGGGAAGATGGATCGAGTCCATCAAGGAGTGAAGTATACGCAGATCATGGTTTTTGTATGGAGTGCGGTCACAATGGTTTTGGTGTATTTTCTCGGAAGGGAAATGACATTGTTGTTTGTCAGTGGAACAGAGACACAGGTACTTGATGCAGCAGAAATTTATTTTCATGCAGTATTTTGGGCATATCCATTTCTGGGCAGTATTTTTATTTATCGAAATGCTCTGCAGGGAATGGGATATGGACTGGTTCCGATGCTGGGCGGTGTATTTGAACTTGTGGCAAGGGCATTGATTGTATTTGCAGTAGCAGGGCGAGCAAGTTTTATAGGGGTATGTCTGGCAGATCCGGCAGCGTGGATTTCGGCATTGATCCCACTGATTCCATACTATATCTATGTGATGAGAAAGTATGAAAAGAAAAAGAATACTATAGAATAGAAAGCAGGTCAGAGACAATGAATGAAAAAACATTCGTTGTCTCTTTTTTGTCAGTTGTGTTGTAAAATGTGCAAGTTATGCAGAAAATGTCAAAAAGAGAAAGAAATGTGATAAGGTGTGGACATAGAAAGCCGGCCGTAGGGGCAGGTGCGCATACGAGGAGGTGAGAAAAGTCATGAACTGGTGGGTGGAAAAATGGAATCGTTTTGCAACAAAACATCCAAAACTTTCGAAATGGGTATATCAGATTGCATTCTTTTTCGTATTCAGCATGGGGGTAACCATTGTCCAGTACTTATTTTTTACATTTATGCCGGGTATCCTTGGAGAAAAATTGGCGGGAACAGAATTTATGTGGCCACAGGTGCCTGTGAAGATAGCAGGTGTGGAATTCACATGGAGTTTATTAGGGTATAATGTATTGAGAGATGCATCCGGTGCAGTTCTGATCGGTGGTGGTCTTGGATATTTTATCAGTTATGAAACGGGATCGTTCGTTGCGCAGTGTATCAATTTTCCGCTGCAGAGAAATATTACTTTTAAAAGCCATGGAAATCCTGTATATCAGGCAATGTGGTATTTTATAGCGTGGATTCTGATCTCACTGATCTGCAATGGTTTTAATAATCTGTGGATGCCGATCGCATCTGCATGGGTGCCGCCGGCGATATATAATATTCTTGTGACATTTGTTACAGGAGGCGTGTCCATGGTTATCTTCTTCTTTGTATTTAAGATTATCTTCCCGGAAGGAGAAGCAAAGAAGTAGTATAAAAGAAAGAACGTAAAAAGGAGAAAAGGGTATGAAAGAGAAGAAAGGCTGGAGTGTTGAAAGAATTGCAAAAACAGCAGTTCTGACGGCGGGGATTTTGGTTGTAATTGCAATCATTGCATCACTGATTTTTCCAAATCCAATAGGAGCAAATGTAAGACTGATCACAAGATTGATTTTTGCAGGAACAGTAGTGACTGCGGTTTTCATTCTTGCAATGTGGATTTACCGGGCAAGAAAAAATAAGAGAATGCTGAAGATTTTTTCAGCGTTGTTGTGTATTGTGTTGGCACTTGTGATTGTGATCAATCTGGCAGTTATGAACTTTTATGTAATGATCAATCAGTTCCTGCATAGAAATACAGCAGATCCGGAAACTGTTGTCAACGAGACACAAGTGGCAAGGGAAGTAACAGAACAGATTGAGGAAGAAGGTCTGGTATTGCTCAGAAATGAGAATAAAGCACTTCCTATGACAGAAACAAAAGCAAACGTATTTGGATTCGCATCCGATGCGATCATCTATGGCGGATCCGGATCCGGAGCGGCAGATGAGAGTAAAAATGTAAACTTAAGTACTGCGCTTGAGAATGTAGGAATTGAAGTAAATGAAGAACTGGCAGAGTTCTATAAAACAAAGAATGATGAAGCCAAGGCAAAAAATGGAGTTACGATCGCGTTAAGTGATTATAGTGTCAAAGAACCTTCGGTAGAAGACTATGAAAACGGACTTCTTGAAAATGCAAAAGAGTTTTCAGACACAGCAATCGTCGTGTTTGGCCGTGCCGGCGGAGAGGGTGCCGACATGCCAATGGATATGGGTGCGTATGAAGGCGGTACAGAAGGAAGACATTATATGGAATTGACAGAGAATGAAGAAGCAATGTTTGACATGGTAAAGGAAAATTTTGAAAAAGTAATCGTGTTGATCAACTCTTCTTCTCCAATGGAACTGGGATTTCTTGAAAATGAGAAGGTAGATGCAGCAATGTGGATCGGAGGACCGGGATCCGTTGGATTACAGGGTGTTGCCAATGCACTTTGCGGAGAAGTCAATCCTTCCGGACGTTTGGTGGATACCTATGCATATGATGCAACTTCAAGTCCGGCATATATGAATATCGGAGATTTTACCTATACAGGGACAGAACATGAAAACGGCGGTATGCTTGGTGGTGTGGCACCATACAAATTTATGAATTACCAGGAAGGTATTTATGTGGGATATCGTTATTATGAAACGGCTGCACAGGATGGTTATATTAATTATGATGAAACAGTGCAGTATCCATTCGGATATGGTCTGTCATACACAACATTTGAACAGAAAATGGGAGCACTTTCAACAGAAGGAGATGCTGTCAGCGTTGATGTTACAGTCACAAATACAGGAAATGTTCCTGGCAAAGAAGTAGTTCAGTTATACTATACGCCGCCGTACACAAAGGGTGGAATTGAAAAATCACATGTTGTTTTGGCAGCATTTGATAAAACTGAGGAATTAAAACCAGGTGAAAGTCAGACACTTACATTGTCTTTCCAAAAAGAAGATATGGCAAGCTATGATTATAAAGAAGCAAAAGCTTATGTTCTGGAAAAAGGTGACTATGTGATCAAATTGATGAAAAACAGTCATGATGTGATTGATCAGCGTACATATAAAGTAAACGAAACAGTCGTAAACAGAGAAAGTGATCTGGTGGAAGCAACGAATCAGTTTGATGATGTGGCAGGAGATATTGCTTATGTCAGCCGTGCAGACTGGGCGGGCACGATGCCAAAAGAAAAGGCGAAAGATCAGGTGCCATCCGAGGAAGTTCTGAAAGCATTGCAGAACACAGAAGTGGAAACAGATCCGGATGCAGAGGATATTGTATTTAAAAAACATGGGCTGACACTCAAAGATGTCAAAGGCTTAGAATATGATGATCCGAAATGGGAGCAGTTATTAGAGCAGTTATCCATTCAGGATATGGAACAGTTGATCGGAATGAGTGGGTGGCAGTCAGTTCGTATCGGATCTGTAGGAAAACCGGAAGTACTGGATGTAGATGGACCGGCAGGTTTGAATGGATTGATCAACGGAACAAAAGGAAATCAGTATACAAGTGCGGTTGTGGTTGGGTCTACATGGAATACAAAATTGCCGGAAGAATTTGGTAAGGCTTTGGGAGATGAAGCTTATGCAAATAAAGTATCTGGAATTTACGGACCGGCTATGAACATTCATCGTACACCGTTTAGCGGAAGAAACTTCGAATATTATTCAGAAGATGGTCTGTTATCCGGAAAAATGGGAGCAGCTATGGTTCGCGGCTGCAATGAGAAAAATGTGTACACTTATATCAAGCACTTTGCGTTAAATGATCAGGAGACAAATGCAATCGGTGGTGCAAACTGGTGTAATGAGCAGGCGATGAGAGAACTTTATCTGAAACCGTTTGAGCTTTCTGTAAAAGAGGGTAAGTCAAAAGCGATTATGACTACATGGAGCCGCGTAGGAGCAACCTGGGCAGGTGCAAGCAAACCATTGCTTCAGAATGTATTGAGAGATGAATGGGGATTTGAAGGTTTTGTCATTACAGATAATGCAATGATGGGAGATTTCCAGAATGCAGATCAGGGAATTGCAGCAGGAAATGATATGATGCTGAGCTCTACTCAAAAAGAAATCACCATCGACGAAACAGCAGAAGGACGTCAGATGATGAGAAAAGCATGTCATAACATTTTATATGTCGTTGCGAACAGTAATGCACTTGAACATGCAAGACCGGGAGTACCAGGATGGATTTATGCATATGTTGCTTTCGATGCTGTCATGTTAGGATTGATTGCACTCGGATTTATGGGATGTACGAAAAAGAAAAAAGTAAAAGTAAACAAAGAAAAATAGCCGGTATGTCGAACCGGGGATCAGGGGGCATCATGAGAGAGCCCCCTTTTAGATTTGAGGAAAAATTCTGATTTCTTTATAGATTCTTCCAACGACTTCAAAAAACAATCAATCAAAGGAGCAGTTAGTACAAAAGGATGCGCAGATTGCCAGACTTCTGGCTCAGATGGAAGAGAAAGATACGTAATTATTGGTCCATTTATGATGATAGAACAACCAGTTGTGCAGAAATCACCCCGTTTCTATGGATTTGTGATAGAGTAGTCTTCAGAAAAATGAAGAGATAAAGAAGTGAAAGGTGAGAGATATGAAACACGCAGAAATCATTGCGAAAATGACAGTGGAAGAGAAAGCAGCGATATTGAGTGGAGCGTCCGAGTGGGAATCAAGAGAGATCAAACGGCTTGGAATTCCGGCGGCGTTTTTTTCAGATGGTCCTCATGGAGTGAGGAAACAGGAAGGAGAAGGAGACCATCTCGGACTGCATGCATCTGTTCCGGCTACCTGTTTTCCAACGGCAGCCACGATTGCGAACAGTTGGGACGAATCGTTGGGTGAAGAGATCGGAAGTGCTCTTGGAGAAGAAGCATCAGCATTAGGCGTAGATGTACTTCTGGGACCGGGACTGAACATTAAGCGCAGCCCTCTGTGTGGAAGGAATTTTGAATATTTTTCTGAAGATCCTTATCTGGCGGGAAAGATGGCTGCATCTTATGTAAGAGGAATCCAGAGTCAGGGAATCTATGCATGTCCGAAGCATTTTGCTGTTAACAGCCAGGAGCTTCGCAGGATGGCAATGAATTCGGTATTGGATGAACGGACACTGAGGGAGATTTATCTGACCGGGTTTGAAATTGCAATTAAAGAAGGAAAAGCAAAATCCATCATGACCAGTTATAACGAGGTCAATGGAGTCTATGCAAATGAAAATGAGCATTTGTTAAAAGAAATTTTAAGAGAAGAGTGGGGATTTGACGGACTTGTAGTCACTGACTGGGGGGCTTCAAACGATCATGTAAAAGGAGTTGCCTGTCGCTCTAATCTTGAGATGCCGGTGCCGGGACTGGATGCGGCACGAGAAGTTCTGGCAGCATTAGAAGAGGGACGCCTTTCCATGGAAGAACTGGATCAATGTACGGACGATCTTCTGGATGCAGTACTGATACTGGCAAAGAACAGAGAAAAACGTGCGCGTGAATTTGACCGGGAAGCTCACCATACACTTGCGAAAAAAGCTGCAAGAGAGAGTATTGTGATGCTTAAAAATGAAGAAAAACCGTTCCAGCTGCTTCCTCTCAAAGAGAATACAAGAGTGGCACTGATCGGAGATTTTGCATTTGTTCCTCGTTACCAGGGGGCAGGTTCTTCTCTGGTGAATCCAACGAAAGTAGAAACAATGGAACAGATGATCAGCAGTTATCCGATTCAGTGTATTGGTACAGCAAAAGGATATCAGAGAACAGGAGAAGCAGATGAAGTACTGAAAAAGGAAGCAGTGAATCTTGCGGAGAAGGCAGATGTGGTTATTTACTGCTTCGGCCTGGATGAATTGAGTGAATCAGAAGGACTGGATCGTACGCACATGCGGATTCCGCAGAATCAGGTGGAGCTTCTGGAAGCAATGGCAAAAGTAAACTCCAATATTGTAGGTGTATTAAGTGCGGGATCTGCAGTGGAGATGCCGTGGCATTCCTGCTGTAAGGCATTGCTGCACGGATATCTAGGCGGGCAGGCTTCTGCAGGAGCCATGCTGGATGTGCTGACCGGAAAAGCCAATCCGTCCGGAAGACTCAGTGAGACATATCCGGTTCGCTATGAGGATACTCCGGCATTTAAATATTTTCCAAGTACAGAGCGTAATTCGGAATATCGGGAGAGTCTTTTTGTTGGATATCGTTACTATGATACAAGTAAAGTGAGAGTGCAGTATCCGTTTGGATATGGTCTGTCGTATACATCTTTTGAATACTCAGACTTGAGAGTAACGGCGGATGGAGTTGAATTTGTACTGACGAATACCGGAAAAATGGATGGTGCGGAAGTAGCTCAGATGTACGTATGTGCACCGAAAGGAAAGATTTTCCGTCCGGATAAAGAATTAAAAGGATTCGCAAAAGTATTCCTGAAAGCAGGAGAAAGCAGAAAAGTACAGATTTCGTTTGATGATAAGACATTCCGTTACTGGAATGTAGAGACAGACCGCTGGGAAAAGGAAGCAGGAAAATATGAAATCTGTATTGGCGCATGTGCATTAGATATCCGATTGAGAGAGACACTGGAAATAGAAGGAACAACTGGTACAATGCCATATGACGCTGAAAAGATGCCGTCATATTTCTCGGGAATTATCAGAGATGTACCGGATGCAGAATTTGAAGCACTTCTGAAGCAACCGATCCCGGATGGAAAGTGGAGCGGTGAACTGGGAATGAATGACGCAATCTGCCAGATGTATTATGCAAAGAGCAGACTGGCAAGAATGATCTACAAGATTCTCACAAATCTGAAAAAGAAAAGTGAGGATAAGGGAAAACCGGATTTGAATATCCTCTTCATTTATAATATGCCATTCCGCGGCATTGCAAAGATGACACATGGTGCCGTCAGTATGAAAATGGCAGAGGGTATGACAGAAGTGGTCAACGGACATTTCATGAAAGGAATGGGGAAGGTGATCAGAGGGTTCTTTGCAAACCGCAAAGCCAATAAAGAATATCAGAAAAAGCTGGAGGCCGGAAAATAGAAATGCGGAGAGCAAAAGGGAGAAAGCACAAAAAACTTTCTCCCTTTTTGTATCTAAATATCCAGCGGGATCAGCACCTGCAGAGTAAACCAATGGTCTTTCGCATGAAGTGTCATGGAACCACCATATTTTTGAGCTGCGTGCTGGATACTTTTTAGTCCGTAGCCGTGATAGCCGGCATTTTGTTTTGTTGTAGACGGAAGTTGATCCGATTTTAAATGAAGGATTGTATCTGTATAGTTTTCACATTGAATCATCAACAGCTGATTTTTTTGATACATGGACAGCGTGATCAGTCGTTTCTCCGGGTCATCAAATTGAGAGACACATTCAATGGCGTTGTCCAGTGCATTTCCAAAAATAGAACAGATATCTTTGACGTGCATGAAAGAGATCAGTTTGCCGTCTGCCATGCAGGTAAAAGTGATATGTTTTTGCATACAATAGGTACTTTTGGTTGTCAAAACCACATCCAGTACACTGTTTCCAGTATTGGTGAATGCTTCTTGTGTATAGATCGCCTCTTCCATTTCGGAGAGATATTGTTCCTTCTTTTTCGGGTCTTGTTCAGAACGGATGGCGATCATATAATGTTTCAGATCATGAAATTCTCTTCGCAGGAGTTCAATATTGTCAATCGAGAGACGATACTGGTCATACTGACGCTGCAGCAGGATGTTCATGGCCTGATTTTCGCTGCGCATTCGGAGTTCTTCTCTTTTTTCCTGCATGGAGAAAAGCATAACAAGTCCACCAAAATCTACCAGTGTACGGACATATAGAATCGAACTGGTAGCACTGGAAAACGGGGTGTTTGGCATAACAAAGCTGATATTGCTGATGGCAAATGCACCAAGAGCAATCAGAACGGCACTGAGAAGTTCCTTCCCATTGATCTGAAGTCGTTCGTCTGTCGGAAAATGTCCTCGTTCCAGAAAATAGTATCCCACATAGATGCCTGTATACAGGACTGTCATTGTGACAACTGCAAAAGCCGGACTGAGCTTTCCATAGGTCAGCGCCCACCAGACATAGAGCTGCCAGTGAAGCGAAGCTGCAAATTCCGCAAGAACCAGTGCTTTTGCACAACAGAACCATGCATCCAGCCAGGTTGTATCACAGAGAAGATGCAGAAGTGCACACATTAAAAAGGCAGCTCCGATCATACAGGGAATCCAGAAGTAGATCGGAAGAGTTCCTGCAAATTCATGATAGGCAACAAAAACAATCAGGCTTCCTCCCAGGAAAAATGACAGTTTCAAGCCGGACATTTTTCGGCGCAGGAGGAAGATATATACCAGGCAGGCGCCCCATTCAGCCAATGCAGTATAAAGTCTGGGGGTATCAATCAAAGTGGTCAGATTCATCGGGTGACACCTCCCATATAGTCTGTCAGAGCCTCTAGAAAAGCTTTCTTTTTGGCGCGGCTGACAGGCAGTGTTGTGGAATCAGACAGGATCACATTGTTCTGTACAATGCCCGTTACATGCATCAAATGAATGAGATAGGCATTATGGCATTTGGAAAATCCCTTTTCATTCAGCAGCGCTTCGATCTTTTTCAAAGGTCCGGTTGTAAGAAAATCTCCTTTTTCTGTGTGGATGAGAACATGATGCCGCTGGCTTTCAATATAATAGATCTGACCAATATCCAGACGCATCTGACCGCCCTCTACTTCAATTGTCAGGTAATTTTTCTGTTGCTTCTGAGTTACTTTTTTAATTGCTTTTCCAAGAATCTGAGAAAAGGCAAGGTAAGATACCGGTTTGACCACATATCCAAGAGCATCCACAAGATATCCCTGTACGGCAAACGAAACGGTGGATGTAATAAAAATAAAAGACACGTCTTCGTCCAGCTTTCGGATTTTTTCTGCGGTCGTCATTCCATCAAGATGTTTCATTTGGATATCCATAAGAATGATGTCGTAGTCAGCTTTATAATCTGTGACGATATCCAGCCCGTCATGAAAGATGGTGATATGGAAGGAAAGGGAATGCTGTTCCCCATATTGCTCCAGATATCCGGTGAGTGCCCGGATATAGGAATCGTCATCTTCAACAATTGCAATTCGGATCATAGAGTCTCCTTTTCTTTTTGTATCATAAAATTTGAAATCAGTTCTATTTTAGCGGAATCGGAATGAAAAAGCAATTCACAACAAAAGTTTGGCAAAACAAAAATGGACTGGCAGGTTGAAATTAAACAAAAAGACAAGTATAATAAAAATACTGAAAAACAAAGAAAAAGAGAGGTTTTTTAGTGAAGGAGGTAAATATGGCCGAGCAGTATCGTGGTATGGCAATTGGAATATTTGAACTGGACAGCGAATGTGCCTGTTTTGTGGCGTTGGATGCGGCAGCAAAAGCAGCAGCAGTACAGATCCAGGGAGTGGAGAGAAATCGTCTGGGAGCCGGTGCATGTGTGAAGATGCGTGGGAGTATTTCAGATGTAAAAGCAGCTATGGAGGTGGCGATCCGTACGGCAGAGCCAATCGCAAAAGTTGTTTCCCACACGGTGATCGCATCCCCGTCAGAGGAGACAGAAACGGCGATTGCAATGACGATTACAAAATAAGGAGAGATTAATATGACATACGGAGCATTTGGACTGGTAGAAGTCCTTGGGGAGGCAAATGCGGTTCTGGTACTGGATCGGATGTTAAAGACTGCAGAAGTTTCTTATGAGACACAGGATACAAAGTGCGGAGGGCATGCCCTGGTTTTCGTAAGCGGAAGCGTATCAGCTGTTACAGCGGCAGTGGAGAGTGTAAAGTTGGCACCACCGTGTAAAGTATTTCAGACGGCGGTGGTTTCCAATCCATCCCAGGAGATGGTTCAGATTGTAGAAGGTTTCAAAGCCAGAAAGAAAAAATAAAATACAGATTCAAAGGACAGCATATCAGGTGGAAGTGCTGTCCTTAGTTTTTATACAGACTCTTTGATAAGATCCGACAGAGAACCAAAAGTATATCCCATTTCTTCCCATTTGGAAAGCAGTTCATCCATGATCTCTCCGTTTGTTCGAGAAGTATTATGCAGCAGTACGATGGCTCCGGGATGTACGCGGGACAGGAGTTTGTCAAAAGCTTCTTCATGAGTAGGCTGCGCATCCTGCTGCCAGTCAACGTAGGCAAGACTCCAGAAAAAGGTGTGGTATCCCAGGCTTTGTGCCATTTTCAGATTCTCGGTACTGTAAATTCCCTGTGGGGGACGATAGTATTTTATCATGTCAGTACCGGTGATTTTCTGATACAGAGCTTCTACAGCGGAAAGTTCTTTTTGGAAACTTTCAAGAGAAGAAATTTTAGACATATCCGGATGACTGAAAGTATGGTTCCCTACTGTGTGTCCTTCTTTTGTCATACGTTGGATCAGATCAGGATTGTCACGGACAAAATTGCCGACTACGAAGAAAGCCGCAGGAACCTGGTGTTTCTTTAATGCATCTAAAATAGCAGGAGTTGCCCCGTTCTCATATCCGCAGTCAAAGGTCAGATATAAAATTTTTTCTTCTGTATCCTGCGCATAATAGGCAGCATATTGCTTCAAATCTTCAATGGAAGCGTTGGCGGTTGGAAGTTTTCCTTCCTCTGGAAAACTAAGTCCCCAGTTTTCAGAGGCTGACAGTATGGAACTGGATACAGGGGCGGAACGAGCCGAATGTTCAATTTTTCCGGCAACAGAACCGAGGAAAAAGGCAGCTGCCAGAAGCAGAATGCGGCCGAAACAGCGCATGAGGATCTTGTGATCAGATTGGGTTATGTTCATAGAAAGGCTCCGGAAGTTCATTTATTCCTACTATATTCAGGAAAATGAGAAATTATGCTTAAGGTAGACTTTTTAGAAAAAGAGTGATACAGTTAATTCGAAAAGTGAATGAGAAATCAGGGGTGACATATGAAAAAAGCAGCATTATTTTTTGATATTGATGGAACGATATTGAGTGAAGAGACAAAAGAAATTCCCAAGAGTGCGATAGAGGCGCTTCTGGAAGTGAAGAAAAAAGGACATCTGTTGTTTATTAATACAGGAAGGACGATGTGCTCCATTCCGGCAGAGCTAAAACAGTTTGCATTTGATGGTTATTTATGTGGGTGCGGAACGTATCTGACATATCATGATGAGGTATTGTTTACAAGAAGCATCGAGAAAAAACGAGGCAGAGAAATTTTGAATAAAATGGCAGAGTGCAACCTGGATGGAATCGCGGAAGGAACAGAGGATATTTATCTTCCGGAGAGAATCTCCCGGTTTGAACGTCTGGAGACATCCAGGAGATATTTTCACTCCAGTGGACTGGGACGGGAATGTTATTTGGAAAAAGATGATTTTATCTATGACAAGGTGTTTATTTATGCGGATGAGAGAAGCAATCTTTCGGAATTCTTCAGCTTCATTGAAACGGATATGGAAGCAATCGACCGCGGAGGCAATGCCTATGAAATCATACAAAAAGGGTATAGCAAAGGAACAGCATGCGATATGATCTTGAAAAAGTTTGGTTTGGAGCTGGATCAGGCGTATGTGTTTGGAGACAGCATGAATGATCTTTCCATGTTCCAGTACGCAGCTCATACAATTGCAATGGGAAATCACGCAAAAGGTCTGGAACCTTTTACGGAGTACGTGACAGCAGAAGTAGAAAAAGGCGGGATCGCACAGGCAATCCGCCATTATGGGTTAGACGGAAGAGGAGGACAAGATACAAAATGAAATTATTTGTATATAGTTACAGGAAATTTGATGAGGATGAGTATTTCCAGAAATTTTCCAGGGAGTATGGAGTAGAACTTGGAATCTGTTATCAGGGTCCATCCATGGAGAATGCGCATCTTGCGGAGGGATACGACTATATCAGTATTCTCACGAGTAAGATCGATGCAGCGCTTGTAAGAAAATTTCGGGAACTGGGGGTCAAGATGATCTCAACCAGAACAATCGGGTATGACCACATTGATCTGGAAGCAGCGAAGGAGTGTGGTATGAAAGTCAGCAATGTGACATATTCACCGGAATGTGTGGCAGATTATACGATGCTGCTGATTTTGATGTCCATTCGAAACATGAAACGGATTTGCCAGCGGGCAGAGATCAATGATTTTTCTCTGCCGGGAATTCAGGGAAAAGAGCTGCATAATTTTACGGTAGGAGTCATTGGAACAGGGAAGATCGGACAGGCAGTGATCCGGGATCTGAGTGGATTTGGATGTAAGATTTATGCCTATGACGTCTATCAGGCAGAGAAGGTGAAAAAATATGCAGAATATGTGGACAATATCCATGAAATTTATCAGAAGTGTGATCTGATTACTCTTCATATGCCGTTATTTGAATCCAACTTTCATATGATTGATGAAAGTGCATTGTCACAGATGAAAGATGGAGTTGTCCTGATCAATACGGCAAGAGGAGGACTGATCGATACAAAAGCGCTGATCAAAGGGCTGGAGTCAGGAAAGGTTGGAGCGGCAGGTCTGGATGTGATTGAAGATGAATTTGGACTTTATTATAAAGATTTGAAGGCACAGTGCTTAAGAAAACACGATCTGTCCATTTTGCGGGCCTTTCCGAATGTGGTTGTGACACCACATATGGCATTTTATACCGACCAGGCAGTCAGTGATATGGTCAAACATTCCATCCTGAGTTGTTGTCTGAATGAGCAGGGCGAGGAAAATTCGTGGGAAATTAAAGGAAAAAGCTGATCAGGGAACTGCTTGCTGATAAAAAAGAAATTTCAATCAGGGAACTAGATGAAAAAGCAAAAGAGCAGGGAAATAGTATTCGATTAAAAGAATGATGGGTGGCAGAGTCATTGAAGCAAATACAGATTTTATAGATAACCTATCTGCCGTCTGCCAGCGTATGAATGATAAGAAAAGATTGCGAACCGCTTGCAATTTGCAATCAAACAAAATGTAATGAAGAAAAAAAGGAGGCAATATCTATGGCAAGAACAGCAAATGTATTTGCACATGTTGAGCCTGAAGTGAAAGAACAGGCAGAGCAGGTGCTTGATGATTTTGAGGATACTATTAAAAAGTTAAAGAAGGTAGCGAGTAGTTTGAAAGTATGCGACAATCCACGCTTACAGAGCTTTGGATATCGTCGAATAAATTTTCAACAGCACAGGTATTTTATGTTGTACAGAATAGAAAATGATATAGCCTCTGGCAGGATTGCAGAGGTGCGCAGCAGAAGTATGTCATGCAATTGCATGACGCGCACCTCGCAGCAAGAATGCCGAGGCATTCTTGAAAGTTAATAAAGAGAGGTGCATATGCTATGCCAGGTATACTCGTGGTTGAAGATGATGAAAATTTAAATCGTGGAATTACATTTTCACTGAAAAAATCCGGATATGAGGTTTTTTCAGCAGAATCAGTGAAAAAAGCGAAAAGAATTGCAAGTGATAATAATGTGGATGTTACCATTTGTGATGTGAATCTTCCGGATGGGAATGGACTGGAATT
>ERZ1106969.1087-NODE-1087-length-21261-cov-40.349901_pt1 | contig 21261 bp, 7 predicted proteins | sample MGYA00403685_ERZ1106969 | MGnify/ENA primary metagenome ERZ1106969 (study PRJEB35170, sample SAMEA104062416) | human gut metagenome | biome: human gut; feature: human-associated habitat; material: faeces | place: Denmark | collected 2012-05-18 ... | reverse complement strand
TATTGGTTAGCAGCATTTACAGCAGCTGTTAAGTTTGGATATTGGTCTGCACGAGCTACATCTTGGTCGGAATCGAAGTAGATGGATTGTACATAGTAATCCAATTTAGGAGTTTTGTATACAGGAGCTTCTACTACAGGAGCTGGAGCTGGAGTGTATACAGGTGCTGGAGCTGGAGTTGCTACAGGAGCTACTGTTTTGTGACCACCGAAACGGTAGGACAAACCAACTACAGGACCTTGGAAGGATACGTTTTCAGTATCAGTATCTTGTGTATTGATATAACGGTAACCAGCGTTGATATCCAAGTCTTCATTTACTTTGTAGCCTAAGCCAGCTTCCCAAGTTGTAGTTTTCTTAGTACCTACACCAGCTTTACCGTAAACTTCTACTTTGGAGCCAAGGTTAGCTTTACCAATTACACCTGCTTGTGCAATGTTGTTAGTGCCATCACCATCATTATTATGGATACGTGCATAACCACCATATACTGCGAAGTTTTTATTCAAGGATTGAACCAAGTTAACTTCATGCATATTTGTATCAAGATGTTTGGAATTTAAACCATGGTAACCATATTGAACAGCAGTTTTGTCAGACAAAGCATAAGTCAAACCACCATCAAAGTTCCATTTGTGAGCATCTTTAAAACCTTCAGTTTTAGTTTCAACATTTGCTGCACCAAGATCAACTTGGAATTCACCTTTGTTGAATTGAGTTTGTGGAGTTGCGCCAGCTACGGATACGCCTACAGCAGCAACTGCCAATAAAGCTAATAATTTTTTGTTCATTATAATTCCCTCCAATAACAGCCTTTAACAATACACAGGCCTTTGGTAATAATATACTTTCATTTTACACAACTTTTCGATAAATTTCAATATCTTTTATGAAATTATCATGAGGATTTCGAAATTTATCTATACATAGATGTTATAAATTCTAAATTCAGAAATATAACTATCTTTATAATATAGGAATATTGAGGTTCTAATTATAGGATAGATGAACTAATCCTTTATTCTTTTAAGATATATCTTATACTTATCTTAGCAAATCTTTAAATTCAACTGAATAAAAGAAAACGCCTACGTTTCCGTAGGCGTTATAGATTCAATTAGTTTTCTTTTACAGAGAACCATGCACGATGGAATACAGCCGCAATCGCACCACCTACTAAAGGAGCCACGATGAAGAGCCATACTTGAGCCAATGCTTCACCACCAGTAAATACAGCTGGAGCTAATGCACGAGCTGGGTTTACAGATGTACCAGTCAATGGAATACCGATCAAGTGAACCATTGTCAATGTAGCACCAATTACAAGACCTGCAAGAGCAGATGTTTTTTCACTAGCTGTTACGCCAAGGATTACAAGTACAAATACAAATGTAAGGAATGTTTCCACTACAAATGCACCGCCCATGGAAAGGCCAACTGCACTTAATGTACCGTAGCCATCAGCACCAAAACCAGAAAGTGTTTCAGAACCATTTACGACTACACTCAATAAACCTGTACCAGCGAAAGCACCGATAACTTGAGCTACAACATAACCGGCAAAATCCTTAGCAGACATACGACCAGAAAGCCATACACCAATGGATACTGCAGGGTTTACGTGGCACCCAGATACGTGACCGATTGCGTATGCGCCGGCAACGATTGTCAAACCGAATGCTAATGCAATGGCAACAACGCCCAAGTAACCCAAACCAAGACCACCAGTAAAGCCACCTGTTACAACAGCAGTACCAGTACCAAAGAATACCAAAATCATTGTGCCAATAAATTCAGCAATATACTTGTTCATGTTCTTCCTCCTTACAATACCTTCATGAACCAAAAGGCATGTCTTCCCTCTCTATGGGATTTCATGTTACTCTCATTAGTATAAACATTTTTTAAATTATGTCAACGACTTTTTTCGATATAGTTTTACAAAATGTATTTTCCTAAATTTTGATATCTATATCTGTTAATAAGACAGTATTTATCTATTATTTTTATATATCATGATTTTCATCACACAATAAATTCTATAGAATATGATATACTGATAATACATACTTTGTAGAAATTACTATTATATATAGAGTTATATCGAGCTATATAGGAGGAACCATGAGTAAAACAGCTTATATTATACGTCATATTAACTTTGAAAACGCAGGTATCTTAGAATCGGTCTTAATCGATCGAGGATTTGAACTAACCTATATCGAAGCACCTCTAGCAAACTTTGAACACTATAATGCGACAGAAGCTGATTTAGTCATCGTCTGCGGTGCCCCTATTGGCGCTTACGATGAAGAACTCTATCCGTTCTTAACTGATGAAATCAAATTCATTACCGATCGTATTAATAGTAAAAAGCCATTGCTGGGCATCTGTTTAGGCGCTCAACTCATTTCCCGTATCATGGGTGGTCACGTAGGACCTATGAAGCATGGTAAGAAAGAAATTGGCTTTGGCCCGCTAGAGTATACGCCTGAAGGCGCCTCCTCCCCACTAGCATTACTAGGCAATGTACCAGTTCTTCACTGGCATGGTGATGAATTTGAAATTCCTAAAGGTGCGGTACGACTTGCTAAAACAGAGTTATGCCCAAATCAAGCATTCTCCGTAGGCACACATATTCTAGGTCTTCAATTCCATATGGAGGCTGATCCTGCTGTAATTGAAAGTTGGCTTGTAGGCCATTGTGCAGAGCTTTCTAATGCAGGTATCGATATTCCTAAACTTAGAGAAGATGCAAAACGCTTACGCCAAGAGTTACCTGCTGCAGGAAAAGCCGCATGTATCGCCTGGCTTGAACAAAATCATTTATAAAACAAAAACCGCCTTAGTTGAACTAAGGCGGTTTTTGTTTGTTTCTTATATATATCCCTTACATATATACATGAAATCATAGATTTCTGGTCCGATAACACATTCCCCAATGTGTCATTTTTTCCACATTTCGTATTGTACATCAAACAAATTGAATATGCAAGAACTTTTTCATAAACCTTTCATAAATTATTTTAATTTTTTCAATATAGAAAGTGATAAATAGCAGAACATTGTAGTTATCATCTACTTTAAAGCCATATATCGAATATTATAAACATTAGGTTTTATATGAAAAAGTGCTATTTAAATGATAGTCAAAATTAATAATTCTGCAATCGTCGTGTAAGATTAAACTATCTTATGCTGCCATGCACCACGAATAAATCGAGTATAAGAACAACATAATCGTAAGGACTGGTCAAAGCACAAAGATAACCATGCGCCTAAAAGCCCTAAACCTAATGTAATACACAATAGGTATGTAATGATAGGCCGAATAATAGCAACACTAACAAGGGAATATTTCATAATGTAATATGTATCCCCTGCCCCTTTTAGAACACCTGAATATACTTGCTGTAATGCTTGAGGGAATGCGGCAATAGCCATAATCCCCATTAAAGCACCCGCTAAGGTAACGACTTCACTTTCACGAGTATACAACTGTACTAATAAATCGCCAGGGCCAATAAATATGAGAGCACTTACAAGACCTACTACTAAACCAATGCGAGCACCAATTTTACCATAGGCCTTCGCAATATCTGGCCGTTTATGACCAAGACTCTGCCCCGTATGAGATGCACCGGCAAAGCCGAGCCCCATTGCAAAGTAATAGAATATATCCATCAAATTCATACATACATAATGTGCTGCTAAAGGTACAGCACCTAAGGAGGCAACAATCATGGTGTACGTATACATACCAAAACGTTCAAAGAACTGTTCCCCTAGTGAACTACCACCAACGTGGAACATGGTATGTAGCACCGTTCGTTCAAACTTCCATTTTGAAGGATGCCTTAAGGTTAATCCTGTGGTCGTATGTTGTGAAATCGTACGTAGTAATAATAGCGCAATGACAGCACTACTGATCATTGTAGAAACGCCAGCGCCCATAACTCCGAGCTCAGGGAAAAAACCAATACCATAAATCAAGAAGAAGTTCATGATGGTATTTAATATATTTCCTACCACATTGGACTTAAAAATAACCTTTGTATTACCATATCCAATAAGTGCAGCCCCTACAATTTGACTAAAGGATTGGAAGATAAGACTAATAACAATAAAGCGCCCATACCAAACAGCAGTCTCAATATAGCCATCTTCAGCGCCTGTAAATCGCAAGATATGCTCTAAATTAAAGAAACATATCGCCAATAGAGGAGCATAAATCAAGAAATTCAACAGAATGGACTGTTTAAGTACAGCATTCATGCCATCTACTTCGCCTTCACCGTGACGGCGAGCTATAATAGCCGTTACCGCAATCGATAAAGCACGACAGAATATGAGCATCACCATCTCTGGCTGTCCCATAATCCCTACCGAAGCAAGAGCAGTTGCCCCAAGAGCACCAACCATTGCTAAGTCAATGGCTGTCATAAATTGTAACATTAAGCCTTGTAATGTAGCTGGCCAAGCTATTTTCAAGTAATTACCGTATAGCTGCTTTGTAGTCCCCACAGGGCCTAATCGTTCTGCAGCAGGCAACATAGAATCTATGGAAAGCCATCGTTGTATGCGGTCTAACATAGTATCTCCTATTCATGCAAGATCGTACAAGGTAGAGCTAACATCTAACTCCTAATATCTTCTGTATTATATCACAACAATATATGAAAAGTCATTCATATATTATGAATATATTTAATAATCTATATCAAAATTGCAAAAAGAACCTCTTATACCATCCGAATATACCCTACAGGGTATATCAGTATATAAGAGGTTCTTTTATTTTTATGTAGACTTTATATTAGCCCAAGATTTTGATATAAACTATCAATTATTAACCTTTAGATGCTAACAATTGACTAACTGCTGCACGCAAGTCCTCTAAACCTTGTTTAGTTTCAGCTAACTCTTGACGTTGACGTTCATTTTCTGCTTCCAACGTATTGAGACGAGCTGCTTGATCCGCGATAACAGTCTTTTGTTCACTATTTTCTTTTTTGAGACTAGATACTTCATCTTGCATTACATACACAGAGCTAATAGGGCCTGCTTTGTAACGATCAGGAATATTTTTCTTTTCTGGGCTAGAGCCAAATTTGTGAGTTACCCCAGCATTTACCATATTACGGTTTGCACCGAGAGATACGCCAACATTGAACATTGTATCTTCGTTTGTATAGTGTGCAAGACCTAAGGCCGCTGCTGTTTCACCACGATAATTGCCTACGCCAGCCATCACTTGAGTTGGTTCCAATGGATCGTATTGGATTGGTTTCAACGCTGCCATTGCTGCTGCATGAGCACCTACACGTTGTACCTCGCCCGCTACTTGACCAATAGCATCGCCAATTCTTGCATTAGATGCTTTCAACTGACTCACATTTACTGCATCAGTATCATCTGTACCAGGTGCAATGCCTTTAAGTTGGTTATTACCATTATTGAGACCATCCTTAGTCAAGGAAATAGGGCCTGCATTAGGATTATTAGGGTTTGCACTACCAGGTGTAATTGTTATGCCATTACCATCTGTTACAGTCGTGTTACCTGCTGCATCTTTAAATGTAGCAGACTTCATATCCTTGAGTTCTGGATTTACTGCATAACTAATCGTTTTACCTGCTTGGCTAACCATCATATTATTGCCTGCTTTGAAAGTAACTGTTTCATCAGTTTTTACTTTTTCAGCAGTTGCTGTTGGTGTGCTATTAACACCAGAGCCTTCTGTACCAACAGTTGCATTCCAGCCTGCATTTTCAACCGCAGATTTTACTTGATCTTCAGTAGCTGCACGGCCAGATGTAATGTTATTTGGATTCCAAGTTTTATTAGTCAAACCTGTAACAACACCATCTTTGCCATTTACAGCAACAGGATTATTACCACCGGTAGTAATGATGCCATCTTTACCATCGATACCTACAGTACCAATTGTAGCCTTGCCATCCTTACCATCAAGAGCAATCTTATCGCCAGCTTTTACAGAACCATTCTTGCCATCGATAGCAACTGCATTAGCACCATCACCAGCTTTTATCGTACCAGTTGTACCATCTACAGTTACTGCCTTAGTTGGATCTGTGCCCAATGTAACTGTATCATTTAATTTGTTGTCATAAATGATATGTCCATCAGCGGCAGTAGTCTTAGTCAATACAATATTGCCTGTAGTACTACCAGCACTTTCACCACCATTAGCAGTCAATTCTGTTTTAGACGCCTTAGACTTAGCCTCTAATTGACGTACATTGACAGCATCTGTGTCGTCTGTACCATCTGCAATCTTAGAAATTTTATTACCACCATTATCGAGGCCATCCTTAGTTAAGGATACAGGATCCTTACCAGCTGCAGTAATTGTTACACCGTCTTTAGTAAGAGCTGTTTTATTACCATTGCCATCATCGATAACTGTGCTATCCGCTGTGGAAGTATTTGTTTTTGTACCATCAGTAATCTTAGTACCATCAGCTGTTGTTGCTGTAGACTTAGCACCATCTGTTACTGTATTGCCAGCTGCAGTAGATGTATTCGTTTGCGTACCAGCAGTTTGTGTAATGGAATCACCATTGATAACAGTTGTGTTATTACCAGTGCCGTTGAAGCTTGCAGAGTTCATATTCACAAGGTCTTTATTCAAGGAGTATGTGAAATCACGCTCATTTTGGTTGATTGTGATGTTTTCACCAGCAATCATCGTAACCTTTGCGTCTTTACCTACTTTGGCATCTGTCTTAGTACCAGTTTGTTTACCAGATGTAGTAGCATCCTTGTCAGCTGTAATTTCCCATGTTTGGTTAGCCGCAGCATCAGCTACTGCTTTCAATTGATCCTCTGTAGCAGCACGGCCAGAAACAGCATTGCCATCCCAAGTCGTATTAGCGAGACCTGTTACATGGTTATTTGTACCATCTACAGTGACACCACCAATATTTGCGGCTTTACCTGTAATTGTACCAGTGGAACCATCTAACGTTACCGCCTTATTACCACCAGTTGTAATTGTATTATTTACACCATCAATAGCTACACCACCAATTGTAGCCTTACCAGCTGTGCCATCAATAACAATGGCATTAGCGCCAGTACCAAATGTCAATGTATCATTAAGTTTTACATTGTAAATTGTATGACCATCTGCAGCCGTTGTAGATGTTAATTTTACATTACCAGTTGTTGCGTTAGCCGCTTCATCATCATTAGCAGTAATTTCTGTTTTAGATGCTTTTTTAGCAGCATTAATAGCATCGGCTACATTCTTAGCTGTTGCTACACCATCTGTAGCAGGAGCTGTAACAGTGCCATCTGTGCCAGCTGTAATAGCCGCTGTTTTTACGTCATATTTAACAACGCCTGCATCATCAATAGTAGCAGTTGTTAATGTGCCATCTTTAAAGTTCAAGCCATCTGCCAAGGATACTTGTTTAGCAGTACCATCATTTGCTTTGTAAGACAATTTGGTCTTAGTTGCAACCTTAGTACCATCAATCGTTACCTTGTAATCCTTAGTTGTGCCATCTGCACTTGGTGTACCTGTAACAGTCAACGGATTATCCGCATCAGTTGTATCAGTACTTACTGTAACTGCACTGACAGCAGATTTCTTAACCTCTGCTTCGGATACTTTTACTGTTAAGTTCTTACCATCTGCATCAGTTGTTACATATTTACCGTCGCCTTTGATACCCAATGTATCATCTTTAAGATTTACAACACCAGCAGATGTATTCGTATCGCCAGCAAATTTCAAGTTAATTGCATCAGTGCTTGCTTTAGCTGCCTTGTTGATAGCATCCGCTACATTTTTAGCTGTTGCTAAGCCATCATCGCCTGTGACAGATGCTGCACCTGTAGTAGCATTGCTATCGATAGTAGCACGCTTTGTAGATACCTCTACAGTATCGCCATTCATCTTCGTAGAAATGAAATCACCGGTAGCACCTTTTACATTAAATGCTACATCCCCATCTTTTAAGGATTGGCTAGATACAGTACCACTATCAGCGCCAAGGGAAACTTTACGACTTACAGCCGCTGCAGCATCATTGATCTTGGTCTTAGTATCATCATTAATATCAAATGTTACCTTACCATCATTATCTACAGTAGCCTTTGTCATTGTGCCATCTACAAAGTCTAAGCCTTTAGACAATTTAACGGACTTAGCATCTGCATCAGCTGCACTATTAGCACGGTAGGTTAAGGTTTGGCTTGCTACAGTATCTTTCAACTGTTTTACATTTACTGCATCAGTATCATCAGTACCTTCTGCAACCTCTTTAATTTTGTTACCACCAGCATTGATTTCATCAATGGTAAATTGGACTGTTTTACCTGCTGCATTTTGGAATGCCATACCTTGTGCACTACCTTCAGCATTATTACCATGTTCATCACTAAACATGAGATATCTAGAAGTAAGAGCACTGTTATTAGGGCCTGATTGAATGTCCAAACCATCTAATCCAAGTACAGTATTCGCTGTATTAGGTTGATCTTCAGCTACACCATTATTAATTTTTAAACCATCATGATTAATTTTGGTATAAGCACCTTCACCTGGAGATGTAAATGTACCGCTAGAATTTACAGCATCAAACTTGATGGTTTCTCCTAGACCATTTTCAAAGGAAATGGAGTTCATTTTCTTAAGGTCTTTGTTTAATGTAGTAGTGATTTTTTTATCATCTTGTTTAACAGTAATATTGTTGTCACCAGCAAAGTCTACAGTATCACCGCCGGCTACTGTAGTCGGTGTATCACCATTAGCAGATAGTTTCCATGCAGCGCCATCTTTAGCTTGGTTAGCCGCTTTATTAATCGCATCAGCCACGTTCTTAGCAGTTGCTAAACCATCATCACCGGTAACAGAAGCAGTACCTGCAGCATCACTGTTGATAGTAGAACGTTTTGTGGAAACTTCTACAGTGTCGCCATTCATCTTCGTAGAAATGAAGTCACCAGTCGCACCTTTTACATTAAATGCTACATCGCCATCTTTTAAGGATTGACTAGATGCTGTGCCGCTATCTGCACCAAGAGAAATATTACGAGCAACTGCAACGGAAGAGTTATCTACTTTAGTTTTAGTGTCTGTATCTAAACCAACTGTAACAGTTTGACCATTTACAGTGGCTGTCACACCATTTGTACCAGCCACATTAAGTTTTTGGTTTTTAAGATCAATAGTACCGTTATTTGTACCATCTGTAATATTTAAGTTTTGAGACAAGTTAGCAACAGCTTGCTTAACATCACCAATATTTGCTGCATTGGAATCAGTTGTACCACCACTAGCAACATTAGTAATTGTCTTGTTACCACCGTTGATACCATCAGTTTTATCAATGGAGATGCCACCTACAGTTACTTTATCTGTTGTGATACCAGTACCTGTAATTGCAGTAGTACCATTTGTTAAGCCAGATGTATTGATTACTGTGTTACCTGCAGTAATAGAATCTACTGTAAGATCTTTCTTCGTAGCTACAGTAATTTTCTTTTTATCTGTACCATCTTGAGTGATCAAGATATTGTCGCCATTGATAAGATCTACTGTATCCCCACCTTGTACAGATGTTTTATCTGTTGTGCTGGAATTTGTTGTAAGATTCCATGCTGCACCAGCTTTAGCCGCATCAGCTGCTTTATTAATAGCATCAGCTACATTTTTAGATGTTGCTAAGCCATCATCGCCTGTTACAGATGCTGCACCTGTATTAGCATCGCTAGTAATAGCTGCACGCTTAGTGGAAATTTCAACAGTGTTACCATTCATCTTCGTAGATACTAAGTCACCAGTCGCAGCTTTTACATTGAATGCCACATCACCATCTTTTAAGGATTGGCTAGATGCTGTACCGCTATCTGCACCTAGAGAGATGTTACGAGCTACTGCTGTAGAAGCATTATCTACTTTAGTTTTTGTAGTTGCATCAAGACCTACTGTAATAGTTTGGCCATTTACGGTTGTAGTTACACCATTAGTACCGGAAACAGTAAGTTTTTGATTCTTAAGATTTACAGTACCATCTGTAGCACCATCAGAAACAGTAAGATTTTGAGACAAACCGTCTACCGCTTTATTGATAGAATCCGCTACATTTTTAGCAGTCGCTAAACCATCTGTAGGGCTATTTACTTTAGCTTTACCATCAGCATCATTAGTAATCGTTTCAGTGGCAGTAGAAATAGTTACAGTACCATTTGTACCTACCGTAGCTTTTGTAAAAGTACCATCTGTAAAGTTTAAACCATTTGCCAAGGACACTTTGTTTGCATTAGCACCATTAGCTTTGTATGTTAATTGTGTTTGATTAGCTAGCTTAGTAGTATCGATACCAATAGCATAATCCTTGGAGTTAGTACCCGCTGTTGGTGTTACAGTAATAGGATTATTCGCCGTATTAGCCTTGCTAACAGTTACTGCACCTACAGCTAAATCTTTTACTTTAGCAGAATCAACAGCTACTTGTACACCTGTAGCAGAAGCCTTAGTAGTAACTAGATCGCCATCACCAGCCACTTTAAAGGTTGCATCACCGTCTTTAAGATACTTAAGACCTGTAGATCCTGTATCACCTGTCAAACCAATACCTTTAGTTGTAGCATTTACCGTACTCTTGTCTAGACCAACAACAAGACTACCATTATTCGTACCCACTAAATCAGTTCTAATACCATTAGCACCAATTACTTTTAGTGGACTTTCACTAAGCTTAACAGTACCCGTTTTAGAATTTGTATCTAGTTTTAATGTAACAGCATCTACAGCATTCTTTACATCTGTAATGTTCGCTGCATTAGTACCTATATTACCACCGCTAGAAACGTTGGTAATTTGTTGACCCCCTGCACTAATAGCATCTGTACCAAACTTGACAGTTCTTGTACCATTTTTTGCAGTTAACCCATCACCAGAAATGGTCACATTTTTAGCACTAGAAGGTAACCCCATTTGTAGTGTTGTATTACTTAATACATTATTGCCTGCTTTAAATGAATCGCCAGCAAATGATCTACCTGTTACAGCACCGTTTGAACCATCTAGAGTAATTTGATTACCACCAGAAGAAACCGTAACAGATCTATTAGCTTTCACAGTATCTACAGTAATCGCCTTATTCAAAGAAGTAGTAATTTTTTTGCCACTACGAGTTACTGTAATATTGTTGTCCCCACCAAAGATTACAGTATCTGATTTATTGATTACTTCAGGAGCTGTAGAAGTATTGTCAGCAGCTAATTTCCAATGATATGCATTGGCAGAAATAGCTTTATTGATAGCATCTGCTACATTTCTAGAATCAGCCATGCCTGCAGCATTTGCAGAAGCTTGACCATTTGTGACATTAATATTTTGTGTTTTACCGGAAATTGTAAGATTTTGACCATTGGCAGCTGTTGTAATATATGTATTATCGCCCTTAAGTCCTAATGTACTATTTGCAATATTCACATTGCCAGTATTTACATTACCAGAGAACGCAAGGTTAACACTCTTTAATTGGGCTACGTTAACTGCATCTGTATCTCTTATACCCGCTGCGAGGCCTGTAAGTTGACGTGTTACAGTACTACCATTACCAATAGAAACAGCACCTGTTGTACTAGTAAGTACATTGCCATTCAAACCAGAATAAACATCTGTACGGTTTGTATTAGGATTATAACCCTTATTAGCAGTACCGCCTGCTACATCAGCAACGGAATCACGACCTAAAGCAACACCACCATCAACACTAGCTCTAGAATCAGGCCCAATAGCAACAGATTTAACTGCACTTGCATTAGATCCAGTACCAATAGCAATAGAATGTTGAGATGTGGAGTTAACGCGACTACCTATGGCAATTGATTCTAAACCATTAGCTGTCGTAGCAGAGCCGATTGCAAGAGCTCTATTGCCTGTAGCTTTCGTTGGCGTAGATCCATATGAACCAATGGCAATAGTTCCATCATCATTGGCTGTAGCACTAGCACCTAACGCCACAGAGTTAGCACCTTTAGCAGTTACATTCATACCAGTAGCAACACTGTTAAAGGCAATCGACTGAGCAGCTTGACCAACTGCGACACCGCCTAAATCAGACTTAGTTCCATTAGTACCAACAGCAACACCATTTGCACCTTTTGAAGTGGTAAAAGCACCGATAGCTATACCACTCTCGCCTGTGACAGAACTTTTTCTACCGATGGCAATACTGTTATCTGCACTTGAAGAGCTCTCGCCCCCAATAGCGACACCATACTGATTAGTCGCATTGGCTAACATACCGATACCAACACCTGCAGTTCCACCAGCCTTTGCCCTAGATCCCAATGCAGTAGAGGATCCACCAGATGCAACAGTACCATGGCCAAATGCAGTGGCATCATTATTAGATGCAGTGGCATCAGCACCTAAAGCACTAGCATAGTTCCCTGTTGCCTTAGTACCATAACCAACTGCCACAGCAGCATCCTCGGACGCAACGGATTTAGCACCTAACGCTGTAGTACTTCCCGATGTAGCTTGAGCTAATAACCCCAATGCAACTGTAGATTGACCTGTTGCATTAGCACCTGCACCAACTGCTGTAGCAGGTAGTGCAGGATCTGCTTCTGTTGCTGTTGCTACACTATAATAACCAATAGCAATGGATTGGTTGCTACCAGAACTAGCAAAATTACCAATAGCTAGACCATTAGTTTTACCACTAGTTACGCTACCATTTGCAATAGCTGCAGATGGTTGATCGCCCACTGCCGCTGCAACATCAATTACACTTGCAGTCTGCATCGCCAAGGCAGCCAAGATACTCGCTACTACAATTTTCTTTTTCCCTGTTTTATTTTTTGCCATTTCAGATACTACAACGTAGCACTGTTTAGACTTAGACCAAATGACTTTAAATATCTTATTCATACATTTTCCTTCTTTAAATTACTAACCCTCAACTATATGAATCATATGTTCCACACTTCTCTCAGTCTGGAAATAATGAAAGCTACACAGACTTTCATTTATAAAATCTATCTTTAATTTTACCATAATTCATCTAATTTTCTCAATTTAAAAGTGTAATTTTTGGATATTTACTATTATCTCAATTATGCATAGAGTATGCTTAAACACGCAGTATCATCATAATTCATTTACAATTCACCTTAATAAATTGCATATTATATGAATTTTTATGCTCCTAATTGAGAACGAAAAGAATATTAGATTTCATTACAAAATTAATCACCGTCTAAAAATATTCATAAATTATTCCTTATATACAGTTTTATCGATAATTTTATTAATCATTAAATTAGAATTTTCAGGCTATTTTATTTTACAGATATAGCTTTAATAAACTATTTTTATTTTTGTACTAAAAAGAGCCCCCTCTTTCGAGGAAGGCTCTTTCTAATTTTACATATCCATTCACGGGATATACATAGTTCTAACTATATGTACAATATGATTATGCTTTATTTGCCAACAATTGGTTAACTGCTGCTTTCAACGCATCAATTTCAGATTGTTGTTGTTCAAGCTTGGATTTGTACTCTTCATTTTGGGAACGCAAGTGACTTACTTCATCTTGCATTACGTAGATAGAGCTGATAGGACCAGCTTTATAACGTTCTGGAATCGCATCTTTTCTATCACGGCTACCACCGAATTTGTGAGTTACACCAGCATTAATCATGTTATGGCTAGAACCAAGTGTAACACCAATATTGAACATAGTATCTTCAGTTTTGTAATGGGCAAGACCAATTGCACCAGCTGTTTCACCACGGTAGTTACCAATACCAGCCATAATTTGTGTTGGTTCCAATGGATCGTATTGGATTGGTTTCAACGCTGCCATAGCCGCTGCATGAGCACCAACACGTTGTGTTTCAACGCCTACATTGTTAATAGCTTGTTGTAAACCAGCTTTAGTTTCTTTCAATTGGCTAACGTTTACTGCATCTGTGTCAGCTGTACCAGGTGCTACACCATGAATTTGGTTACCACCATTGTTCAAGCCATCTACAGTAAGGGATACAGGACTAGCTGCAGAGTTTGCAGGATTAATAGTCATGCCTGCACCATTAACTGTTGTAGCGTTACCAGCTGCATCTTTTACAGTTGTACCAGCAGGAGTAATCTTAGTGGATGGACCATTTTCATCACCTACAGTTACACTGTTAAGACCTTTCACGTCTTTAGCTAGGCTATATGTGAAAGTAGTACCGTCTTGTTTAACCTCAAGATTATCACCGGCTTGGAATTTAACAGTATCGCCGCCTTGTACTTTTTCAACAGTACCGCCAGCTGCAGTTACATTCCATGCAGATAGATCTTTAACTTGTTGTTTACCAGCAGGTGTTAAGTTGCTCAAGTCTTGGTTTGCTGCATTATCGATTTTAGCTTTTGTTGCATCATCGATTTTAACAGTTACATCTTCACCATTAGCTACCGTTGTTAAGCCGTTTTCGCCTTTGATGTTAAATTTCACATCGCCTGTGCTCAAGGATTTTTCATCAGTAGAACCAGTGTTACCACCTAAGGAAATCTTACGACCGATTGCTTCTGTATTTTTATCGATTTGAGCTTTGTTTGCTGCAATATCACCAGCATTTTTAGTGATGTTAGCTTTGTTTGCTTCTACTTGGTCATCAACGGCTTTCAATTGATCTTCAGTTGCTGCACGACCACTTACAGGTTGTGTTTGACCTGGTACCCAAGTTTTATTAGTCAAGCCTGTTACTTCTGGAGTTTCTACACCATCAGTTGCTTTTACTTTTGGAGCTGTAATTGTATCATTTGCAGTTACAGTATCGAAAGTAACATCTTTCTTAGTAGCAATTGTGAAGTCTTTACCATTTTGAGTAATGGAGATGTTATCACCATCGATGAATTTAACTGTGTTACCACCTTCAACTTTTTCAGCTGTACCATTGTTAGCCACTACATTCCATGCAGATAAATCTTTAACTTGTTGTTTACCAGCATCTGTTAAGTTGCTCAAATCAGTATTTGCTGCATTGTTGATTTTGTTTGCAGTATCATCGTCCAATTTAACAGTTACGTCTTCACCATTAGCTTCAGTAACGATACCATTTTGACCTTTGATATTGAATTTCACATCACCTGTGCTCAAGGATTTTTTATCTGTATCGCCATTATCACTGCCTAAGGAAATCTTACGAGCGATAGCTGTTGTATTTTTATCAATTTGTTCTTTATTTGCCGCAATATTATCTTTGTTAGTTTTAATATCGTCAGCATTCTTAGTGATGTTAGCTTTATTTGCTGCTACTTGATCATCAACTGCTTTCAATTGATCTTCAGTGGCTGCACGACCAGATACAGGTGTTGTTTGGCCTGGTACCCAAGTTTTATTTGTTAAACCACTTACTTCTGGAGCTGTAATTTTTTGGTTTGCTGTAACGTTATCAAATGTTACATCTTTCTTTGTGGCAACAGTGAACTCTTTACCATTTTGTGTAATGGAAACATTATCACCATCGATAAATTTAACTGTATCGCCACCTTGAACCTTTTCAGCAGTACCGTTGTTAGCTACTACATTCCAAGCTGCTAAATCTTTAACTTGTTGTTCACCAGCTGGAGTCAAGTTGCTCAAGTCTTTATTTGCTGCATTATCGATTTTATCTTTTGTAGCATCGTCCAATTTAACAGTTACATCTACGCCATTAGCTGCAGTAGTAATGCCATTTTCACCTTTAATATTGAACTTCACATCACCTGTGCTCAAAGATTTTTCATCTGTATCACCATCATCACTGCCTAAGGAGATTTTACGAGCAATAGCTGTTGTATTTTGGTCGATTTTATCTTTGTTTGCAGCAATTTCTCTTGCATTGTTTGCAATATCGCCAGCATTTTTATTGATAGCAGTTTTGTTATCAGCAATATCACCAGCATTTTTAGCAATATTTGTTTTGTTTGTTGCAATATCACCAGCATTTTGAGTGATATTGTCTTTATTAGCTTTAACTTGATCATCTACAGCTTTCAATTGGTCTTCAGTTGCTGCACGACCAGATGTAATGTTATTTGGATCCCAAGTTTTATTAGTTAAACCAGTTACTTGAGGCGTTTCCACACCAGTTGTAGCTTTAACTTTTGGAGCTGTAATAGTGTCGTTAGCCGTTACCGTATTGAATGTTACATCTGGCTTAGTAGCGAATGTGAAATCTTTACCAGATTGAGTAATGAGAATGTTATCACCATTAATGTATTTAACAGTGTCGCCACCTAACACTTTTTCTGCAGTACCATTATTAGCAACTACATTCCAAGCCGCTAAATCTTTAACTTGCTTTTTACCATCTGGAGTCAAATTGCTCAAATCTTTGTCAGCAGCGTTATCGATTTTATTTTTAGTATCTGTATCAAGTTTAACTGTTACATCATTACCGGAAGCGGTTGTAGTAATACCATCTTCACCTTTAATAGTGAAGTCTACATCATCAGCGCTTAAGGATTTCTTAGTTGTAGTACCAGTATTACCATTTAAGAAAATTTTACGAGCAATAGCTGTTGTATTTTTATCGATTGCTGTTTTATTATCAGCAATATTTTGTTTATTAGTAGCTACTTGATTATCAACTGCTTTCAATTGATCTTCTGTTGCTGCACGACCAGATACTGGTTGTGTTTGACCTGGAGTCCAAGTTGTATTAGTCAAGCCTGTTACTTGCGGTGTTTCTACACCAGTTGTAGCTTTCACTTTAGGAGCTGTGATAGCTTGGTTTGCAGTTACATTATCGAATGTTACATCTTTCTTAGTGGAGATTGTGAAATCTTTACCGGATTGAGTAATTTCAACATTATCACCATCGATAAACTTAACTGTGTCGCCACCTTTAACATTTTCAGCAGTACCACTGTTAGCCACAACTTTCCAAGCCGCTAAATCTTTTACTTTTTGCTCACCAGCTGGGTTCAAGTTGCTCAAGTTTTTATCAGCAGCATTATCGATTGTGTCTTTAGTAGTATCATCAAGTTTAACAGTTACATCATCGCCAGAAGCAACCGTAGTTAAACCATTAGCACCTTTCACATTGAATTTTACATCGCCTGTGCTCAAGGATTTCTCTGCAGTAGAACCAGTGTTGCCACCTAAGGAAATTTTACGAGCGATTGCAGTTTTGTTAGCTTCTGCTTTATCGTCTGTTTTCTTCAATTGAGAAACATTGACAGCATCTTTGTCAGCTACACCATCTGCTACATTAGTAACCTTCATGTCGCCTGCATTGATACCTGTGTTGCCATCAATTTTTACAGTTGGATTGCCTTCAGCATTATTGAAAGATGCACTATTCAAGCCAGTAAGATCTTTCTTCAAAGCTAAAGAGATGTTTTTATCGTTTCTTGCAACAGTAATGTTATCATCGCCAGAGAAATCTACTTTATTACCTTTTTCAACGGTTGCTGTTGTCGCTTCACCATTAGCAGATAAGTTCCAACTGGAAGAACTATTAGCAACTGCTTGATTAATTGCATCAGCTACGTTTTGAGCATCTGCCATACCTGCAGTTGCAGAAGCAACACCATTAGTTACAGTAATATCTTGTTTTTTACCAGCAATTGTAATTTTCTTACCATTAGCTGTAGTTGTAATATATGTATCGTCACCATTTACAGCTAATTTACTGTTAGCAAGGTTTACGTCACCAGAACCAGTGTCGCCTGTGAAAGCAAGGTTTACACTCTTCAATTGTGCTACGTTGACTGCATCTGTATCAGCCGTACCAGCAGCTACATAGTTAATTTGACGAGTTTGACCTGTTGTACCAACAGCAACGCCACCCAATGTAGATGTTAACGTTGCACCAGTTAAGTTAGCATATGTATCAGTACGACCAGTATTAGCATTATAACCTGCTACACCAGCTGCAGTACTAGCAACAGACTTAGAACCTATTGCAACACCATCAGCAGTTGTAGCACTAGCACCATCACCAATAGCAATCGATTTAGCTGCACTTGCGTTAGATCTAGTACCGATAGCAATACCATCATTCTCTGATACTGAGCTTTTTCTACCAATAGCAATACTGTTATCTGCAGTGGAAGAGCTTTCTCCGCCAATAGCAATACTATAATCTTTAGTTGCATTGGCTAACATACCGATACCAACACCTGCAGTTCCAGCGGCCTTTGCTCTGGATCCCAATGCAGTAGAGGATGCACCAGATGCAGCAGTACCATGACCAATTGCGGTAGACTCAATATTGGAAGCTATCGCATCAGCCCCAAAAGCACTGGCATTGCCATCTGTTGCCTTAGCACCATGACCAACTGCCACAGTATCATCCTCGGACGCAATGGAGTTAGCACCTAACGCTGTAGCATTTGCCGATGTAGCTTGTGCTGATAACCCCAATGCAACTGTAGATCGACCTGTTGTACTTGCACCATCACCAATAGCTACAGAGCTTGTTGCAGCCGTATCTGTAGATGCATTAGGACCAATAGCAATAGCGTTATTAGCTTTTGCACCAGTGTTGTCTTTATTTGGAATATCAGTAGATTTAATAGATACATATTTATAAGCAATTTGATCCACGATAGCAGCTAACTGAGAGCCGTTGATGGCATCTGTAGAAGTAGCACTTACTTCACCAGGAGCGACGTTTTTTAACTGACGTTCATATCCTTCAGCACCGAAAGATACAATATCACCTTCTAACGTTTTGTCACCACCAGCCCATGTTGCTGTAATACCATTTGGCAATGTATAGCTAGATTGTTTAGTACCTGCCTTATCTGTAGTAGAACCACCACCTAAAGCGACAGAGTTATCACGGTTTGCTTTAGCACCTGTACCAATAGCGATGGCATTTGTTACAGATGTATTATCGGCAGCACTTGTATTTACGCCGTTTAAAGCACCGTCGATACGATTTTTAGAGTCAGCGCCAGTACCAATAGCAATACCAGCATTACCAGATTGCCCTTTAGTACCCACTGTGATACCGATATGATCTGCTGTAGCATTATTATAATCACGCCACTTAATTTCATACCCTGTTAAAGCTTTAACAGCATCAGAAACAGTAGCGACAGCAGCTTTTCCTGTTGTAATATCAGTATAAACTGCTCTAGTAGACGTCATTCTATCAGCATCGTCACCGCCAATAACAATAGAGGAGTGACCAAGGGCTTTAGTATTACCACCAATAGCAATACTTTGGTCACCTATAACGGTAGCCCCTTGATCAGGTAATGCACCACCACCAATGGCAATACCTTGTGAAAACGAAGTACCAACTTTGTTTACTGTCGCATTAGTACCAATAGCAATCGCAGTACCACCATTTGCAATTGAATCTTTACCTACAGCAACACTTGGTGTATTACCATATAGACCTTTTGAATAAGCATTTTGACCAATAGCAACCCCACCACCAGCAGTCTCTACTTTTGCAGCAGTACCAATTGCAACAACATCACTAACAGAAGCTTTTACATTTGTACCTAACCCAACTGCATTTTCACCTGTAACAGTAGCACCGTTACCAAATGCAACAGCAGTTGCACTAGCTCCACTAGGTACATCATTTACAGCCAATGCCACATTAGCATTAGTCATAGCCAATGCTGCAAATACAGCAGCTACAACCACTTTCTTTTTACCACTATTGTTCTTAGCAAATTCAGATACTACTACGTAGCAATTTTTGGATTTGTTCCAAACCACTTTAAAAATCTTGTTCATTGTTTTCTCCTTTAAACTACTATAAAGCTCTCAAACTTCTATATAACAAATAATCTCAATTTCAAGTTTTTCGATATAGTTAGTATACCAAATTTTTCGATATGCTTGCAACCCCTTTTCACTAATATTTCATTTTTGGAATAGCTATTGCAAATACAGCAATAACGGGAGTTCTTTAAACCCCTTATAAAACAAAACCTAATAATTGGGGTGATTTTATACCATAATTTAGAAGAGAAGATGAATTTAAACTCACATTTTAACTTTTCCCATATAAATATAATCGATAAATTATAAAAATAATTGTCAAAACGCCTTATATAGCTACACTCTAATAACTCCACCTGTTTTACAGTACTATATTTCATTAAATTTTTATAAATTAATATTTCAGTCAAATTGAGATACATTGGCAGGCAAAAACAAAAATAACGTCTAAAGAATAATCTCTTTAGACGTTATTTTTTATATGACATTATTTAATTTAAATACATAAGCACTTTGTTTATGTGCTAATTTGATACGCTTATGTAATCGTTCCATATACGCTCGGTATATATCTTGCGCTTCGTCAATAGATACGATATTAAAGTTAATCCCATCCCCTACCGGCAATTGGCTAAGCCGAGGTAGGTCCGCGGTAATGATAGTGCCTATTTTTGTATAGCCCCCTGTTGTTTGGCGATCTGCCATAAGGACAATGGGATGTCCATTTGATGGCACTTGGATAGAGCCAAATACGGCACCATCAGAAATTATATCTGCACTGTCTACGTGTTCAATTTCAGGACCATCTAAGCGGAAGCCCATACGGTCACATTCTACAGTCAGTGTATAGATGTTATCACTAAAGGTCTTGATTCCCTTCCCGGTGAAATGTTTTGCCTGATCACCTAATACAACGCGTAATGGTTCATGACATTCACGGCCCCCACGGTTATATAAGGCGGTATTGAATAGAGTATGCCCTTCACCACGGTAATCGCAGACATGCACTTCATCTCTGGTGAACGCTTTTATGCCAAGTTCATCACCCTTTTGTAATGGTCGCCCATCAAGGCCCCCAATTTTCGCCTTTGTATGGGTCGATACACTGCCGTTGATGCTTGGCACGTCGATACCTCCAGAGAAAGAAATGTACATGCGCACGCCACATTGGCTAAAACCACCGGAAATAACATCGCCGTCGTGACATACAAATGGAATATATCTCGGTACTCGTACACTATTGATGGTTGGTTCCATGTCGGCCCCTGTGAAAGCAACGATACATGTGCCTTTCACGGTTAACGTAGGCGGTAACAAGGTGCATTCTAAGGCTCCTGCTGTTTCCACATTACCTACGAGAGCTTGCCCCAAAAGGTAGCTTTCACTATCCATAGGACCTGCTACAGGCATACCGTATTGTTGGAAACCAACGCGCCCTTCATCTTGAATTGTCGTATACATGCCAGGTGCAGTTACGTAGATTGATGCTTTCTTAAATTCATTAATAGCCACGCAACTCACCTACCTCTACTTCATACATGGA
>ERZ1106969.1080-NODE-1080-length-21363-cov-87.681153_pt1 | contig 21363 bp, 22 predicted proteins | sample MGYA00403685_ERZ1106969 | MGnify/ENA primary metagenome ERZ1106969 (study PRJEB35170, sample SAMEA104062416) | human gut metagenome | biome: human gut; feature: human-associated habitat; material: faeces | place: Denmark | collected 2012-05-18 ... | reverse complement strand
TAGCGGCATATCCCTTACCCAATCGGGAGCCATTAAGCGCAATGCCCTCCTTGTCATCAATAAAGGTAATGCCATAGATACGTCCACTTTCGTTCTTTCGGATTACCACACGTAAGCCTTGTTCCTCCAATCTTTGCCGAAGTTTTTTCTCCGTATTGGGAGAGGTACGCATAGTTTGTAACACTTTGTTCCTGACGGTTGGTGTCAATGGTTTGATAGCTTGTTTCGACTTCTGCATCCTGTTCTGTACAGCAGTATAACCCACACCACGACCGATGTCCGATGCGTTGATGGGTGTGCCTACCTTGTTGCCCTTTTCATCAGTTGGAACATAAACCAGTCCGTCATACTTCTTTCCCCGAAACTCCGTCTTCACTTCTTCCACTGCAAGATAGTAAGCAGAGAGGATGGCGTTCAGTTCGCCCAAGGAACAGAAACAATAATGCTTCAGCACCATGCGGACAATGTTTGCCACTTGCTCCTTGATATTTCCTCTGGTGGTGTCAATCTTAGGTGTTTCATTCATCACCTTGTCAGCGATCTTTGAGCATGGGATAAGATTGTATTTCCTTTCCAAGGTATCAGTAATCTTCTTGCTCCTTCGCTTTTCAAATTTGTCGTTGATTTTCTTTCCCTCACCGTTTATCCGAAGCGACACAATGTGGATATGCTCACGAGCGATGTCGTTGTGCTTGAACACGATATAAGGCTGCTTGCCATAACCGAGTGTCTCCATATACTCCTTGGCTATCTGCGTGAGTATTTCATCGGAGAGTTTCTCGTCCGGGTGTGGATTGAGCGAACAATGGAACACCATCTTTTTTGTTCGGCATTTCTCAGGAATAACTGCTTGCATATCGGCAAATACTTCAGCCATCGTATAAGTTCCCTCTTTGTTTTGATACAAGCCTTGGGTAAGAAGGATGCTCGCTTCTCCTTTCTTCACTTTCTTGAAGTTGTAGCCGAGTGCCCCTCCAAGGTTCTCTGTTGCTGAAATCTTGGCAATCATCTTTTGCGGTAGTCAATGGTAAGATTGATTGCCTGCTCCTGCAAAGTGATGATTTGATCAGACAGTTTCTCCAACTTCTCAAGCATAATCTGTGCAGTCTTCACGCTGTGATAGCTGTTGATGGCACGCACGGTTTGGTTATAGAGTACACCAATCTTATGGATTTGCGCCGTCAATTCCGAGAGTTTTCGGTAGTATTCCACGGCGGATTTATCCACCGTGATGACCTTAAAACTCTCCCCAAGAATACGACCACGCACGAAGTCCGACTTGGTTTCTACGCCCGAACGTTGAAACAAATCAATCGCCCTTTGCTGGTCTTTGGGGTTGGGCAACCGTACATGCCAGTTGTCCCAACGGGGCTTTTCTGCTTGTTTCGGTTCTAAACTATGTTTTGTTTCCTTTTCCATTCCCATTTTGGCTTCTAATTACGACTTTGGAGTAATTTATCTCCCCTTCGGGGCAAGGGTCTTTGTGGTACAAACGGCGGTTTGTGTTACAAAGACACACCTTGCCAATATCAAGAGTTGATACGATTGAAGTATCCACCCTTTTGGGGTGTCTGCTTCGGGATGTTACCTCCATGTATTATTCTCGCCTGCAAAGTTACGGCGAGTTTTCAAATATCTCATTATCAATGATGTTCACTCTTTTTCCTTACATTTCCCTGTACTTCACAGGTAGTTGAAACTTAGAATAAAACCTTGTTATTTTGCAAGCAAATTCAGTTGAAAGACAGCTTGAAACCTATATGGATGAAGAGTCCAAAATAATGATTTCAACTTCAAAAATCTCAATCAAGAAAGGTTTGAACTGCGGATGGTTTTATGTTTTTGAGCTGAGTCAAAATTGAGCTGAGTCAAAACCAGACTTTTAGGTCGAGTCAAAAATATGGTTTCAACAACAAATATGACATGACTTGTCAGTCAAGACATACATCAACTTATAACATAAGTAACAACCGACTATGAATATGGAAAAGAAAAAAAACAATCCCATCTATCTAGGCTTCGCCTCACAGAAAGGCGGAGTTGGCAAAAGCAGCCTTGCCGAAGTGCTGGCTTCCATACTATATTACGAAAAGAACATCTCTCTTGCCGTCGTGGACTGTGACGGTACGCAGGAATCTTTCTACAAACTCCGCGAACGCGACAGAGACCTCATCGAGTCCTCACCCGAACTGGGCAAGGAACTTCATGAACGCTTGTCGCGCTACGGCAAGAAATCGTATCATATCATCAGAAGCAAACCAGAAAGAGCCGTTTCCGATGTCATGAAATACCTTCGTAAAATGAAGACGGCACCGCAACTGATTATCTTTGACTTTCCTGGTCATGCCCTTACCAGTGCCATGATGGATTTGTCCATTATGATGGACTACATCATCTCACCTATAGAAGCCGACCCACAGTCGCTGGCTTCGAGTTTTGCATACGCCAAGACAATTAGGGACTTGGGCGTCGGGTTTGAAGGCTCACGCATTCAGGATTTCTTCCTGCTTTGGAACAAAATCAACCGCAGTGCCAGTACCACGGTCATCGACCTGTTCAGTCAGAATGCTGAGGAACAGGGACTGCCGATTTTCGATACCCGTATCTACAACTCCGTCCGATTCAGCAGGGAATTGGCACAAGGGGGTGTCAAAGGTGTATTCCGCTGCTCCTACCTGCCCCCTGCACCGGCTCTTCGCCCTCAGACTGGAGTGGATGAGTGGGTAATGGAGGTCATGGAGAAACTCAACCTGAAAACTGAGAACGGCGTATGAAATCACTGAAAGAGCAACGTGAAAAGCTACTTCAAGCGAAATTGGAGGAGATGGCAGACATTGGTGTCAAGAAGCGCACAGAGGAGAACACACCAGACTTTGACGACCCCATTGATTTGGATGATGATTCAGACTCTGTGGAAGAAGATGCAAGTGTCTCTCTTTCTAAGATTGACGAACAGGAGGAAATACCGGAAGAAACTGCGTTTAATGGCACCAATGCAAAAACAGCGCAGCTATCGAAAAGAAAGAGAAATGGTAGAACAAAGGATTCTTCCCCAGCAATGGACTTTCCTGAATACGAACAGCGATTTCTGACGGGTGTCCGCAATGGGCGCAATAAGTCGGGCTTCAGTATCCATACTGAGATACTCCAGATACTGCGTGATGTACTGAACGACATCAGATCGGAGGCTTCCATCACGGGGTATATTGAGAATATCCTTCTCGATCATTTGAAAACATATCAGGATTTGTTGAACCATACCGCCTCACAACGCAGGCGCGATAAAACCATAGACTTATGATAATTAATTTATTGTTAGGCGCATTGCTTTTGCTGGGTATAGCGTGGATAGCTCTCGGCATCGCATACTTTTGGAGGTTATTTCAAAATTTGGCAGCCCAATCAGGGAAGAATACACCAAAACAGAAAGGAAACGGGCATAACACAAGTCTCAATACATCCGTTTCCCAAGAGCAGATTGACAATGCACGTCACGTTTTGGTGGGCAGGAGTAAACCTTTCGTTTCCCCATCTATCTCCGAAGTTCCCGCTGCTTCCTCTTCTGAGAATCCTGATGAAAAACCTGATACTTTTGCAGAGAAAAACTCATCTATGTCCGAAGATACAAAAGAAGCGGAAGGTACAGAAGAGGACAATGAAATGCAAGTTGACTACACAATGGACGAATCTGACGAAGACGCTATTATCCGTGAGGAACTGCAAATCGCCGATGCAGTGATACCCGAAGTTTCGCCGTCCGCTATTCTTGCACGGGAAGTAGTCCGTATTACCAGCTGGCACAGGAATGACGACACGCTTGATGAGGAAAACGAAGCGGAAGTGCAGGATACGCTACAAAGCATACAGGGCACACAGCTTATGGACTATATCAAAGAGGCAACGCTCAAGCAGGAGAAAGGCCATCAAAAACTCCTTGCTGCCATCCGTAAAGCAGAAGAAGCAGAAATGACGAACGAAGAAACAATATCTCCCGAGTCTGATTCTGCACAAGAGAATAGCGATGCATCGGAAGAAGCCGACCGTCCACTGTCATACTATCTGTAAGACTATTGTTTTTGTTCATATTGTACGGTGCTCGAGGGGTGGCTCAAAAGTAAAACAATCAACCAATATCAGTCATACAATAAAACCGAGCCACCCCTTACCACCTCTATCCAAAAGAAAATAATTCATTTAACAACTTAAAATAAAAAGAACAATGAACAACAAAAAGAAAATCACAATGCTACTCCTGACGGCTACCGCCATAGGAGCATACGCACAAGGCAATGGTATTGCCGGTATCAATGAAGCTACAAAAATGGTAACCTCCTACTTCGATCCCGGCACGAAACTCATTTATGCCGTAGGGGCGGTAGTGGGGTTGATAGGAGGCATTAAAGTGTACAACAAGTTCTCAAGTGGTGACCCCGATACGAGCAAGACAGCAGCCTCTTGGTTCGGTGCGTGTATCTTTCTCATTGTGGCAGCCACTATCTTGAGAAGTTTCTTCTTGTAAGGCGATGGCAGCATTTGAAATCAACAAGGGTGTAGGCCGGACGGTAGAGTTCAAAGGCTTGAAGGCGCAGTACCTCTTCCTCTTTGCAGGAGGTCTGCTGGCTGTCTTCATTCTCGTTGTCGTGCTCTATCTCTGTGGAGTTAGCCAAATTACCTGTCTTGTCATAGGTGTAGTGGGTGCCAGCCTTGTGGTATGGCAAACGTTCACCATGAATAGAAAGTACGGGCAATATGGGCTGATGAAAAAGGGAGCAGTGCGTATGCACCCACGCTACCTTGCGAACCGCCGTACGGTCTGCCACCTTATCCGTAACCTTCAACCAAAGAAAGCAAAGAAATGAGAAACAAAAGCAAGATAACGACCCTTGAATCAAAGTTCCCGCTGCTCTCCATCGAGCAGGGCTGCATGGTGAGCAAAGATGCTGACATCACGGTGGCTTTCCGTGTGGAGCTGCCCGAACTTTTTACCGTCACTTCTACAGAATACGAGGCAATGCACTCTGCCTGGCATAAGGCAATCAAGGTGCTACCCAATTACAGCATCGTACACAAGCAGGACTGGTTCATTAAGGAAGACTATCAAGGAAAGCTCTCCGATGGTGGATTGAGCTTCCTTGCCCGTTCCTCTGAGCGGCACTTCAATGAGCGTCCGTATCTCCACCACTCAGTCTATCTCTTCCTGACCAAGACGAACAAGCAGCGTATGGCACAGCAGAGCAATTTTTCTTCGCTCTGCCGTGGACATCTGCTACCAAAGGAGATTACCAACAAGGACGAGGTGATGAAGTTCATGGAAGCAGTGGACCAGTTCGAGCGTATCATCAACGATACCGAGCAGCTAAGGATTGTCCGTATGACAGAAGATGAGTTGGTTGGCACAAATGAAAAGGGCGGACTACTCGACAGGTATTTCTCTTTATCTGAAGAAGGGCATGCGTCTTTGGAGGACATCCGTCTGGGCGCAGACCTTGTGCGTGTGGGCGACAATATGCTTTGTCTACACACACTCTCCGACACGGATGACCTGCCTACAACGGTCAGTACGGATAGTCGGTATGAGCGACTATCAACAGACAGGAGCGATTGTCGTCTTTCCTTTGCCTCTCCCGTGGGTCTGATGTTGCCTTGCAACCATATCTATAACCAGTACCTCTTCATAGAGGATAGCGATGCCAACTTGGAACGCTTTGAAAAGCAGGCAAGAAACATGCACTCGCTGGCACGCTACAGCCGTAGCAACCAAATCAACGAGGAGTGGATACAGGAATATCTCAATATTGCCCATTCACAGGGACTGACCTCCATCCGTGCTCACTTCAACGTATTGGCATGGAGTAGCGATAAGGAAGAACTTCGCCAGATTAAGAATGACGTGGGCTCTGCACTTGCCTTGATGGAATGCCATCCTCGCCACAATACCATTGATGCGGCAACGCTCTACTGGGCGGGCATACCCGGCAATGCGGCAGACTTTCCTGCAGAAGAGTCATTCTATACTTTTATCGAGCCTGCCCTCTGCTTCTTTACGGCAGAGACGAACTATAAGGACTCGCTCTCTCCCTTCGGTATCAAGATGGCAGACCGCCTTTCGGGAAAACCTGTTCATCTGGATATATCGGATTTGCCGATGAAAAAGGGAGTCATCACCAACCGTAACAAGTTTATCTTGGGTCCTTCGGGCAGTGGTAAGTCTTTCTTCACCAACCACATGGTACGCCAGTATTACGAGCAAGGGGCACATGTCCTCTTGGTTGATACGGGTAACTCATATCAAGGCTTGTGTGAACTTATCCACCGCAAGACCAAGGGTGAGGACGGCGTGTATTTCACCTATACCAATGAAAGTCCCATTTCCTTCAACCCTTTCTATACGGATGATTACTTCTTCGATGTAGAGAAAAGGGAGAGTATCTGTACGCTACTGCTCACGCTCTGGAAGAGTGCCGATGAGCATATCACTAAGACGGAAGCTGGTGAACTTGGTTCAGCCGTAAACTCCTATATCGAGCTTATATGTGCAGACCACAGCGTTACACCCTGTTTTAATACTTTCTATGAGTATCTGCGGGATGTGTACCGCAAGGATATGGAAAAGCGTGACATCAAGGTAACGCTCTCGGACTTCAATATCAACAACCTCTTAACGACATTGAAGCAATACTACAAAGGTGGTCGATATGATTTCCTGCTGAACTCGGACAAGAACATCGATCTGCTCTCTAAACGCTTCATCGTCTTTGAAATTGACCAAGTAAAGGACAACAAGGACCTCTTTCCCGTGGTAACCATCATCATCATGGAAGCCTTCATCAACAAGATGCGCCGATTAAAGGGTATCCGCAAGATGATACTCATTGAGGAAGCGTGGAAGGCGATTGCTTCGGCAAACATGGCAGACTACATCAAGTATCTTTATAAGACGGTGAGAAAATATTTCGGGGAAGCCATTGTCGTAACGCAGGAGGTGGACGATATCATTCAATCACCCATTGTCAAGGAAAGTATCATCAACAACTCGGACTGCAAGATACTGCTCGACCAAAGAAAGTACATGACCAAGTTCGACGGCATACAGGCGATGCTCGGTCTTTCGGAAAAGGAAAAGAGCCAGATTCTCTCCATCAATCAGAACAACGACCCGAACCGACTCTACAAGGAGGTATGGATAGGGCTGGGCGGTATGCAGAGTGCCGTCTATGCCACGGAAGTGAGCATGGAGGAATACCTCACCTACACCACGGAGGAAACCGAGAAGGTGGAGGTGATGAACAGGGCAGCACAGCTTGGTGGGGATATCGAAACGGCTATCCGTCAGCTTGCCATAGAGAAAAGAAACAATAAAAAGAAATAAGTACAAACCATCAAAACTATAGTAACAATGAAAAAGTACATTTTCATGGCTCTCTTAGGATTGAGCCTTTCTGTTTCCAAAGCCCACGCACAGTGGGTAGTAACCGACCCTGGCAATTTTGCCGGCAACATCGTCAATTCGGTCAAGGAGATAGCAACCGCCTCGAAGACGGTGAAGAATACCCTTGACGGGTTCAAGGAGGTGGAGAAACTCTACAATGACACCAAGAAGTATTATGATGCCCTGAAGAAGGTGAATAACCTTATAGGGGATGCCTACAAGGTCAAGGAGTGTATTCTGATGGTTGGTGATATCTCGGAGATTTACGTCACCTCGTATAAGAAAATGCTTTCGGACAAGAATTTCCGCCCTTCAGAACTTGCTGCGATGGCTTCGGGATATGCCAAGCTCTTGGAGCAGAGCGGTGAGAGTCTCAAAGAACTAAAGTCCATCGTCAAGAGTAATGTCTTCTCGATGAACGACCACGAGCGAATGCAGGCAATCGACCGTATCTATACTACGCTTAGGGAAAATCGCTCGCTCGTGTCGTACTACACAAGGAAGAACATTTCTGTGAGCTACGTGCGTGCAAGGGAGAAGAACAACCTTGCCTCTGTTAAGGCACTCTATGGTAATACGGCAAGCAGGTATTGGTAAATCCACAGACAAAAAAGAACTTGAAAGAACTTTCATAAAAAAAACTTTTGCTTATGGATTTTGCCAGTTTACATGAGCTGCTACGCTCAACCTATGACGAGATGATGCCGCTCTGTGCCCAGATGACGGGCATTGCCAAGGGCATTGCAGGCTTGGGTGCACTCTTTTATATTGCCCTTCGGGTATGGGCTTCCATTGCCCGTGCCGAGGCGATAGATGTTTTTCCGCTTCTCCGCCCCTTCGTGTTGGGCTTTTGTATCATGTTCTTTCCGACAGTCGTACTGGGTACGATGAATGCCGTTCTCTCGCCCGTAGTGCAGGGAACGGAGATGATGGTACACCAACAGGAGGGGAACCTTGCCGAGCTTACTGCCAAGCGAGACAAGTTGCAAGAGGAAGCCTACCTTAGAAATCCTGAAACAGCCTACCTTGTTTCCAACGAGAAGTTCGATGAGAAAATCGAGGAGATGGGCATCATCGGACCTGAAGATGCCGTGACAATAGCGGGTATGTATGCCGAGCGTGCTGCCTATCAGACCAAGCAGTGGATTATGAAGATGGTACACGACCTTTTAGAACTTCTGTTCCATGCTGCAGGACTTATCATCGACACACTACGCACCTTCATACTCATCGTTCTTGCCATTCTCGGTCCGATAGTCTTCGGCATTGCCGTATGGGATGGTCTTGCTGGTTCACTTACGGCATGGTTCTCACGCTATATCTCTGTCTACCTGTGGCTGCCTGTCAGCTCTATTCTTACGGCACTGCTTACAAAAATACAGGTGCTGATGATAGAGAAGGATATCGAAGCGCTCAGTGACCCTAACTACCTGCCTGATTCGGGGACATGGTATTACATCGTCTTCTTCCTTATCGGTATTGTAGGCTACTTCTGTGTACCTACCGTGGCAGGCTGGATTATCGAAGCTGGAGGTGGTATCGGCTCATACGGTCGTAATGTCAACCAGACAGCACAGCATGGTGCACAAGGCGCATATACCGGTGGCAAGGCTGCTATGGCTGGCGCAGGTGCTGCTGTGGGAAATGTCGGTGGACGTATCAAGGGTGCACTGCTCAAAGGAAAATAGAAATTGAGCAACTATGCCTAATTAATCAACAGATATAAAAGAAAAGAAAAATGGAATTCAAATCACTTGGTAATATCGAGACCTCATTCAGACAGATACGGCTCTATGCCTTTGTCTTTGCCATCGTCTGCGTGGCAGTAAGTGGTTATGCCCTCTATGCCTCGTACAGCTTCGCCAAGGAGCAGCGGGAGAAAATCTATGTGCTTGATCAGGGAAAGTCGCTCATGCTTGCCCTCAGTCAGGACGCAAGTAGAAACCGTCCCGTAGAGGCAAGGGAACACGTGCGCCGCTTCCACGAGCTGTTCTTCACCATTGCACCCGACAAGGATGCTATTGAGAAGAATATGGAGCGTGCCTTCGTGCTGTGTGACAAGTCGGCTTTCAACTATTACAAAGACTTGGCAGAGAAGGGCTATTATAACCGCGCCATATCGGGTAATGTCAATCAGCGCATAGAGGTGGACTCTATCCACTGCAACTTTAATACTTACCCTTATGCGGTAACAACCTATGCAAGGGAGTTTATCGTCCGTCAGAGTAACGTTACAGAGCGCAGTCTTGTTACGACCTGCACGCTGCAGAACTCAGTCCGTTCGGACAATAACCCGCAAGGTTTTCTTATGGAGAACTTCCTTGTGAAGGAAAACAGGGATATACAGACTTATAAACGATAAGGCTATGGCAAGGAAAAGAAACTTTTTACTCTCACGTCACTATCTGCGCTTTCACCTATGGCTCCGCCATCGTTGTGAACGGCTCACGATAAGGCAGAGAAAGGAAATCGTCTATGGGCTGAGCTTCATCTATCTGCTCTGCTCACTCTGGATGATAGCGCAGTTCTTCCTTCCTCCAAAGAAGGAAAAACTACCCATCCCCACGGGAAAGCTGACGGACAGTCCGATACGGACGGACAGCACTTTACAAGAGTTACACGGTAATTTTTACGTACAACATCATCAAACAATCAAAGAAAATGGATAATAAACAGAAAGAACAAATGAAGAAAGGCTTGGTCTTCGGAGGATTAGGACTGCTGTTTGCCCTTTCAATGTGGTTTATCTTCGCACCTTCAGGTAAGGATAAGACTGCAGCGGAGCAGGGACTCAATGACAGCATCCCGCAGGCAACGACAGAAAAGCTCACCGAAAACAAGCTCAAAGCCTATGAATTAGGCGACAAGGCACACGAGGAGGAACAGACCCGTGAGGAGATGGGCAGACTATCGGACTATTTCGCACAGAACACTGCTCCATCAGAGGAGCAGCGTGCAGAGACAGCTGCTTCTACGGCAAAGATAGAAAACTCCATGCATCGCTATGAGGAGAATAATCGCCTCTTGAACTCCTTTTACGCTCCCGACCCACACGAGCAGGAACGTGAAGCCTTGCGTTCGGAGATAGATAACCTTAAAAAAGAACTCTCTGCCAAAGACAGCAGGGAGGACAATGAAGATAAACGGCAGCTTGCCTTGATGGAAAAGAGCTATCAGATGGCAGCAAAGTATCTCCCTAAAGCATCAACTCCACCTACCTTCAATAATGGTCTGGCGGCAGGAAATGAAAAAACGGAAGATACAGCAGGTGGCTCTGAAGCCGCTAAGCGCAAGACCATGCAGAATGAAAAGCCTGCAATGGAAGTTCTGCCGGAGCGAAGGCAGATAGTTTCTTCACTTGATCAGCCTATGAGCGATGTGTACTTTATGGAGGAATACGGCAAAAAGGCTCGCAACTTGGGTTTCCATTCGCTTACCAGTAGTTCTCCATCTTTAATGCGCAATACGCTGAAAGTCGTAGTGGACAGAACGAGCACGCTCAAGGAGGGCGACAACGTTGTGCTCCGTCTGCTTGAAACTGCCAAGGTACAGGGACTGCACATTCCACGACAGAGCCGACTCATAGCCGTCGCTAAGATAGAAGGTAATCGTATGCACCTGCTTATCAAAAGCATTGAGGTGGACGGACATATCATATCTGTCAAGCTCTCGGCATACGACATGGACGGACAGGAGGGTGTGTATATACCTGGTTCGGAGGACATCAATGCGCTTAAGGAAGTCGGGGCGAACATCGGTGGTTCAATGGGAACATCCTTTACCTTCGCTTCCTCTGCCAAAGACCAGATTATTTCAGAGGCTGCCCGTGGGGTGATGCAGGGTGCAAGTCAGCTGCTTCAGAAGAAACTGCGCACCATTAAGGTAACGCTCAAGGGTGGCTACCGCCTGTTCTTGGTTCAGTCCAAATAAAACAATCGAAAATGATAAGTAAAAAATAACATCAAATAAAAAAGGAACAATGAAGAAAATTATTTTATCAATGGCTATGCTTGCCATGGTGGGAGCAACTGCCACAGCACAGGAAAACAATGAAGGTCTGACACCAAGCCGTCCGCTTACTTCGGGAGAGCTTTTTCAAGGTATGAGCCGTGCCATACCAACGGGGCGTGTCGTACTGCCGTATGGTCTGGACGTTACCTTTGACAAGACCGTGCATCTTATCTTCCCTTCTGCCATCCGTTATGTAGACTTAGGTTCACAGAACATCATCGCAGGTAAGGCGGAGGATGCTGAGAACGTACTACGTGTAAAGGCTTCGGTGAAGGACTTTGAGACGGAAACCAATATGAGTGTCATCTGTGAGGACGGCTCTTTCTATGCTTTCAACGTAAAGTATGCTGATGAACCGGAGAAAATCAGCATTGAGATGAAAGACTTTCTTTCCACGACGGAAGGTAGACTGCCAAGCAATCGCTCTGATATTTACTTTAAGGAACTCGGCAATGAGTCGCCAGTATTAGTAAAGCTGATGATGCAGACTATCTATCAGAACGACAAGCGTACCATCAAGCATATCGGTGCACAGCAGTTCGGCATGAAGTTCCTGCTTCGTGGCTTATATGCCCATAATGGCTTGCTGTATTTCCACACTCGTATGGAAAATGGCACAAACATGCCTTACTCGGTGGATTTTATCACCTTTAAGGTTGTAGATAAGAAGATGGCAAAGCGCACCGCTATACAGGAACAGGTGTTGCAGCCACTTCGTGCCTATCATCAGGTGATGCAGGTGCGTGGCATGGGCAGTGAACACGCTGTGTTTGCGCTCGAACAGTTTTCTCTTGCAGAAGACAAGCAGCTTGAAGTGACGCTCTATGAGAGAAATGGCGGTCGTACGCTGACCTTTTATGTAACGGCAGAAGACCTGCAGCTGGCAAAGAAGATTGATAACCTCAAACTGAAATGGTAGACATTATGAAGAAGAAAATCATTTTATCGGTTTGCATAGCGGTAGCAATGGCTTTTAGCTTGCCATCGCAGGCACAGCGACTGATACCCAAGCAAAGGGGAATAGAGGTCGTAGGGAGTGTTCCGCTTATCAAAGGCGAAAAGTTTCTTACTACTGACAATTTCGGCATGGGAGCATCACTCACCCGATATTTGGGGCGTGAGAACTATACCTTTGTTATGGCAGAGTATGAACAGCAGAATATGCCGTACAGAAGTTATAACGTAAAACTCAAGGATGCTCTCTTACAGGTGGGCTATATGCACCCTGTTCTTTCTGATAGAGGTAAGAACGTGTTTCTCTATGGTGGCATATCCGCTTTGGGTGGCTATGAGCAGCTGAACGAAGACAAAAAGCTGCTGCCCGATGGGGCGACACTGCTCGACCGTTCCCGCTTTGTCTATGGCGGTTCCGTACATGGTTCGGTGGAAGTGTTCCTAACGGACAGGGTTCTCTTTCTTATAAAGGCGCAGGGACGTTTCCTCTTTGGAACGGACGTGCATCGCTTCCGTCCAGCTGTTTCAGCAGGACTAAGGTTTAACTTTTAAGTAGAAGAAAAGATGAAGAAGATATTGAATACGATTTGGGTAATGGGTGTGCTGACCCTTGCCGTGTTTTGCCTATCTGCTTGTGATAGGGATTTGGATGTTCAGCAGTCTTATCCGTTTACGGTGGAGACAATGCCGGTTCAGAAGGACATCATAAGGGGGCAGACAGCTGAGATACGCTGCACGCTGAAGCGAGGCGGTGAGTTTGCCGACACTCGCTATACGATACGTTATTTCCAGTCTGACGGCAAGGGGTTGCTAAAAAATGATAACGGCACGGTTTTCCAGCCTAACGACCGCTATCCGCTGACGAAAGATGTGTTCCGTTTATACTACACCTCGCTCTCATCTGACCGCCAGACGATTGATGTATATGTGGAGGATAATTTCGGCAGGGTTCAGCAGCTGACCTTTAGTTTTAACAACGAGCGAGAAGAGGGCAAGGATAAGCCTGCATCTTCTCGCCACTAAGAACGTAATTGATGCGAACGATAAATTCTTTCATTTTACTTTGTGTATTCTGCCTGTTCTGTCAGCCGACCCTTGCACAACGCAGGGTGCGGTTGGCAGACTTGCCACCTTTTGAGCGTGCAGTAGTTGTTGTGAAATATTTTGAGGGACTGCACGGCTGGAAGAATTATCCGTATGTTGGATATGGGCATCAGCTGCAACATGGAGAGCACTTCACGGCGGATATGACGGAACGGCAGGCGGACTCCCTGCTCCGTGCCGACCTTTGGAAATGCTTTAAACCCTTCAAGGGGTATGGGAAGGATGCCCTGCTACTAACATTGCTTGCCTACAATGTGGGTGTGGGGCGATTGCTCGGTTATGGCAGGCATCCCAAGAGCCGACTGCTGCGAAAAATAGAGGCAGGGGACAGAAACATCTATTGGGAGTATGTTTCATTCTGCCGATATAAGGGGAAAGTTTTGAATGGGTTAGTCAAACGGCGAAAGGTTGAGTTTGTTATGTTTTATATGTCCTGATTTCAAAAAATGCGCCCCTTGCAAGTTTTATCGGCTTACAAGTTTTTTTCTTTCTGTTTTATTCTCCTTTATCACTATGAATGAGTAAATTTGCAGAAAACAACTTATAAAATGGATGAAATTGAGCATGGCTATAAAATTATAGAGAATTGTGAAGTTGAACCTCATATCAGATTCTTTAGAATACAACCAACGAATATAAAACTGACATTGAGGTCAGTTTTTGAATCATTGTCAAATAATAGTTGGGTTATGAAATTTGACAACAGTTTTTTGAAGCAAACGTTTTCTGTCCGATTCCAAAGCACAATAGATTATATTTCGTCTAATATTATTCATGAAGGAGATGATTCCCTAACATCAGATTCTGCAGAATATGTCATTTCTGAAATTGCTCGAAGCACAATAGTAGAGCAATTAGATTACTTAGACATTCCCTTAGGAGAGCTTATTAAGGAGCAAAAATCAGGGAATCCCGGTTTTGATTTCTATTCAATGAATAAGTCTGATATAATTTTATTCGGAGAAGCTAAGTATGTTGCAAAGCAGAATGCTTATGGCAGAGCGTTGGAGCAAATATATAGATTTCACACAGAGCAAAGAGATGTCGCAGATTTACTCGATATACAAAACCTATGTCCAAAAACTTCATGTGATGAAGTATGTAATGGAAACAAAGGATTTATTGCTGCATTTTCAAGTAAGAGTACTCCTACAGAAAGACTTATCGGTAATATCAAAAACAACAATAATTACCAAAATCTTTCCTCTCATAAAGAACTCATTTTAGTCGCTGTAGATATTTGTCAATAGAATGATATGGAAAACTTAATATATAAAATAAAAAACGGAGAGAACATAGAAGAGATAGTCTCGTTCGTACTAAATCGGATATATACTAACGGACCAACAAATATATCTGATATGGAGATCCTTTCATATCTATCTCTTTACCAGAAAGACGTTTTTGAGAAATACAAGAAATCAATACTCAACTATATAGGAGCTTTTTACAAAGGGGTAGAATCTAATACTCTTAAATCCAAGGTCTTTTCTTTATACCGTGATTGTATTTGGGAAGAATTTGCCCATTTGTACACACCTGTTCAAGCAAATATAGTACATAATATATCGAATAATAAGTGTTTTAGTTTCTCTGCACCAACAAGTACTGGTAAATCGTATGTTTTTTTAAATCTAATAAAAGAATCTCAACACGATGTTGTGATTATTGTTCCGTCGAGGGCGTTGATAAATGAGTTTTATATTAAACTTAACAAATCTATTACTGACAAGAGTGTAAATATCCTTACATTCATTGATAAGATAAATACAAGAAAAGCAAATCGCAATATCTTTATTGTAACTCCAGAAAGGTGCCGAGAACTATTCAAATACGAAGACTTTAATGTAGAACTTTTCTTATTTGATGAGGCACAATTAAGTGATGAGGAAAGTAAACGAGGATTGTATTTTGATAGTATAGTAAGACGATGCCAAAAATCTTTTCCAGAGGCAAAATTTGTTTTTGCCCATCCATTTGTAGCGAATCCAGACTCCCAGATAAAGAAAAATCATTTTGATAAAGAAACATCTAAAGCATTTCGGTATGAACAGAAAAATGTTGGACAGCTATTCATGTGTATGGATGAGGAGAGATTCTATCATTTCGGAGTGGAAAAAAAATTAATGGGAAAAACAAAAGTTTTATGTGAAGATGATCCTATAGAGGCAGCTATCCGTAATGGTAAATCCATTTTGTTTTATGTGTCAAAATCTTCCATTCTCAACAAATCATTTCTCAATAAGTTTGAGAAATACATTAATCTTTGCACAGATTTGAATACAGAAGATGTTGATATTTACCTTGATAATCTGAAAAGATATACTGGAGGAGATACTATTGCTAATAAAAATTATTTTTCGCAAATGTTATCTTTGCTAAGAAGAGGTATTGTTATTCACCATGGTTCTCTTCCTTTACAAACAAGAATTATAATAGAGAAATTCACAAAGTCTGGTTTTTGCCGTTTGTGCTTTGCTACATCAACATTGGAACAAGGCATCAATATGCCTTTTGATATTGTGTTTTTGGATAGACTTGAAGGAAGTAAGCCATTGTCGGTTAAGAATCTTATAGGAAGAGCAGGTCGTTCTACAACAGATTTGGATTTTGATTTTGGGTATGTTATAATCAATTCATCTAAGATGTCAAAATTTAGAAATATAATGCTTCAGAATGAAATCCTTGATGACGTCTCTGCACTTGAAAAAGAAACTACACATGATGATGATTATAACACTTTTAAGGATGCCATACTAAGTGGCACATTTTCTGATGACTACAACCTAACAAATAGTGAACTACAGAAATTGGAAAGTAATGAAGTTCATGATATAGTAAACAGGCTTTTAGATTTAGTCTTTCCAGATAATACTTTTATTGGTATAAATGAAATCAGTAGTGATTTGAAATGTAAACTCGATTTGTATGAGTATTTCATAGTATTGTATGAAATGTATCTTGGCAGAAGTCTGGTAGATGCAGAGAGAGATGTATTATCGACTGCTATCAAAATAATGTTATGGCGCGTTTATGGGAAAACGTTTAAAAATATCTGCTGGTATAGATATTCTTATGCAAGTAAAACAAAAGAACGGGAACAAAGAGAAAGACAGGGAAAAGATACAAATAGAATATTTGTTAACTACTTGGTCGGATTTCATGATATTCCTGATAAGATGCTGAAACGTTATCCTTTATTTGATGCAAAGACTCTTGCACGAGATGTTGATTACGATTCCATCGTTTATGACACATATGATTATTTGGACAAACTAATAGGCTTTAAGCTGAGTGATGTGTATTATGCAGCATTGAAAAAATACTATTTGTCAAATTACGACGAGAGAGCTCTTAAATTGGCAAAGTATATTAAATATGGAACAGATAATGAACGATATATTTGGATGTTACGTTATGGAATGAGTTATGAGGATATTGAAGTCTTAGGAGAGCATATTGAAGACATAGATGGAAGCCAAATTACTTTCAAACCTTCTATAACTAATGTGCCAGAAGAAGACAGAACTGTGATAAATAGATTTATATAATTGCTATAAAAGAAATTTGGGACAATGGCTTTTGTTACTTTTGAGTCGTTTTAACTCACTGTCAAAAGTAACGAGATGTTTTTCATTGGGGTTTCTTTGTTCCTTTCTTTGTCCGCCTGAAGCTCATGGTTTGTAAGGCTTGTCGACTACTTTGCTCTATCTGTTGTTCTTTATGGGTAACTGTTACGCTCTGCTAAGTTGAATATAAGTTTCTGTAAGGGAATTAAGAGATCAAGCTGAGGATAGGAGTATCTACTGCGAATTTGTCCATTTCTGTTGTTATAAGGTAAAATCGTAAAAGAGTTAATAAAGCGACAATTTATCGAACTTCAGTCTTTATATATTAGATAATTAGTAAGTAAGAATAAAACAATATTAGTTTTTAAAAAAAGTAGTAACTTTGCAGAAAATATAATTTATGAAAGTAGTATTAGATACAAATATTATTTTTAGCGATTTTCATTTGAATGGAGCTAAAATTAAAGATTTATGCGAATCTGCAAAATCTATAGGGGCTATACTTTACATTCCTGCTGTCGTTATTGATGAAACGATAAATAAATATTGTGAAAAGATACAAGATTGCAAAACAAAAATAGATAAATATTTTTCCGATTTTGAAAGATTGACGGGCAAAAAGATAGAATTGACTCAAAATTCACTCGATGTTATCACAAAAGAGAAAGAAGAATTTATCAAATATTTTGAAGTCCAAATAAGGCGTCTAAATTTAGAGATTATACCATATCCTTCTACTTCTCACAAAGACTTAGTAAGTCGTGATCTTGCCCGTAAGAGACCATTTCAAGAAAGCGGGAAAGGGTATCGAGATACCCTTATATGGGAAAGCTTACTTACAATATGCACTAAGTGTAATAACTTGTTCGATATGCCACAAATGGTGTTTATAAATAAAAATCACAAGGATTTTTGTTTAGAAGGTTGTCTACATCCTGATTTGCGAGAAGATTTGGCTAAATTAGGTATAAATAAAGATTATGTTGAAATTGTAGAGGATATTGATGTATTCATTAAGAAATTTGCTAAACCCAAACAAAAAATCCTTCAAAATATCAAAGATGCTTTTCAGACTTATGGTAGCTATAAGGATATTAATATTATTCACGAAACAGAACAACGTTTAGATAAATTTTTATTATATCGGCAATTTGATTATGAGGATAGTCCGTTTAGACAAGAATTTGAAAATCCCACTGTAGTAGAAATTGGAAAGCCAAAAATTAAGATAGATGAGGTACGACAAATATCAGATAATGAAGTTGTAATTGAATATACTGTCAATATAGAATGTACTTTTGATGTCTATTTATTTAAAGCAGATGCAATGTGTATGGATGTAAAAGAATTACCTCAAGTTTGGGATAATGATTGGAATAAGCATTATATGGCGGCATCTGATACAGCCACAATAAACCTGAAAATTTTCTTAATTGTAGATAATTCATTTACAAAAGTACTGTCAGATGATATTGAAATAATAGATAATACTGAATATCAGAATTAAAAGAATTTAAAATATTTTTCTGCGACTTTCTTTTGCTTCTTTGCTTTGGTCGCCTGCTCGTTCAAAGATAAAGAAAAGAAGCCACGCAAATTTTCGGTTTGCGTGGCTTTTGCTATTATTCAGAAGGATATTTTTGCACTTTCGTTATTCTACTTATTCGTTTGTTAGAATGTCTGTCAAAAGCCCACAAGTTGTTGAGAGCATTGCTCGAAAAATTTGTCTCATCATCGGGCAAAGAGCTGTGAATGCTTCCACCCATGACCAGTCTACAATCTTGCAGGACTTTCTGCCGTGCGTCTTCCTTGCTCTCCGCAACCACATCAAACACTCCTTCAAAGATGTATTGCGTCCGAACTCTGTAAAATTTCTTCTTCATAATCTTAAAATTCAACCTTTAATAATCTATATTCCTTTGGCTCTCCATTGGATAATTTGCGGTGTTTAAGCCAAAAATGATGTGCGCCATAGCCGTATGCAAAGAACTTGTCAAGTTCTGTTTCTTTGGCTATTTTGTTGATAGCTGACCTTAACTCTTCTTTGTTGTCGGATAGAGTTATTGCGTTGATAACCCTAATGAGAATATGCGGTATCTCATTCGCATAGTTGTAGATGATGTTCTCAATCTCTGTCTTCATATCTCTGATAATTTAATGGTTCATACTTTATGCCGTTGCTTTCATTCTTCGGCTTATAAGTCCTCGATTGGCATTCACAAGGTTTACTATCTGCTCGTGGTATTCCGTATTCTTGTTGCATATCCCACGACTTTGCACCACCTCCAGAGTTCGTAATGATACTTCAATGGTTTCTATTCGCTTGCCTTCAATGGTAGCCGAAAGGATAAGGGAGTCCTCCTTGAGGTAGTATGCATTAGAAAATACGCAATGGTGCATTGATACACCTTCTTCTAAATGCTCTTGCACGCTCTCCAACACGTGGACTTGGATTGTGCCGTCCGTGAAACAGATACCGAAAAACTTGGATTTGAGTTCCTTGAAACGCTTTTCATCTTCCATTGCCTTCTTTTGCTTCTGTTCTATCTCCTCCCTTTCACGCTGTCTGAGAAGTTCCTCGTGCCTGCGGTCGTGTTCGCCTTTAAGGTCAGTTGGACATAAATATTTTGGATTATGAATATCCTTTCCTAATCTTCTAAGTGTATCTACATAATCACTCCAAAGAGAAATGTCTGCTATCTCATAGCCGTTACGGACTGCAATCTTGTAGGACTGCCATAGTTCTTCAAAAGTCCTCCTGTTGCCAAGAAAGTATCGTAAATGGTCTGTTCGACCTGCCTTTAGCAATGTTTCCACACGGCTGTCTGTAAGCAATGCAGGAATAAGCTGAGTAGGCACGATGCCATAGAAATTATCCTTAAAACCATTTCTGCGAAGTATGTCTGTAACCTTGAACTTCGGATATATCGGTGAGTAGGCAATATGCTGATAGGCTTCATTATCGTTGCGTATCGCCATAGGACTATAATAGGAAAAGGTATCAACATAGTGTCCTAATACCCTCTGTATGCCAACCACAGCTTTTCGTCCCTGCATATTCCACCAATATTGCCCAATCTCAATGATTGAAGTTTGTGCTTTGTAACCTTTCTCCATACCCACAACAAGTAGGAACATACATAATACTTGAAACTCTCCACAAGTGGTAAGTAGGGTGAAATACTGCTTCTGCTGCAACTTGCGCTCGTATGTTTCCTTGACCTGCAACTTTGCCCTGCAATGAGGGCAAGTGCAAGTTTCTCTATGTTTGTCCATTACCCAACTATGCCCACAATCCATACAAGTGGTGCGACCTTTTGGCAAGCGGTAGGCGAAGTGGTCTATGCACTCACGGAATGCCCACTTGTCTTGTGTTTTGGTTATTGGGCGAAGATGCTTGCTCTGTTCCAAAACTGCCTTTTCAAATTTGTTTCTCGGTTTCATAGGCTTAAAAATCGAATAGTGATGGTTGTACTTGGATTGCTATGTTCTCCGTCTTTTTTACTCGTACGTTACGGCTCTGTATCTTGGCAAGTTCCTCACGCTGATATTGTTTAATGGCTTCCTGCCTTGCTTCGGCTTTTTCTTCCTCTGTGAGTTCCACAATGTGATTGACGGCTACTCGGCAAGAAACAGCCTTACCCACCTCTATATCGTCCTCATCGTAGTAGTGAACAGCCATAGAGAAAATTTCATCATCATCAAAGCCGTTACAACCGCTTTTCTGCACTTCATTAAGAATGTAGGTGATGCACTCCTCTATATTCTTGTTCGGCTTCATCAAGTTAGGGGCAAACAAGGGGTCTGTCATAGCACGCTGATTGAGATACTCGGCTATTGTCCGTGTGAAATGTTCTGTTCCTTTCATTGTCGTATATGTTTTGACGTTGTTAATACTTGGGAATTTCTACTATTTGATTGATGCGTCCATATAGGTAGGCTCTTAGGCTGGTGCGGTCGGGTGCGTAATACTCTGTCCATTGTCCGTACTGACCCACAAGGTATTTCTTCAGCACGTCAAAGAAGTCAAAGCGATAGCCTTGTAGGGGAACGGCTGTACGGAAATAGGTGTTTGAGTTCACCGCTTCACATAGCCAATTCTTTTCTTCACGGCTCATACGCTCACCACGATTGAGTTTCATACGTAGGAGATATACTTTGCTATTACAAAGGCTCTCCAAAGGGGGAACGTCCCATTGTACAAACTTAATTGCCAACACTTGCTCACTTTTTTCAGCCGTAGGGTTAATGCGGTAATGAGAGGAGGAGCTATATCCTTTTCTGTTCATCGAAGAT
>ERZ1106969.1076-NODE-1076-length-21433-cov-13.103097_pt1 | contig 21433 bp, 24 predicted proteins | sample MGYA00403685_ERZ1106969 | MGnify/ENA primary metagenome ERZ1106969 (study PRJEB35170, sample SAMEA104062416) | human gut metagenome | biome: human gut; feature: human-associated habitat; material: faeces | place: Denmark | collected 2012-05-18 ... | reverse complement strand
CAAAGTCAATATCCCCTGAGCGGACAGCATGGAAAAAGAGCTGTTCGTCGCTTAGCGGACGGTGAAAATTTTCCTCTTCACTGTCTGCCGCTTCCTGCATATACCATTCCTGTAATAGTCCCATGTCTGATTAGCCTCCATTGATGGAATAAGCGATCTTATAAATCTGAATACCAGGAGTTTCCGAGAATAATCTGATGAATAAAATAAACAAAATACCTTTTTATTTTATCATAACGAACCGTTTATAATTCCGACAGAAACTGATCTGTTTCCCGCCGGTTTTTTAATATGACGATATTCACATCGTCCGCCTCGCCCATCATATCATAGAAACGCCTGCGGGTTTCTTTGTGATGAGTCCAAACACCCTTGATAAAACGTATCTTTTCCGCATTCAGTTTTTCCGGGCAGATTCCTCCCATATCCGTGCGGCTTTTACCGTAATTTTTCACGAATCGTCCAATCACCCCGGTCAGACACCTGATCCGTGAAAAATCCATAAAAATGACGGCGTCACAGTACTGCAGCCGGAGCGGGATTGTACGAGAAATATTGCCGTCGATAATCCATCTGGGCTGAAGCAGTTCCGACATCAAAAGCCGGTCAAATTCTTCGTCGGGCACAGGCTTCCAGTTATCTTTCCAATACAGTGCGTCCAGATGGATCAAAGGCAGGCTTAACTTTTTCGCCAGCTTATTTGAAAGGGTGGTTTTTCCGCAGCCATTGCCGCCGATAATCAATATTCGTTCCAATCGTAAATCCCCCGTGATCAATCAATGATTATCTAACAGTATAAGGCAGCGGACTTCCAGTTGTCAATGGCCGCGGCAGACTGTAAAAAAATAATAGCATTGCTGTCACACCGACAGATGGAGCACTTCATAAACCGTTCCTTCTACAGGCGAGTCCGGTTTTGCGTCGAAAAAAGAATACTCCTTCTGCACCCATTGTTCAGGATCACAGATCAGCACTTTCCCGGTACAGCCATTTCCAACTGCGGAAAAATGCGGCCGCACCATTCTCTGGGATTCTGGAATAACCTGTTCTGTTTCCAGCACAAACCGCGAAGTTAAAAACTCTTTTCCAATATCCGCAAAAAGGGGAATACCCAGTTTTATGCGCTGTCTCCCAAACGAGGACACAATATTATCGTAGTACCCATCCCATATAAAATGGATCATTCCGGGACTGTCCTTCCAGAGATACAGCGGGGAATATTCGTTTCCGCCTTCTGATCCGCCTTGATTTTCCCGTATCAGATAAGCCTTAAACAGCAAATCCTCGAAACCATCTGTCTTCGTCCCGTTATGTCTCACGCGCTGGCGTATGAGATTCATGTCGTAATGATCCGGCAGCGCTATTTTATACTGCATTGCAATCATAGGAAGCTCCTTCTTTCTGTATCATTCAGTGCCAGGCCCGGCGGTGATGTTTTTACTATTTAATTATACAGAACTGGCGCCGTCGTGTATAATAGTTGGTAATGATGTCTGGTATCATTTTAAATGATGGAGGGAGCTATGGAAAGTCAGGAACTCAGAATATTCCGGGAGGTTGCCCGCGCAGGCTCCATCTCGAAGGCAGCCGTCCATCTGGGATACGTACAGTCGAATGTGACGGCAAGAATCAGGAAACTGGAGGAAGAGTTAAACGCCGTTCTGCTAATCCGGCACAGCAAAGGGGTCACTCTGACTGCGGAAGGGGAGCGCCTGTTAACTGCCTCGGAAGATATCATTGACCGGATCGACAGAGCAGCGGCCAAAATCAGGGACCGCAAAACATTTCGGATCGGAGCGTCTCATACGCTGTCAGTATCCAGACTGCCGCTGTGGCTGACCGCATTTCAGGAACAGCTTCCGGAAATGAATCTCTCTGTGGTTACGGACAGTCAGGATCATCTGGCCCGATATCTGGCCGAAGGAAAGGCTGACTGTGCCTTTCTGGAGGCGCAGTACGTGACAGAAGAAATGGAGACACTGGCTTCCTTTCAGGAAACACTCTGTATCATCGCCCCATACGGCTGCGCGGAACGGGAGATGATTCAGATGCCGGCCATAGTCAATAAAATAGCTGCGTGCCCTTACCGCGCCCGTCTGCTTGCATGGTTTCAATCCCATGGTGTGCCTGCTCCACGGATCATCGAGATGGACACGGTCGAGGCCATACTCCGCTCCGTCGAGCTGGGAATGGGGATTTCCCTTCTTCCCGCCAGCGTCCCGTCAGAACGGCAAAATATTGTGGTAACAGGTGGACTAAACATGGAGCCCGTCCAGATTTTCCTGTCCGTCTGCAAAGGCAGTTCCGGCAGGGCCGCTGAAATTCTCCGGGAAATTATCATAAATGGGGCGGAATCATAAAATAAAAAATATTTTCTTATCATTAATCACGACATACAGATGTCCTGTTTATTTGCTATAATAGAGAAAAAAGCAGCGAAACGAAGGCTTGAAGGAGAATGGTATGACAGAATCAAAGAAAAAGGCAGTACTAAAGAGCAGGATCGAGCAGGTATGGGAGGTTGTGACAGATCTAAGCGACTGCAGCTGGCGCAGTGATCTTCAGAGAATCGATGTACTGGAGCCTGGGAAAACGTTTGTGGAATATACGAAGGAGGGCTTTCCGACCACGTTTGTGATCACCCGGTTCGAGCCGCCGTACCGGTATGAATTTACCATGGACAACGCCAATATGACAGGTACGTGGACCGGTCTGTTCCGCCGGACGGACGAAGGGTGTGAAGCAGAATTCACAGAACGGGTGGACGTGAAGAAGTGGATTATGAAGCCGTTTGTCCCGGGTTACCTAAGGAAGCAGCAGGAGCAGTATTTTAATGATCTGAAGGCGGCGCTGGGCGAGTGAGCGCAATTGGGAAGATTGACCTATCATGAGTAACAGGAGGCGTTTATGAAAATTGACCGACTAATCGGAATCCTGTCCATCCTTTTGCAGCAGGAAAAGGTGACGGCGCCATACCTTGCCGAGAAGTTTGAAGTATCACGGAGGACGATCAACCGGGATATCGAAGACATTTGCAAAGCAGGCATTCCGCTTGTAACCACACAGGGGCCCAATGGAGGGATTTCCATCATGGAGGGATACCGGATCGACCGGACTGTACTGACTTCATCGGAGATGCAGTCGATTCTGACCGGACTTCGCAGCCTGGACAGCGTATCCGGCACCAACAAATACCAGCAGCTTATGGACAAGCTGGCCATGGGGAATTCCTCGATTCTGACCTCAAACAGTCATATCCTGATTGATTTATCGTCCTGGTACAAATCCTGTCTTGCGCCGAAGATTGAACTGATTCAGGCGGCAATCGGCGCCAGAGAATACATCACCTTTGCGTACTTTGGTCCTTCCGGCGAGAGCAGAAGAAAGCTGGAGCCGTATCTTCTGGTCTTTCAGTGGTCCTCCTGGTATGTGTGGGGATACTGTACCGATCGTGAGGATTACCGGCTGTTCAAGTTGAACCGGATGCTGGAGCTGAAGGCGCTGGATGAACGCTTTGAGGAGCGGAAGGTTCCTGCGTATGATATGTCGCCGGACAAGGCATTTCCGCCGCGGATTTCCGTCACAGCAGTCTGCGAGGCAGATATGAAGTGGCGGCTGATTGAGGAGAGCGGGCTGGAGAGCTTTCAGGAGAGGGAAGACGGAAAACTGGTATTCAGCTCCTGCTTTTCCGATCCCGGAAGCGTATTTAGCTGGCTGCTCAGCATGGGAGACCGCGTGGAACTGGTGGAACCGGAAGAACTCCGGGTGGAATTTGCCGCCATGGCAGAGAAGATTTGTCGTATTTACCGTTAATGATGACATACAGTTGTCGTGATTAAAGTGTTATCCTGTAAGCGTAAATGAGAAAACCACATAAGTGGTGGAAAAGAGGACAACCGGATGAATTACGAAATCGTGACACTGCCTGAGAAGAAGGCGGCAGGAATAACAGCAAGGACGAATAACCATGCGCCTGATATGGGAAGCGTCATAGGCAGGCTGTGGGAAAGCTTTTACGCGAAAGGGATTTTCGACAGTATACCCGCAGAAAGAAGGGGCAGCGTCCTCGGGATTTATTCCGACTACGAGAGCGATGAGAACGGCGATTATGATATGACGGCAGCCTGTGAGGTGTCGGATGATGCCGGCCTTCCGGAGAACTTAAGAATCCGCACGATCCCAGCAGGCAGATATGCGAAGTTTGTAGTCAGGGGAGATGTGCAGCAGGCCCTGGTTCAGTTCTGGATGGAACTGTGGAGTATGAACTTGAATCGTACGTTTCAGGCTGATTTTGAAGAGTATCACGGGATGACCGGCGAAGAGGCGGAGATCCATGTCTATATAGGATTGAACAACAGGAGAGGGAATGATGAGTATGGAATTCAAACGGGTTACATTGGAGAATATCGAAGAAGAGCATATCTGCTGTGCCATATCGGATAAAAAGGGAGAGACCTGCGTGGCCTCCAAGAAGGCATGGCTGAAGGAACGGCTGAAAGAGGGGCTTGTGTTCGAAAAACTGGATGTACGCGGAAAGGTGTTTATCGAGTACCTGCCGGCGGAGTACGCCTGGGTGCCTGTCGATGCAGATGGATACTATTACATCGACTGTCTGTGGGTTTCCGGCCAGTATAAAGGACAGGGCTATAGCAGCCAGCTGCTGGAGCACTGTATCAATGAGGCCAGGGCGAACGGGAAGAAGGGGCTTGTCGTACTTTCCTCTAAGAAGAAGATGCCGTTTCTGTCGGATGGCTCCTACTTAAAGCATAAAGGATTTGTGACAGCCGATACTGCCGCGCCGTACTTTGAGCTTATGGCACTTCCATTTGAAGAAGGGACACCCCTGCCGCGCTTTTTAGAGTGTGCAAAGAACGGTGAGACCGATGAAAAGGGATGGGTTCTGTACTACACAGCGCAATGTCCCCACACGTCGAAATACGTTCCGATTCTGGCGGAATACGCCAGGACTCAGGGCATTGAGATCAAGACAGTAAAGCTGGAATCACGGGAAGCTGCAAGGCGCGCGCCAAGTCCATTTACAACATACTCGATATTCTATGACGGGAAATTTGTGACGAACGAAATTTTATCAGAGAAAAGCTTCGAGAAATACAGGAAGAAAGTGTAACGTGCTGCGCAAAACGCAGATCAATTCACACTTGCCCTGGTCCGAGAAAAGAAAAGGAGACCGATGATATGTCTGATATTGCAGTAGATTATGAACTTCAGGCAGACAGGCTGCGAAGATTACTAAAGGCGAAAAAGACCTTTGAACCGGCTATGGAATTGGCACTTGACCTTCATGCGGTCACACATACGGGGGTGGTTTCAGGAAGCAGCTGCCCCACGTTTTGCGATCATGTGCTGGAGGGGCTGGCAGAAGAGGATTACAGTGTGATGCCGACTGAGAAAGATGAAACCATAGCCTGGCATTTATGGCATATAGCCCGAATCGAAGATCTGGTCAGCAATCTTCTGATTGCCAGACAGTCTCAGATTTTCGATGATGATTGGATGGATCGCATGAATGTGACTGTCAAAGACACCGGTAATGTAATGAGCGACAGCGAAATAATCAGTTTCAGCAGGCACGTCAATAAACAGGAGCTGATCAATTACCGCAATGCGGTAGGCTGTCAGACCTGTGCCGTGATCAAATCACTTACCCCGAGCGACTTAAAACGGAAACCCGAGTCCGAATATTTGGACCGGCTGGTCAGCGAGGGTGGTTTACTGGATCGGAAAGGTTCCATCTGGCTGAAGGATTTTTGGGGGAGTTATACGGTGACAGGACTTTTGCTGCTGCCTTTGACACGCCATCATATGATGCACCTGCCGGACAGCGCTGCGATTAAAGAATTTATAAAAAGCGGTGCCGTACCTTTTCTGAAAGGATAATTTTCTCCATAAAAAAGCAAAAAAAATGTGGACTCCGGCGATCCTAAACGGAAATCGCTTTTTCCACACCTATATCATACCATAAAAATCTCTTTTTTTCAAGACTTGTAATGAAAGTCTGAAAGGCGTAGAATCAGTACTTACCAAATACGGGGAGGAAAAGAGATGCAGGAGAACTGGTATGAACTGATGGAAACAGTACAACGGAAGCAGGAACTGGAAAGAGTGCTGGCTTGCAACGAGAAGACAAAGTCCTTCGGACTCACACTCACTGAGGAAGATGCTGGGAGACTGATGGCAGGCCGGCGTGATTCCCTGAGGACGCAGATGCGGGTCGAATTCGGAAAGGGGATATTGCCGGAGATCATAGAGACTTTCTGTGATTCTCCCTATTTGCAGCAGGAAAACTATGCTGATGTGATTGCGGAGCTGCAGGAAATCTTTTATCTCTATAAGAACGAATCAGAGGACAACTTAACGGATGAGGAACTGCTGACATTTATGAAAGAACAGTTTGACGGCGTCTGTTACGGTTCCGTCGCCTATCTGGAGGAAACGTGCCTGGAACGTTTTGCGAGGGCGATTCGCGCCGGATACCGGGATTACGTGGAGGACGGTGGAAAGGGAGAGTACGAGAAATTCTCACAGGAAGCACGCTGGGACAGAGATCTCTTTTTGGAGACACTCTTTGACCTGCTCAGTTAGGAGGCGGACATGGACTATACGATGGAAGAACTGCTGCCAGTTGTCGGAAAACTTACGGAAAAGTATACCAGTCTTTCCAGCACCTCCGTCACCTATGAGACGGCACAGCAGCTGATGGGAGCGGTGCTTTACTGTCTGCGGGAAGCAGAATATGAAGCGGTGAAGACAGGAAAAAACAGCGTAGCCACCGCCTCAGACATGGATTTATGGAGGTTTTACCAGCAGGGGTATGAGGCGGTTCTGGAGAAGACCGCCAGGGCCAAGAAGGTCTACGATCAGATCATTGCGAATTTTCGTTCCTTTGGAAACCGCTGTTATGAGGATACGGTCATCAAAGGGATGCCGGAATTCTTTGTCCATTACGATGCCAGATTCCGCCCCCAGGATCATCTGCTCACTCTGGATTACCCGATTTTACGGCCTGTCGGGAAGCGAAAGGGTATAGATGCCATCTACTTTTATTTATCCTGTGTTCTCCTGGAACAGAGATTCTTAAGCAAGTTTCCGGAAGCGTACGGGAAGGCGGTCCTGGAACACTACCATGGGGATTACGAGGATCTAATTCTGAATGTGGTTTCTGTCATTATGCGGAATCTGGTGATTCATATGATGATGGGGAAAAAACTGTCCGGGGATACGGTGACGGCAGACGATACGGAGCGGTTTTGCAGCCATGTGAAGAACTGTGATCCACAGAAACTTGAGGAAGCCATAAGTCAGCTGATGGAGCAGCTGGCAGGCGGCCCGGAGAGGGACAGAGCCCTGTATTCCTATCTGTCCTGCGACAGGAAGGATTTTGCATCAGAACTTAGGAACGCCGCGGAGTATGGATGCATGGACCGTATGATTGTTTATTAGAATTACGCAGAGAACCCATTTTAAGCATAGTTATGGCACTATAATAACACAGGAGTCTGCAGTTCAGGAAAAGGAGGCGGTTTTTATTGAAGATGCCTGAAGTAATCGGCAGTCAGCTGTTTGCACCATGCGGAATGAACTGTATGGTGTGTTTTACACACTGCAGTACTAAGAAGGCCTGCGGAGGCTGCCTGGGAACCGATGAGAGCAAGCCCGGACACTGCCGGACCTGTCTGCGAAAGAACTGTGCAGCTGAAAGAGAGCTATCCTACTGCTATGAATGCAGCGATTTCCCATGCAGAAGGATCCGGGATCTGGACAGAAGCTATCGCAAACGCTATGGCGTCAGCCTCATAGAACAGTCCCTGTTTGTGAAGGAAAACGGCATAGAATTATTTCTGGAAAATGAGCGGAAACGCTATACCTGTGCGGCCTGCGGAGGTGTAATCTCTCTCCACGACCATCGATGCAGTGAATGCGGGCGGGTAACTTCTGGATAATTATTTATGATGAGGAAAACGGTTTAAAAGAATAACAAAATATACATAATGCACAAAAAAATAAAGATTTATTGATAAAAAGGCGAATAGACTAAAAAACTTTTAGCGTATATAATAAATTTTGTGATTAAATATTGGTGCTATTCATTATGTATATCCTGAGAATTGGCTCAGAGTCTCTACCAACTACCGTAAAGAGTTGACTACATAGTTTATGTAGTTGACTCTTTTTTTGGTAATTTCATGTTTGTCGGTGGAAGGGAGCGACAATCGTAAACCTTTAAAGTATAGACTACAGGATAGCAAAGCAGGCAGTCTTAACAGGCAGTTTATTTAAAGGAAGATGGAGGACATATTATTGGAACGAAAAACAGGATTCGCAGACAGGTTTTTTGGGATATCCCAGAGTCATTCAAGCGTTAAAACGGAAGTACTTGCAGGAATCACAACATTTATCACAATAGCCTATATCCTTATTCTGAACCCACAGATTTTATCCGACCCATACTTGATTATGGGAGATGCAGCGATGGCGCAGAAGATTGCCAACGGCGTCTTTATCGGTACCTGTATCGGAGCGTTTATCGGTACGATCCTTTGTGCATTGTATGCAAGGGTTCCGTTTGCTCAGGCGCCGGGCATGGGATTAAATGCATTTTTTGCATACACCGTGGTGCTGGGAATGGGATATACGTATGGACAGGCGCTGGTTATCGTATTTATATCCGGTATTTTTTTCATCGTTATTACCGCAATCGGTCTGCGAGAGGCGATAATCAGATCAATTCCGGACGCGGTTAAAACAGCGATTACCCCTGGTATCGGTCTGTTTATTACAATTATCGGACTGAAGAATGCAGGAATCGTCATTTCCAATCCTGCCACACTCGTAAGCCTGGTTGACTTTTCCAAATGGAGAAGCGGCGCGGATATGGTTTTGATCAATGGCGCGCTGGTGGCACTGGTTGGCCTGGTCATCATGGGAATTCTGCATGCGAGAAAGGTAAAGGGCTCGATTCTTCTGGGAATTATAGCGGCAACCCTGATCGGAATCCCGCTTGGTATTACGCATCTTTCAAATTTAGATATGAATCTTGGAGTGAAATTCCAGGATTTCGCGGAAGTATCATTTTTAAAGATGGATTTTGCCGGCCTGTTTGCCGGAACAAACTTTGTGGAAACTCTGTTTACGGTAACGATGCTGGTCATCAGCTTCTCTCTGGTCAATATGTTTGACTCCATTGGGACACTTCTCGGAGCGGCCAAACAGTCGGGGATGATTGATGAAAACGGCGAAGTAATCCGAATGAAGCAGGCCTTAATGTCAGATGCGGTTTCGACATTGGCAGGCGCAATGGTAGGAACCTCTACCGTTACCACCGTGGTGGAATCCAGCGCTGGTATCGCGGAGGGCGGAAGAACGGGTATGACGAGCCTTGTAACCGCTCTGATGTTCCTGGGAGCCATTCTCTTTGCACCGATTGTCAGCATTGTTCCGGCGGCTGCCACTGCCCCGGCACTGATTTTCGTGGGAATTCTGATGCTCGGTAACATCAGAGATGTGGATTTCAGCGACATGAGCAACGCTCTGCCGGCCTTCTGTACAATCGTATTTATGCCATTTACATATTCGATCGCCAATGGTGTAGCATTCGGACTGATTACCTACTGTCTGATGAATCTCATGACAGGCAGAAGGCGGGAAGTGAAGGCTTTGACGCTGATGATTTCGTTTGTGTTTGTTGTAAGATATGCGTTTATGACCTTGGGGTAAAGTAGACGGCCGATTTAAAAGGGCTCTTGAAAAGATATGATAAAGTGTGGTAAAATCGAAACACAAAGATAAAAACACAGCCCGGTAGGTAGTCCGGGCGCAGCGGACAATATTCGTGAAACCGCTGTCAGTAACCTTCCTCCTTAGGTCGTCCGTTCTTTGTCTATTTTGAATCATATAAGGAGGATATCATTATGGACAAAGTATCGCTGACCTTTCGGGTATTTTTTGAGGACCCGTTCTGGATCGGAGTCGTGGAAAGGATTTCGGACGGAACGATGGAAGTATGCAAGATTACCTTCGGTATGGAGCCGAAGGATTACGAGGTATATGACTGGCTCCTTAAGAATTATTATCGGCTGCGATTCAGTCCGGCCGTGAAAGCTGAGGCTAAAAAAGAACATACCAACCCGAAGCGCAGGCAGCGGGAGGCCAGGATGCAGACGGCGGTCTCCGGCATCGGAACGAAGTCGCAGCAGGCCCTAAGCCTGCAGCATGAGCAGCTGAAGGAGGAACGGAAGATCCGGACCCGCGAGCAGAAAGAAGCGGAAAAGGAAGCCAGATTCGAATTAAAACAGCAGAAACGGAAGGAGAAGCACAGGGGCAGATGATTCTGCCTCCTGTGTTTCTTTTTATATTTCATGATAACAGACAATACCGCTATGGAAACGCCAAGGTCCTCCGTATAATCGAATTCCCTGTTTGAGGACGTTTCGTTACTCGTTTCATATGATGCTTCATACTATATTGTAAAGATCAAAATCGGGTAAAAGAATATGAAAGAAACAGGCTATCGGCGGGACGCGGCACTGGAATATGCAAAGAAATGGGCCATGGGCAGGAATCCACGGTATTTGGACTTTGAGCATTTTGGAGGAGACTGCACGAATTTCGCCTCACAGTGCATTTACGCGGGGAGCGGGGTCATGAACTATACGCCGGTGATGGGATGGTATTATAACAGCAGCACTGACAGGACGCCGAGCTGGACGGGTGTGCAGTATCTCTACAATTTTCTGGTTAATAACAAGTCGGTTGGTCCGTACGCGGCAGAAACCGGTCAGGACGGAGTACAGCCGGGAGATCTTGTACAGCTGGGCAATGCCAACGGTTTTTATCACAGTCCGGTAATCGTCGCGGTCACGGGCGGCCGCATTTACGTGGCGGCGCACAGCTTTGACGCTTATATGCGCCCTCTTGATTCCTATTTATACGTGAAATCCCGCTTTCTGCACATACAGGGAGTACGCAGCTGGTAGATACCGAAAGCAGAAAACAGGCAAAAGCTATTGACTATTGGGTTACCAGATAGTTTATGATAGGAAAAGGCAAAGCCAAAATAAAGAAAGAAGGGGAATCATGTATATCCATGTTGAGCCGGTAAATGACAAGAACCGTGAGGCGGTACTGGCTCTCAAAATTCACGAAACACAGAAGGGATTTGTGGAAAGTCCCGAACAATGCTTAAAGGAGGCGGCGGAAGAGAAATGCTGGCGTCCGGTAGGCATCTATGACGGAGAACAGCTGGTAGGCTTCTCCATGTACGGTTATTTCTGGCAGTATCTGCCATTTGGCCGTGTCTGGCTGGACCGGCTGCTGATCGACCGGGATTATCAGGGCCACGGCTATGGCCACATCGTACTCCCGATGATGATCGAGAAGCTGAGAAGCGAATACCATAGAAAGAAGATTTACTTAAGCGTAGTCGAAGAAAATCAGGGGGCAATCCACCTCTATGAGAAATTCGGATTCCGATTTAACGGAGAGACCGATGTCCATGGAGAGAAAGTGATGGTGTTGAAAGAAACCTGAATTAGTTGACAAAAATGTAAAAATATGATATATTATCTTTCAATAAAAGGGAGTAGCGAACCATCATCCGATGGATTTTAAATCGTCTTCTTGGTGTTTTTATAAACACCCGTATAAAATGAAATGTGCAAGACTTTTATTGTGGCAGGAACTACCACGGTAAGAGTCTTTTTCTTTTCTTCATAAAGGAAGTTCCAGCCACGCACGAAAACTTTTAGTTGTCGTCAGACAGGAAGGAGAATCAGTATGGAAGAAGAGAGAAGAAAACAGGAAGTAGAAGAGGCGATCGCCGCCGCAAACCGGGTGCTTATGAATCTGAGGCAGGCCGAAACCGCGTTATCGAGCGCAGGCAGCTGGGGAATATGGGATATGCTGGGAGGCGGAATATTTACTACCTGGATTAAGCACTCCAGAATCGATGATGCGAGAACGTCTCTGGAGGAAGCCAGACGCAGCTTAAGAAGCCTGCGCAGGGAACTGATGGATATTGATATACCGGCAGATTTTAAAATCGATATTGGGGATTTCCTTAATTTTGCCGACTATTTCTTTGATGGTTTGATCATAGACTGGCTGGTCCAGGCAAAAATCAGGGAGGCGTCGGACAACGTGAGTGAAGCCATACGCCGTGTGGAGACGCTGCGGACCAGACTTCACGAAATGCTGTGAGCAGAGACAATTCCCTAAACAGGCAATACATTTACAGGAGAGGAGGGCTGAGCCGGTTCACGGCCTGGCCCTCGCCGGCTGCAGGAAACAATCTGATGAAGTCTTTCACGAAATTACTGTTTATGGTATACTGGTACTGCATTGCGCAACGCAGTACTGGGAGCACTTGATGTTGACTTGATATTGAAATGGAGGAATCAGTTTGAAAGAACGCGAGATAAAATACGATTTTCTAAGAGCGGTGGCGGTGCTGGCGATCATTATGGTCCACGCTATACCGGCTGTCTCTGTCAATGATAAACAGTGGTGGTTTGCAGCAGTCATGCAGCCGCTTCTGCTCAGCTTTGTCGGAATATATTTTATGCTCAGCGGTCTGTTCCTTCTGGATTCAGCGACCGGAGACATCACACAATTTTATAAGAAACGGGTAAAAGTCATCGTTATCCCGTTTCTCTTTTTCTCGCTCCTTTACTATCTGTTCTATGTCAGCCGCAGCCAGGAGGTCTTATCCTGGTGGGAGTATCCGGTAGAATTCCTGCGGGATTTTTTCAGTGGTACAGTGCCTATGGCGGATCATATGTGGTTTATGTATGTGATCATAGCGCTCTACCTCTGTACGCCGTTTTTGGCCCGTATGATGAAGGCGATGAATGATAAGGAACTGAGATATTTTATTCTGCTCATCCTTGGAGTCCAGACAGTGACCAACTATGCCGGCGGATTTGGCATCGGACTGGATCAGATTCTTGATTATATGGTGTTTAAAGGCTGGCTGATCTACTATGTCCTGGGATATGCGCTGAAGAGGCTGTCCAAACGGGAGGAATTTAAGTGGTTTGCCCTTGCAGGAATCGTAGGGCTGGCTCTGACACTGCTGCAAAAAAGGTTTACGCCTGGCTTTGTACCGGGAATTCACGATCTGGCGCCTACCATGATCGCCATGTCGGCGGCAGTGTTCTTACTGTTTGAGCGCTACGGCAATTTAAAATGTAAGGCTGCCAGAACAGTCGCCGTCTGGATGAGCCGCCACAGCTATTCGGCCTATCTGGCCCACTATCTGATTTTAAAGGCCGCAGCCGAATTGCTGGTCGATCAAACCATGGTGAGACATTTTTACGTTCCGCGCATTGTCTGTGCGACGCTGCTGACCGCGATTCTGTCCTTTGCAGCCGCATGGATCTTGGACAGTACGGTGATTCGATGGCTGCAAAATTTAATTAAGACGGATCGTGGCAGATGAAGCAAGGGAAATGGACCAACGAAAATGAATCAATAGAGATGAATCAATATAAAGGGGAGATGTACGAGATGTCAGGAAAGAACTGTGAAAGCTGTATGTATTATACATACGACGAGGACTACGAATGCTACGTATGTGATATGGACTTGGACGAAGATGAGATGATCCGCTTTTTAAGGGGAGACAGCGGCGGCTGTTCTCATTATCAGTTCGCCGACGAATACAAAATCGTCCGAAAGCAGATGTAAGACATAAAAAAAGCCCCATAAAAGGGAGGAGCCGGTATCCTTCTGTAAGAATACCGGCGATTATGAAAAAAATTTTATCTGATGTAAGGCATAAGCATCTTTCTCTTATGTTATAAGTATATCCGGTAAATATGAAGATAGTTTGACCGGGATGTAAAAAGATTATGACCAGAATATGAACAGAACGCGCTTCATATTAATTTGATCTTAAGGGACAGGCAGTTCGATCAGAAGGCTGCGCTGCCGTCATATGTAACGCTCTTCAAATTCTGAAATGGGAATCGGTCTGGAAAAAATATACCCCTGCACCATGTCGCATTTGATCATACGGAGGTATTCCACCATCTCATCTGTCTCAATTCCCTCTGCCACTGTGTGCACCTTCAATTTTTTAGACAGCTCGATGAGGCATGCAATCACATCTTTCGCCTTTTCACCAGCCATATTGACAAAGAAGGAACGGTCCAGCTTGATCGTATCCACATCAAATTCCTTGAGCAGTCCCAGCGAGGAGAATCCCGATCCAAAATCGTCCAGGGAACATAAAAATCCAAGCTGATGCATCTGGCGGATCATTTCCTTTACCACATTAATCTGGCGGTTGTCAAAGAAAATGGATTCCGTCAGTTCAAACTCGATCATTCCCGGCGGTATCTCGTATTCTTTTGCAATATCTGCAAATTTTTTCAAAAAGTTATGTTCCAGGAAATGCTGGCGCGATAAATTAACGGAAACAGGAAACGGATTTTTTCCGCTTGCGATCCAGCCGTGCAGCGTTTGGCAGACCTGTGTGAAGATATAGAAATCCAGGCTGCATATTTTTCCGTTCATCTCAAACAGAGGTATGAAATCCGAGGGATAGATCACGCCCTTTTCCGGATGAATCCAGCGTACCAGTGCCTCGGCGCCTTCCGCCCGGTTAGTCTCCAGCCTGATCTTCGGCTGTAAATACACTTTAAAATCATGATTTTTGATGGAACTGTCAAATAAATCATTTAGTTCCTGTTCCATCTTCATGCGCTCGGTCAGGCTGTTGTCGTAAAAGGCGCATTTTTCTCTGTGTTCGGCAGTCTGGCTCTGGCATGCCAGTCTGGCGCGGTCCTGCAGAAGCGTGATCTCCAGACTGGGGTCATCCACCACGCAGGCTCCCTGCCGAAACGTCATGTGGCAGGCGGGCAGATCCGTGCTGCGAAAGGCGTTGATTTCCCGGATCATCTCATCCAGACGGTTCTGAAGTTTCTCCGGTTCGTGTTCTTTCAGACACAGGAAGAAGTGATCCGATTCCACACGGGCGGCAAATTCATCGTCCGCAGGCCGGAGCTGGCGTTCCAGAACCTGGTATAAGTAGGCAAGAATCCGGTTTCCGGTCGGTATGCCCAGGCGTTCGTTGATAAGTTTAAAACCATTGACATTTACCAGCAGGATGGAATACGTATCGGGAGCCATAGTTTTCGCCAGTTCCGTGTATTTCAGTTGAAATGCCGCATTGTTGGGACCTCCGGTAAGCGGGTCCACAAAGGCCAGACGTTCCAGCTGTTTCCTGTGAATGTGGTAGAAACGGTATACCGAAAACAGGAACAGGGAGAAGAGCAGTATGGTCAGTCCAATGATGACAAATGACTGCAAAATATAGCGCTCCGCGCCGCTGGACAGAAAATTCGCAGGTATGAGCGTCAGCAGAAACCAGTCATTCACGCCGAGTGAATTGTAGGACAGGATCAGATTTTCCTTCGTAACCGCCGTAAATTTCAAGATACCATTTTGGTTGCTTTTCATGTTTTCCTGCATTTGGTGAATATCATCTACGACCTTCTTATCCTTATTCTCCCTGAAAATATCATCCAGCTGCAGAAATGGCTTTAAGTCTGTGGGTGAAATTACCACCTGCCCATTACTGTTGATGATGCAGCTGAGCATCTCGCCGTCAAAGTTCTTGGTGGAAATCATGGCCTGCATATTCTCCTTGCTTCTTACACCGATGAGAACTTCATCGATCTGGCCTTTCCTGGATATTGGGACCGAATAAAAAATACTTTGTCCCCCTATGTAATTTGCCTTTACCTCCCCCTTAAAAGAGGCGAGAACGCCGTCAATCTGAAAGAAGTCTGCGGAAGCGATCCAGGGAGGAGCGGAGTCGCCGTCAGAGGAAATGATGGTGCCATCCCTGTGCAGCAGAATTAACGGGTCAAACTCCAGGATCTGCGCTTTTCTGTGTAAAAATTCCACCAGTTGTTCTTCCCCGGTACAATCCTCATCCAGATGGGAAGTCGTATCGGATATTGTGACGAGACTCGTCATTTTATTGGTCAGAGCGTCGTGAATATCGCGGGCGGTCTGTACGGTTACGTCGTCTAAGTATTTTTGTGTGCTTTGATTTAAGGCTATGCGCAGATCTGCTGCATTTCCGATTAAAATTGTAAAAACCAGAAGAATCCCTACAGACAGGACTCCGATTTGCAGGCCTTTCCTGAAAAAGGGATTGTGAAAATCAGGTTTTTTCTGTTCTCGTAATTTCATCTATATTGTCTCCATTTATAAAGTACATTGTGATAGTTATACTCCGTTTTATTTTAATTTACCCTATTTGAGAAATCAATATAATATTTGTGTACGTTAGCATATAGTATGGAGAGAAAATGTGATATAATGAAGGTGGTTTTGTGAATTATGAGGCAGGCCAGAGAGAAGAAAAACGGTTCTGGGAAGATGCATTTTGAAAGGGAGATAAGATGGAAGAGAAGAGGACACTATTTGAATATTTATATAAAAATCTCAGAGAGCAGATCATGACAGGATACTTAAAATATGGAGATCCGCTGCCATCCATGAGCCAGCTCTGCGAAAATTACCATGTGGGGATCCGGACGGTAAAGGATGTTCTGGCTGCATTGAAAAAAGAGGGGCTTATCCATACCGAAGAGAGGCGGCCCTCAATCGTGGCGTATCAGCCGGACCGTGAGGTGCAGAAGGAACATGCCATAAGATCCGTGCTGGAGCGGAGGCATACGATTCTGGAGGTCTATAGGACGATGGAACTGATTATGCCGCGGCTTTTCGCATTTTCCGTAGTATCCTGCGGCGGGGAGAAGGTGAGCCTGAGCTTTCGGCAGCTAAAACGAAGCAGCAAAAAGGAGATTGCTGTCCGCTGGAAGGCTTCATCGGCGGCGCTGCATAATCTTTTGGATGCTTCGGACAACCTGCTGTTTCGGGATGTGTTTACGAGCCTTGAGATCTGCGCGCGTGTCCCATTTTTCCTTGAATTCCGGAAGTCTCCGGCATTTTCGGCTTCATACAGGGCGTATAAGGATCCGCTGTGGATGCTGGAGGCGGTCAATACAGGTGATCCGAAGGAAGTGCGCCGGTGTTTTCAGACAATGTATCATGCGATCGCAGGCGATGTTAAGCAGTATATGGAAGAACTGGCGGTTATGGTTCCATTTCCGGCGGAAGAGGGGCAAAGCTATTATTACTGGAGTCCGGAAAAGGGAAGGGATCATTATTACATGCAGATTACCCGTGATCTAATTGATAAGATTGGAGTGGGAACTTACCGGGATGGGATGTTTCTGCCTTCTGAGGCCGCACTGGCCGAAGAATACAAAGTCTCTGTCTCTACGATCAGGAAAGCGGTGGCCATGCTGAATAAATGTGGATTCTGCCATACATACAATGTCAGGGGAACACAGGTGACGCTGTTCAATGACGATGCAACTGTGCAGTGCATGAAGAACAGGGTATTTAAGAATGATACGCTGCTTTATTTGAGCGGGCTTCAGTTTATGGCTGTCGCGGTCTGGCCTGCTGCCATGCTTACTGCCGAATCGATGAAAGGGGAAGCCAGGGACCTGCTGGAAAAAATAGAGCAGCCCGGAGCGGTTCCGCTGGATCTGATTATGCATTCCATGGCGGAGCACCTTTCCCTGAGACCGTTTCAGGTGATACTGCAGGAGGTGAGCGGACTGCTCCACTGGGGATATTACTATAGTTTTTACAGCGATGGTTCCACACAATCCAATGAACTGAACCGGCGGTGCCGGAAGGCAATGGATTGTCTGCTTGAGGGAGAGGCAGAGGCATTTGCCCGTCAGCTTTCGCTTTGCTACTGCCATGTGCTGGAGGTGGTCCGGGAGCACATGGTTCAGTGTGGGCTTTATGAAGCGAAAAATCTGGTCACGCCAAACCCGGAAGATTGGGAAGAGACTGGGGAATAAAAAATATTTAAATATTTTCATATGGCTGCGATAAAATGTAAGTCTGCTCCGTTGTAAGGATGAAAAGGAAGAAAAAACATTTTTACACGAAAGGAGTAAAGATATGAAGAAAAATTTTATGGCGGCCATAGCGGCAGCAGCAACGGTAGCTTTAGGAGGATTGGGGCTTTATCTGGGGGCTCCCAGCCAGTATCTGGCATTTGATATTAATCCAAGCATCGAATTGAAGGCGAACAGGCTGAATCAGGTCGTTTCTCTAAAGGGGACGAACGAAGACGGAAAAAAACTGTTACAGGGGTATCGCATGAAGGACAGGAACCTCGACCATGTCCTGGAAGATGTGGTCGATCTGCTGGACCAGGGGGGATATTTTACCAACAAGGACAAAAATGATATCCTGCTGACCGTAAAGTCCGGTTCGGCCTCAGAAACCACGGTTAAAAATGTGAACCACCATCTTGCAGACTATCTGGAGGAATGTCAAATCGAAGGCCGTGTTCTGGATCAGCATGTAAGCCTGACGAAGGAATTAAAGAAGCTGGCGGAAGAACACCACATATCCGCCGGACGTATGGCCCTGATCGAAAAGATTCTGGCAAAGGATGACAGTGTGACGGCCAATCAGCTGGCGAATATGCGGATCAGCGATCTGGTGGCTTACGCAAAGGACGAGGGCATCTCTCTGGATGCCCTGGAAGATAAGCTTGACCACGTTAATGACTGGTACCGAAGCGACAGGCTTGAATGGCTGGAGGATGAGCTGGATCGGCTGGAGGAGAGTGAGGCGGCAGGCGGGAAGTATGATGATGATCATGACGATGATGATGATCGTGACGATGATGATGATCGTTACGATGAAGATGATCGTTACGATGAAGATGATTGTTACGATGAAGATGATCGTTACGATGAAGATGATCGTTACGATGAAGATGATCGTTACGATGAAGACGATCGTGACGACGACCATGGCCAACATGAAGACGCTGGCCGCGAAGGTTGAAGACGATCATGATAATGACCAATATGATAACGCTGGCCGTGAAGGTTGCTGGCCATCAATATGATAACGCTGGCCGCGAAGGTTGAAGACGATCATGATAATGACCAATATGATAACGCTGGCCGTGAAGGTTGCTGGCCATCAATATGATAACGCTGGCCGTACAGGTTGATGACAATCAATATGATAACGCTGCCCTAAAGGTTGCTGGTAATCAATACGAAGACGCTGGCCGTAAAGGCTGAAAGCGACCAATATAATGACGATGACCCTTAAGACTTATTTTGACCATTATAATAGCGAAGCTGCCATGATAGGAAAACCGCTGTTACCTTCGTGAAAGGTGATATAGATCGAAGGCAGCGGCGGCTCCAAAATAAATACTGACACAATTTTAAACAGAAAAGTCTGATAAAGGGAGTGCGGGAATAGCCTAAGAATAGCAGATGGCTGATATAGTATTCCATGATTGCAATACTGGTGTGCGGTGAGGAGAAGTGAGTATGATATTTTTCATGGTAGTGGGAGGGGAGCCGGAGACACACATACAACGGCTTATTATAGATGAGAATCTGATCGTGCGGATTGGCCAGGATGACCGGTCCGCGCTTGAGGAATTCTATACCCTGACGGAGCGTGCACTGTACAGTTACGTCCTGGCGATCGTGAAAAATCCATATGATACTCAGGATGTTGTTCAGGACACCTATTTAAAAGTACGGGCATCCGCGCATCTGTATCAGAAACAGGGGAAGCCGATGGCGTGGCTTTTTACGATCGCCCGAAATCTCGCCATGGACTTATTCAGGCGGAATTCCCGTTTTTTGTCAGAAGAAGCATTTGAGATGGAAGACACGATGGAATATTCTTATGTGACAGAAATCACAGACAGACTGGTTTTAGAGACAGCCATGAATATTCTAACAGAGCGGGAGCGGCAGATTCTTTTGCTTCACCTGGTGGGGGGAATCCGACACAGAGAGATTGCTGTAAATCTGGGGATTCCGTTGTCCACGGTCTTGTCCTGCTACCAGCGGACGTTAAAAAAATTGAGACGGTATCTGGAAGGAAAGGAGTAAGGGCGATGAGTAAAAAAATGGACACACCACAAATCAAAAAATCGCTGAACCGGGCAGTAGACCAGCTTCCTCAGCCTTCCCTGCAAAAAATAATGGATACACCAGTGGTAAAAATGGAACAGATGGACACCGCCACCAGGCAGGAGCCGTTGAAAAACAGCTGGTTCCAGAAATTGTGCAGTCCGGCACAGGTGCGGCATGTGGCAGCCGTATGTGGCTGGCTGCTATTCTTTTTTGCAGCGGGTATCGGCGGCGTATACTCCTATGAAAACATACTGGTAGACAGTATTGTAGACATGGACGTGAATCCAAGCTTTGAATTGAAAATAAATAAAAAAGACAGAGTCCTTTCCTTTACCTCCCTGAACGAGGACGCAGCTCAGGCGGCAGAAGGACATACGTACAAGGATTGGAACGTTGAAGATGCGGTTAAGGATTTATACCGGATTATGGAAGAAAAAGAGTATCTGACAGATGATAGGAGAACTGTTTTAATTTCAGTAGAAAATAAGAATCCGAACCGTGTAAGCCAGCTCCAGGGCCAGTTAAGCGACTGTATCAGAAAAACAGCCGAGGAGAGTAAAAAAACGGTCCGTATAGTGACACAGGAAAAGAAAAAGGATCAGGCATTGAATCAGACAGCCCAAAATTATCACATTTCCAGTGGTAAACTACAGTTTATTCGTATGATGACAGCGGCTTATCCGGATCTCGACGAAGAAACTTTGTCAAAGATGTCCATGGAAGAACTTTATCGTATTATCCTTGATCGTGAGAAGGAAAAACCGGCATGGCTCCAGATGAACGAGGAGGACTGGAATGAGTATAAAGAAGAAATGAAAAAAGAGAAATACGGCGATCGGGATTCTGATGATGAAGATACAGATGATCATGATTCGGACGACGATGATATGGATGACCATGATTCGGACGGTAATGATTTGGCTGATAAAGACTCGGATGACCACGATTCAGACGATGGAGATTTGGCCGATAAAGATTCGGATGACCGCGATTCAGACGATGGGGATTTGGCCGATAAAGATTCGGATGACCATGATTCAGACGATGAGGATTTGGCTGATAAAGACTCGGATGACCATGATTCAGATAATAAAGATTCACGCAATAAGAATAAGAATAAGAACACCCGAGATACAGATGATAAGGATTCCGACGACAAAGATTCGGACGCCCGGGCTTTCGTTGATAAGAATTCAGCAGGTAAAGATTCCGACCACGGGGATTCGGCCAATAGGAATTCCGAAGGCAAGGACTCGGAAGACCGAAAATCAAATGACCGGGACTCTGACGACGATGATTCCAAATCGAAAGATGATAAAGACAGCGACGATGACGCTGAACACCAAAATTCTGATGACGAACGTGATGACGATTAAGACTCCACTCCATAAACACCCCGGGCCACGGCAGGT
>ERZ1106969.1075-NODE-1075-length-21526-cov-3.920497_pt1 | contig 21526 bp, 24 predicted proteins | sample MGYA00403685_ERZ1106969 | MGnify/ENA primary metagenome ERZ1106969 (study PRJEB35170, sample SAMEA104062416) | human gut metagenome | biome: human gut; feature: human-associated habitat; material: faeces | place: Denmark | collected 2012-05-18 ... | reverse complement strand
TGCAGCCGGCCAGCAGCAGCTCCATGCTCATCGGGCGGCCCACGATGTTGGAGGCGCCAATCACCACGGCGTTCAGGCCATAGGTGTCGATGTTATAACGCTCCAGCAGCGTCACGATGCCGCGCGGGGTGCACGGACGCAGGCGCGGCGCGCGCTGGCACAGGCGGCCCACGTTATACGGATGGAAACCGTCAACGTCTTTGTCCGGCGCGATACGCTCCAGCACCTTCACGTTGTCGATGCCCGCAGGCAGCGGCAGTTGAACCAGAATGCCGTCGATCTCTTTATCGGCATTCAGGGTGTCAATCAGTTCCAGCAGTTCTGCTTCGCTGGTGGTTTCCGGCAGATCGTAAGAGCGGGAGACGAACCCCACCTCTTCACACGCTTTGCGTTTGCTGCCGACATAAATTTGCGAAGCCGGGTTGCTGCCAACCAGCACAACGGCCAGCCCTGGGGCGCGTTTTCCGGCGGCTGTACGCGCCTTCACTTTTTCCGCAACCTCAGAGCGCACCTGCTGCGCAATCGTTTTACCGTCAATAATCTTTGCTGCCATCAGAGAGAAGATTCCGTCTGTAACGTTAGAAAGGGGGGATTACCTGTATTTTGTCAGAAGCGAGCGCCGCTGTCAGTCACCCTTTACGAGATTTCATCGATGGCCCGCAAAACCCCTTCTCAGGGCATGGTCAATTTCTTAGAGGCGATTAGGATGTGACCTGGCAAAATGGCAGCGTTTTGACATATTACAAAATAGATTCCTGAGCTACTTTGTCCTCTCCGAAATAAGCCTTCAATTTTTTAATTGAACGTATTTCTTATTCCCGAATATGCGCGGGAAGGGTTATTTACATTTTAAAGGAATAGACATGAAACTCAGCAACATTGCTTCTACTGTTATTGCAACTCTGGCCCTGGTCGCGGGTGCCGCTCACGCAGAAGATCCGGTAGCACCTGTATCTGTAAACGGTGGTACGGTGCATTTTAAAGGTGAATTAGTGAATGCCGCGTGTTCAGTGAATACTGACTCTTCAGAGCAGACGGTTAATCTCGGCCAGTACCGTACCGCGAAATTCACTAAAGTGGGTGACACCACCTCCAATATTCCCTTCACCATCGAACTGAACGACTGCGATCCTGCGGTAGCGAAAACCGCTGCTGTCGCGTTTACCGGCCAGATCGACGCCACCGACAAAACGCTGCTGGCGGTAAGCTCCGGTAACAACGACAACTCCGCGAAGGGCGTGGGCATTGAGATCCTCGACAGCAAATCCTCCACGCTGACCCCGGACGGTGCAACCTTCTCTGCGGCGCAGAACCTGATTGAAGGGACTAACACCCTGAACTTCACCGCGCGCTATAAAGCCACGGCGGCGACCACCGCGCCAGGCCAGGCAAACGCGGACGCAACATTCGTAATGAAATACGAGTAATGCCTGAGTACAGGGATGTGGCTGGCCTCAGGGAAGAGGTCTTTTGATCGCCTATACCGGGAGCGAAGGATGACAAGGACTGGGATACTGCTGTGTGCCCTTGCGATTGCCTCAGCAGTAAACGCACATACCGTTGTCATAGACGGCGGCAAAGTACACCTCAGGGGAGAGCTGGTTAACGGCGGCTGCGCCGTGGCCCCGGACAGCCAGAATATGCGCGTGGATATGGGGCAATACCGCACAAACGCCTTTTCCGGCGTCGGCAGCTTTTCCACGGTTAATGTGCCTTTCACCGTACGTCTGCTGGATTGCAGTGTGGACGTCTCCCGCACCGTGGGGATCCAGTTCCAGGGAGTGACACCGGCAGAAGACCCGCAGGTTTTCCTGGCGACATCGCGGCCGGGGGAAAATGCGGTCAGCAGTGGTGTCGGACTGGCGCTTTTTGACGAACAGCAACGTCAGATCATCCCGAACGCGACGGCAGTGAGCTGGTTACCCATTAACACCCGCGAGCTGGTATTTCATTTCAGCGCCCGCTACCGGGCTATTTCCGAACACCTTGTACCAGGCACTATTCAGTCGAATGTCTGGTTTACGTTGATTTATCCCTGACGCCTGCGAACTAATTATTAAAGGTACGGTTGTGATGAACACCCTGATTAAACCTGGACTGTTTTTAACTTTTATTTTGATGATGGTTTCTGCCAGCGCGAATGCATCCGGCGGAATTGCGCTGGGCGCGACGCGCGTTATTTATCCGGCCGATGCAAAACAAACGTCGCTGGCGATCACCAACAGCAATAAACAAGAGCGCTATTTAATTAACGCGTGGATAGAAAATGCCAACGGGCAAAAGGAAAAAACCTTTGCCGTCACGCCGCCGCTGTTTGTCAGCGAGCCGGCCAGCGAAAACACCCTGCGCATTATCTACGCAGGCCCGGCGCTGCCTGCCGATCGCGAATCACTCTTTTACATGAACGTCAAAGCGATTCCCTCCGTCAGCAAAAAACATCAGGACGGCAACAACGTCCTGCAACTGGCCATTCTGTCACGCATCAAGCTGTTTGTTCGCCCGGCTAACCTGGCGATGCCGCCGGAAGAGGCGCTCTCACAGCTGCGTTTTGAGCGCGTCGGCAACCATCTTAAGGTGAGCAATGCCTCGCCGTATTACGTCACGCTGGTCAATCTGAAGCTCGGCGGTCAGACGCTGGAGAACCTGATGGTTGCTCCGAAAAGCTCGGCGCAGCAGGTGCTGCCTGCCGCAGCGAGCGGCACGCTCTCCTGGCAGAGTGTGAATGACTACGGTGCCATTACGCCGGCGCGTAGCGTCAGCCTGTGAGCAGAGACAGGGCGATGAACACTCAATGGCGTTACTGCCCGGTTGCGCTGGCACTGATGGCAACGCTCTGGCCACACGCTGGCTGGGGTGAAAGCTACTTTAACCCGGCGTTTCTCTCCGATGACGCGGCGAACGTGGCGGATTTGTCGCGTTTTGAGAAAGGCCACCAGCAGGCACCGGGCGTCTATCGCGTCGATATCTGGCGTAACGATGAGTTTATCGGCACCCAGGACGTGCGGTTTGAGCAAGCCGACAACATGCCGCCGGTCGCGGGCGGTTTGTCGCCGTGCATTACGCGCGCGATGCTCGATCGCTTTGGCGTCAATATCGCCGCCTTCCCGGAACTGAGCAACGTGCAGGGCGAGACCTGCGTTCCGCTCACCACGGCTATTCCGGGCAGCGAAACGGCGTTCAACTTCGCCTCGTTGCGCCTTAACGTCAGTCTGCCTCAGGTGGCGATGCAAAACAGCGCCCGCGGGTATATTCCGCCTGAACAGTGGGATGAAGGCATCCCCGCCGCGCTGCTGAACTACAGCTTTACCGGCAACCGCGGCAGCGACGACGACAGCTACTATCTGAACCTGCAAAGCGGGTTGAACTATGGCGCCTGGCGATTACGCAATAACGGCGCGTGGCGTTATACCGAAAGCAACGGCCAGCGGCACAGCAGCTGGCAAAATATTGGCACCTGGGCGCAGCGTACGGTCATTCCGCTAAAAAGCGAGCTGGTGCTCGGCGACAGCAACACCGGTAACGATGTCTTCGACAGCGTCGGTTTTCGCGGTGGTCGGCTCTATTCGTCCGACAGCATGTATCCGGACAGCCTGCAAGGCTACGCGCCTACCGTACGCGGAATCGCCCGCACCCCTGCCAAAGTGGTGATCCGCCAGAACGGATACGTGATTTACCAGAGCTATGTGCAGCCGGGGGCTTTTGCGATAACTGACCTTAACCCGACCTCCTCAAGCGGTGACCTGGAGGTGACGGTGGAAGAGAAGGACGGCAGCCAGCAGCGCTACACCGTCCCGTATTCCACCGTTCCGTTGCTTCAGCGTGAAGGACGCTGGAAATACGATCTGGTGGCAGGGGACTATCGCAGCGGCAACAGCGAGCAGGACACGCCGTTCTTTACTCAGGGTACGATGATTGCGGGTCTTGCCGACGGCTACACGCTGTACGGCGGAACGCAACTGGCCTCGCGCTATACCGCCATCGCCATTGGCGCGGGAAAAAACCTCGGTGACTGGGGGGCGGTGTCACTTGACCTCACCCATGCCCGCAGCCAGCTTGCCGATGACAGCCGCCATGAAGGGCAGTCTCTGCGGTTCCTGTACGCAAAATCCCTTAACGGATTCGGCACCAACTTCCAGCTGCTGGGCTATCGCTACTCGACCAAAGGCTTCTACACCCTCGACGATGTGGCCTGGCGCACAATGGAAGGCTACCAGTATGGCGACGATCAGGACGATGACGGCGTGCCGGACGTGCAGAGCTATCACAACCTGACGCTGAATAAAAAAGGACGTTTCCAGCTCAATATCTCCCAGTCTCTTGGCGATTACGGTTCGGTGTACGTGTCGGGCAGCCAGCAAAGTTACTGGGGCACCAGCGAGTCCAACGTCTGGTATCAGCTCGGCTACGCAGGCGGGGTGAAAGGGGTCAGCTACGCCTTATCCTGGTCATGGAACAAGGCCGTCGGCATTGAAGGAACTGACCGGATCGCCTCGTTTAACGTCTCCGTCCCGTTCAGCCTGTTCACCCGTCACGGCTACCGTCGCGATAACGCGATCGACCGGGCCTATGCCACGGCCTCAGCCAGCCGCAACAGCGACGGTGATACCAGCTGGCAGACCGGGATCAGCGGAACGCTGCTCCAGGATCGTAACCTGAACTACAGCGTCACGCAGGGTCACACCAGCAATAACGGTGCCAGCGGCAGCGCCAGCGCCAACTGGCAGGCAACGTACGGTACGCTGGGCGTGGGCTACAACTACACGCGGGATCAGCACGACCTCAACTGGCAGCTCTCCGGCGGCGTGGTAGGGCATTCAGACGGCATCACATTCAGTCAGCCGCTGGGCGATACCAACGTCTTGATCAAAGCGCCGGGCGCGTCAGGCGTGAGCGTCGAAAACCAGACCGGCGTCAAAACAGACTGGCGTGGCTATGCGGTGATGCCGTACGCCACGGTGTACCGTTACAACCGCGTGGCGCTCGACACTAACACCATGAGCAACAACACCGACATTGAAAATAACGTTTCCAGCGTCGTGCCGACGAACGGTGCGCTGGTGCGCGCCAGTTTTGACACCCGCATCGGCGTGCGTGCGTTGCTCACCGTGAAGCGTGATAACCAGCCTGTGCCGTTTGGGGCGGTGGTGCGTGAGACGCAGAGCGGCGTAACCAGCATGGTGGGCGATGACGGGCAGATTTACCTGAGCGGGCTGCCGCTGAGCGGGGAACTGCTGATTCAGTGGGGAGACGGGAAGCAGTCCCAGTGTCGTGCGCCCTACAGCCTGCCAGAACAGAGCCTGCAACAGGCGATCACACTTAAGGGGATCCGCTGTGAATAAAATCCATTATCTGGGGCTATCCCTTCTGGCATTTTTGCCGCTATCTGAGGCGTTCGCCACCGTCTGCGTCAATGAAAATGGCGTGCCGACGGAGGTGTATTACGACCTGACGGATAAATTCAACAGCTCCAATAACCAGGTGGGGCAGATTGTTACACTCAGCGAGAAGTCCCAGTGGGTGGGCGTCAACGCCGTCTGCCCTAAGGGAACGTCCGGGAACACCACCAAGCGTAGCTATGTGACCGAATTCCCGGTCACAGGCACCAGCGATGGCTACCAGTATCTGAAGCTAAACGACTATCTGGACGGGGCGATGAAAATCACCGACAGCTACGCTGGCACGTTCTATCCACCCAGAAAGTACATTCAGATGGGGAGCCATCCGAACGTGTCTAAAAACAAACCGTTTGGTGTACAGGATTCCAGCCTCGTCTTTCGGCTTAAGGTGACCCGACGCTTTATCAATATGGTGGTGATCCCCCGGGCAATCATGTTCCGGGTTTACGTCACCACGACCTCCACGGATCCGCTCACCACGCCGGTTTATACCATCAGCTACAGCGGGACCATTCAGGTGCCTCAGAGCTGTGAGATTAATGCCGGAAATGTGGTGGAGTTCGATTTCGGAGACATCGGCGCCTCTCTGTTCAGTAAAGCGGGCATCGGAAATAAGCCGGAGGGGATCTCAGCGCAAAGCAAAACCATCGGCATAAAATGCACCAACGTCGAGGCGAACGCCATGCTCACAATGCGTGTTGAAGCGGAGAAGGTTTCAGGCAGTACGCTGGTCTCTGATAACGCGGATGTGGGTTTTGTGATTGCCAACAGTAATGGCGTGCCGCTGACGCCGAACAACCTGACCAGCAAAATCCCGTTCCGTCTGGACGATAGCGCACAGGCACAGGTGGGGATCCGCGCGTGGCCCGTCAGCGTGACCGGTAAAAAACCTGCCGAGGGGCGTTTTACCTCTCGCGGCTATTTACGCGTCGACTATGACTAAGGAGCAGGTATGCGAAACGGAATGCGGTATATAGCCGTCGCGCTCTTTGCGCTTTGCTCCCCTGCGCACGCAGAGACGGCGCTTGGGGAAATTAACATTCAGCTCTATGGCAATATCGTGGATTTTACCTGCGTGGCGGAGGGGGACGACAGCAATAAAACCGTCACGCTCGGCACCTGGCCCACGAAACAGCTCCGCACAACGGGAAGCCGGACGCAGCCTGTACCGTTCACCCTGAAGCTGACCGGATGCCCGCCGGGGGCGGCTTCGATCACATTTACGGGGAAGATGGACGGGCATGATAACAGCCTGCTGGCGCTGAATGATGCCAGCGCGGCCAGTAACGTGGCCGTGGAGATCCTCGACCGGGATAAAACGCGCCTCGCGTTGCAGCAGGCCAGCCAGACGGTGTCGGTGGATGCGCAGGGAAATGCCGAACTGTCGTTTTATGCCAATTATATCGCCACGGCGGATAACCCGCAGCCGGGCCGGGCTGATGCCGATGCAACTTTCATGATTAATTATAATTAATCGTATCCCCTCTCCCTGTAACGGTTATATGTTGCAGGGAGAGGGAAGGATTACAGTAATTCGTGCGCTTTCGCGTAATCAATTAATTCAACGATACTTTGTACGCCCAGCTTGGAAAAGATATTAGACTTATGAGCGCTAATTGTTTTGTTGCTAAGTAATAATTGATCCGCAATCTCCTTATTAGATAATCCGTTCGCCAGATATCGCAGAACCGTCACTTCACGATTCGATAATGGCATATCCACAGCGGCGCCTGTCCGGGAGCCTATATGGTTTATAAAACTCAATGTTTCTGACGGGAAAAAAGAATAGCCCGTCAGTATCATTTCCACCGCGTTATAAATTTCCCCCAGATCTTTCCGCTTACTGACAAAACCATTTGCCCCGGCGCGGATGGCGCGCCCTGCGTAGAAGGCTTCAGATTTCGAAGAGAGGAAGAGAATCTTAATATCTTTATTTAAGTTTCTGATTCTTTTCAATAATACGAAGCCGTCCGTGCCTGTCATTTCGATATCGAGAATGACCAGGTCGATGGGGTGGTTGCGTATACAGTCAAGCACTTCGTGGCTGTCGCCTGACTTCAGTTTGACCTGGATGTTTTTATTTTTCTGTAGCAGGACTTCTATCGACATTCTGACGATAGGGTGTTCGTCCATAATGATAACGGATGCCGGTTTCATTTTTTATGCCTCAGATTGTTAAAAGCGTTATGCTGAGTTTTGTTAAAACTCTCGAAAAGCCGGAAGGATAATTACGCAGATCCTTGTACGGTAGATCCCTGGGAAGAGCGAAAGCATCCTTGTTTACGTAGTGGTGATATCAATGCCTGAGCGCAGTTATCTCATAAGGCTGTTATGGCAAAATGATTTTTCTTATTCGCGTGTCAAACACGTCTTATTATACCGTTTAAGTATTGTCCGAAAAGCCTGTAAATTAATGTCCATATATTGATGATTATTATCTTCTGTATCTGAATCGCTAACTTTTTAAAATTAGCAAAAATGTCCTGATATTGCATTTACCACACAGTTTCATCTTTATGTAATAACAAAAAATAAACGATCTTACTGTATGTTGATCAAATGTTAACAATACGCAGGTCGTGACAAAGTGTTTTCCGCCTGTCCGCTACCTCTGATGTCCGCTCTTTAGCGCGTCATCGCCTCATTTCTAACACCTCAGGCCAGGAGGATGATCCCTTCGTCAAAACAGCACTATCTGCTGTTTTCTTCACCTCTCATCGCTTTTATTCACAGATAAATCGCTTGTTTTTACACCATTATCATCCTGTTAACGGAAACGTCAGAAACTTAACGCATGGATAAAATGACTCTCGTTTAGCGTACAGGCAGCATTTCGCATGGTTTAAGATGAAGAATTAGGAATAGTTATAAAATCGAAAGTTTTGTTAAAAAACACAAAAAATTAACATATATCCTAAGTATTTTCTTAAAGGTCTTTAGGAATTAAGGGGTTACTGAATACGTTAATACGTGAAATCTGAAAGGTTGTTGAGAAGATGTAGCAACTCATGACGATGATTCAGCCCAAGTTTCGCCAGGATGCAGCTGAGACGGTAAATAATGCGGCTATAGGGGCGGTTCTGTAACTGAGCAATCTGTCGCAGGGTGCTACCCTGCGACAGCGCCTGCAGGATCGGCCATTCATCACGTGAAAACCACTCTTTCCGGTGGCCGGCGGGTGACGGCGTTTCCAGCAAGGTTTGTTGCAACGCCCGCGGCGTAAGTTGCCGTTCAATCACATGAAAAGGGCCAGCCGCTTTGCAAAACAGGCGTGTATCGTAATCATCGGCGCGAATGAGCAGGTAGGGTGTCAGGTAGGGGGCGAACAGGCTGTGGCGTCGTAATCGGTCCAGCAGGTCAATAAGCGGCGAGGCGCGGCTTTCTACATCTACCACCAGACGTGATGAAGGCCACTGATTCAGATCGCTGAGGGCGGCTTCCAGGGTGGAATAGTCACAGCAATTGCTCAGGGGAGAGTGCCCGCTCAGAAAACCGGAACGGAAAAAGTTATCCTGTGTGACCAGAACGATAAAGGGAGCATCGGTTTTGCGGGTCTGGTTGATTGACTGGCTCAAATATTCGAGACGATCAAAAAATGGGAGAGCAAAAGGCGAGTGCGTTGAACCCGGTGAATCACTTCCTGTCCGACGACGCCGGTAACGGCGTACTGTCATTCGCATAGCTTCCCTCTTGGCGATGACCGTTCAGTCCTCCTGCCATCTCCAGGATGGCCAATAATATCCCTGACCGAAGCGCGCGCCAGCCTGAAGCGCAAACTTACGGTCCGTTTCTGTTTCAATGCCTTCTATGAGTACATTTTCAGCAATTTTTGAACAAAGCGTGACCAGGTTTGCCAGCGCTGGCGTTGCACGTAAACGCCAGAAAGCGATCTTATCGATTTTTATTCCGCTTAACGGCATGCGGCAGGACAAAAACGCGCGCCCTGACGCTTCATCAATGTCATCCAACCAGATCCGATGTCCTTGCGCCGTCAACTGCTGAAGCGCACAACTCACCCTCAGACGTGCCGGGTCTGAGAGAGAAAAGAAGGAAGCAGGCTCCACGAGTTCAATGTTCAGCGGTGGGCTGTTAAGTTGCAGTAAACGCTGGAACATTTCCGGTATGGTCAGAACGGTTATCGGCAAATTTATGAAAAGGTTGTCGCAGGGAAAGGGTTTTTTTAACGCAGCGATCTGTGCTTCCAGCAGCATAAGCGCCCGAGCAGCGGACCAGTCGTGAAAAAAGCCTTCGCTTTGTTGATGCGGTGACAGCACGCTGAGCACTTCAGCCCCTACCGTGCGCGAAGAGGAGAGGGCGACAATGGGTTCAAGCTTGATGCCTGTAATGTCGTGTGAGATGTGCTGCACGCACGAGGGGAAACCTGTCTGGTCTGGCGCTGTCACTCCGTCGTCCTGTTCATTTCCAGCCTCCAGGCGGCCGGGATACCGCAGGACAGTGTGAAGGGGAAGTAAACAGGAAAACAGCAGGCGTTACTTAAAAGCGGCTAAGCCTTTTCGCAGCCCGTAAAAGAGGGATAAATGTTGAAAAAACAGCCGTATTTACAATCAGCTAGTCATTAACGGCAGAGAAGGTGGAAAAGGCATTGACTCACTACGCATTGACCGTATAATTCCAGGCGTTTCACCACCGCGAAGTACACTCTTCTCCGTGCGCCCTTAGCTCAGTTGGATAGAGCAACGGCCTTCTAAGCCGTAGGTCGTAGGTTCGAATCCTACAGGGCGTGCCATTTAAAAACAGTTACTTACGCCAGTTTCAAGCCAGCCTGATTTTCTCCTTGTGTCGTATTTGTGTCATGATTGCCAAAAATGGCATCAATTTTCCGTGCGTGTTCGCTTAAGTGTTTCGGTGCCAGGTGAGCATATCGACGAACCATTTCGATACTTTCCCCGCCGCCCATTTCCTGAAGAACAGATAACGGGACGCCAGACTGAATTAACCAGCTCGCCCAGGTATGTCTCAGGTCGTGGAATCGGAAATCTTCGATACCTGCACGACGACATGCTGCATTCCATGCGCTCTGGTCATCAACCCGCATTTTCCTCACTGATGGAGTTCTGCGGGTTGTATCGAGAATGACGCGTTAATTATCGATTCAAGCATGGCGCGCCTGAAACAGAAAAGGCCGGATGAGTACGGTCTTCTTTTTGACCATTATGTCAAAAATATCTCTAAGCGTGTGCTTGGGCGAAAGTTACGTCTGTCAGAGGGAATGATTCGCATTAAATTTCAGATGGCGGAAGCTTTTATTGATGGCTGCCCGGCGATGCTGGATATTCGGCTGGAGATGGATTATTGAACACCTTCAAGGGCCGGAAAAGGCCCTTATCTTTCCTCTTCAAGGTAACGGGTGGCCTGTGCGGAGATCATGGTTAAAAACTGCTTAGCTGTGATCCCCCATAACTCAGGGTGAAAGTCGAACTTATACAGTTCAAGAAACTCCATTTCTAAGTCTTTGCTTGTATTGATGAAATTTATGCAATCTGTGACTACGCCTCGGGCATACTCAGGCCCCTCGCATTTAAGGTATTCATCCATCACCTCCTCAATGGTTTCTCCGAAGAGGTCATAATCCTGATTGAAGTAGGTCGCTATAAGGTGATCCAGGTATCTATAAATCATCATTATCTCAGTATCGGGAAGGCGGTCAGAACGTAATATGGTTTATCGTTGTACATTTGAAGCTCAAGTACGACACGCATTTTATGAGACTTGATCACAGAGCCAGTGGCAGACTCAATTCCAAAACCGACCTCTTTTCCTGCAAAAAAGTCGATATTCAGTTTCGCTCCCGGTCTCGTTGTTTTGGCCCAATTGGTGATATAAGACGAATTGAACCTCGACGCCTGGGAAATTGCCTCCTCTGCTACGCGCCGATTATAGAAAGTGCTGCTACCGGATAACGTTGGTCGGTTAGCCAGACGGGTTCGCAGCTCCGCTTCACTTAGCCCCACATGGCGAGATAGTGTATGTCCCCAGGTTTATATCCGGTCGCTGATTCATGTTCCATCAGTTTAATCCGACCAACACGAACAGAGGCAATACGTACAGCCCCCAAAGCAAGGCCAAAGGCTACGGGAACAGCAATATCGACAGTCAGGCCAATATTAAGCGCAGTCTTTTCATCAGCTCCAAGACGGCGAGCTGTATCAGTAGCTAACTGATACGCTGCTGTCCGTGTATCTCGACCCGTCAGAGTCTGGTCAATAGCAGCATTGAGGCTGTCGAGTCCATGCGCACCAACAACAATGCAGGCCGCTTTAGTCAGCGTCGTTGGGTCTGGCGCTGCGCACAAAATTGTCGCACCGGCCAGTTCAACGGTACTCATTGCTACACCGAGTCCGCCCAGCAACCGATTCTGCAGTGTCTCTGCTTCAGTTACTGTTTTATCAGACATTACGGCGGCCAGTTGTACCGGCGACATTACGACCTGTAATCCATCGCTCATATTGATACTCCGATTATCTTTCCGCCAATCATAAAAAATGTTAGTGCGTTACGCAAAAAGACTGGGCCAGCTTATTGTGGCTCAGGGGCAGCGGGGAGAGGAATATAACGAAAATCTTGGTCGCTATGTGGCCGCCGCGTTTATTGCAATGGAACGCCTTGATAGCGCCCCTGGCGTCAGAGTTGATGATGGACGTAGCGGGAATGGGATAACCGGTGACGGCGACCAAAGCTAACTTCTTGATTAAATGCCATGAGTGATCTGCAGCCTGAGAGACCAGCACCCGAGGGTTATCCTTTATCGTCCCGGCGATGGCTACAACTTCGTCTCGAACTGCGCGGGCTGATGCGTTTTTTTCGGCTACGTACTCAGCGGATGGAAGATTAAACCAATTTCCGGCTCCGTCCTGAATTTCGCGAAAGTAATTTCTGGACTCCATTACTTCATGAAGGCGATCGTAGTCATCGGATGATGCACCGCCAGGTCGGCGATTTTTTCCGTTTACGTGCCATATGGCTTGCTTTTTCAATATTGTGTTTCTCAGTCGGTTAGAAAGAGTATTTTGCATTTAAAGAAAATGACTCGTTAATTTGGGTTTTTGCAAAAAAGAATTTTATTCATATTGTTTGTATCGTGCAGGATGCAGAAGTAATGTCACGGTATCAGTTAGCTTTAGGATTCATTTCTTTTCTAATAATCGGTGTTATTAGTGTCCGGAGCTAAATGACAGCTGTTAAACATAAAGCTTCGGTTTTTTACCGGAGCTTTTTTATATCTGCTTAATGTGCACCGGTTCTAGGTAGCGATGAATCGATATCAACTTAAGAGCATGAGCGCAGCCACATCCTTAGATGTGGCAAAGAATTTACAGAGCCTTACATGCATGGGGCTTTTTTCCTCAAATTCCTGAGCGCAGGCTCTTCAGCTCTCTCTGGATCAGTACCTGTGAAAAATGCACGTCTTGCGCTGGCTGCCGCCCCGCTTTTCCTGGTCATGGCGGTAGATTTTACCGGGCGGATGATGTCGTTCCTGGCTGATGATGTGCTGGTGGTCTGCTTTATTGCCGTCGCACTGCCGCTTATCCGCCAGAAAGAATAGCGCCCTTATCATGCGTCCTGCGGGGCGCATTATTAAGCACGTTGATCCCCGTCACCCGACGGAATAATTCCTTCTTTTATTAATATCAGGAGATTCCCATGTTTGAAAAAGCCCCCGACGTATGGGGATGGTTTTCTTTGTCTGTTACCTGGGTGAAGTCCAACTCCTATCTGTACTGGGGGAGCTTCACGGCCTTCCTGGCGGCACTGTGGTCAGGGCTCTGCGACAAACATGGCTGGTGCTCCTCGTTGTTTGGTGGGCTACTGGCGACCATCATCACCCTGAGTATTCTGGCGGTAATGAAAAAGACCGGGTTACACGAAGAGTGGATGCCCAGGTTGGGCTGATACCCCCAGCTTCCTTGCCGGGGGAGAGCGCCATTAGTGCCCTGTAACGGCCGCGGCGGCGACCGGATGGTCAGCGTTAGCGACCACGGTCGCGCGGGCGACGGGATGATAACTACCGTCTGTTGCAGCTGCGACGGCGACAGGGTGATCGGCAGATACCACCGCCGTGGTGCGGGCGACAGGATGGTTACCTTCACCGGTGGCCGCCGCAACGGCAACAGGATGATCGGCGGAGGCGACGGCAGTCGCACGGGCTACCGGATGATTTGCAAATGCAGAAAATGATGCCGCAGTGAAAGCCAGAGCGAGAATGACTTTTTTCATAATATAACTCCTGATGTTTTCCCTGTATGGACAGGGACCATTATTTTAATAACGATGATTGGTACTTATTGAGAATTGTGCAATGGATATTGCTTCGTCTGAATCAAATACTCTGACAATGTATCTGGAAAACACGTTATTGATAATTGAAGTCAATATACCTTTCCAGTTTTAAATTGTTTATTTTTAAATTTATGGTCGTTTTGTGTAAAAATAAATTATTTGCCTGGTAAAGCATATTTAGCTAAAGGAGATGATTTTTCGCCGGGCAGAATAGTGTCACCTTCAATGTATAAGAAAGGCTTAAAATGAAAAAATATTTACTCATCGCGTTGAGCTTTCTGGCTATCACCAGTCCGGCGAGTTACGCTGGCATCCGATCGCTGGTGGAGGATGGCACGGTTCTGCAGAGCCAAATTATTACGCATACCCGAGAAGGGTATCATCCGCTGCGTACCCTAACCGCGGGCACGATTGGTGGCGTAGTGGGTCACCAGTTCGGTAACGGCAAAGGGAAAACCGCCATGACGGTAGCCGGTGCAACAGCCGGGGCGGCGGCTTCTCATAACCGGCAGTCTAACGAACTGGCAGCACAGGAAGTGAAGTTACTTATCAAGACTCAATCCGGGCAGACTATTCAGGTGGTGCAGCACAATAATGGTTTGACATTTAACCCTGGCGACAAAGTTCGTATCATCACAACGGGTTCTAATACCACCGTGGAAAAATCATACTAAGCACATTATTATGATTACAAAAATGAAATACCGTGGTTTTCACGTCTGTTATAAAAATAACGATACACGATACCTGGAAATACTGGGCGATATATTGTCCTGTAATGTAAAACGACTCAGCGTTAAGATGGTATTTAAAAGCCTTCCGCATACCCACGTCTCTTTACTGAATACCCCCTACGGACAGTTTGTATTAAAGATTTACTCCCCCAGGAAAAAAAGGATAGAAAAATTTTTCAAATCGTTTTTTACGCCTAACCCCAACGAAAATTTGATTGAGCGGATCGACTATGCCGGCAGGCAAGGTCATACCTTCCCGAATGATTTTTATCTCCTGGCTGAACGCCGGATTTTCAGATTCGCAAAAATCTCGCTCATGTTGTTTGAGTATGTCCCCGGTCCGGAGTTACGCGTTCTTCCCACGATCACGCCGGACATAAAGCGTGAAATCCGACACAGTATGCAGAAAATGCACAATCTGAAAATCATTTCCGGGGATGCGCACGGCGGGAACTTCATCCTGAGTGAAAAAGGAATAAGGATCATCGATCTGTCCGGGAAGCGTTGTAACGCGAAAAGGATTGTTGAAGACAACGTGACGGCCAGCCTGCGCATTGGTATTCCCATTGAATCCCACCGGCGTTGGGAAAAACGCCTGATCGCAAAAAAAATCAGACGACACCATAAAATCGTCCAGAGGAAGTATCTGGCGCGTTCAAATACCGCTTAAACCCTTTATTCATGCAGGACAACAGCCTGTTATAAAAGAATTTTCCCTGGTATATGGCATTTTCGCCAATCCTCTACCATGCTCATTACACCTCACCGTTTCGCGTGGGGGCTTTTCGTAGTTGCTCATTAATCTTAAGGAAAAAGTTTATGAAAAAAACGACTGCTATTTTGTTGGGCACCGCGTTTCTGTTTACCACCAACGCCTTTGCGGCTGAAATGATGACAAAAAACGAATTCGAAAAAGTTGAGTCTCAGTACGAAAAAATCGGTACCGTGAGCACGGCTAACGAAGTCTCTGTCGACGATGCGAAAAAAGAGCTGGTCGAAAAGGCCGATAAAGAAGGTGCTGATGTGCTGGTGCTGACTTCCGGTAATACAAACAACAAAATTCACGGCACCGCCGATATTTACAAGAAAAAATAACGCTTTAGCAACCACCCCTGTCTGGGGTGGTTGTGCGCCGTACTTCTCCCCCACATCGTTTTTAACCTCTTCTCGCGCAGTGCTCCTCGTTGACGCTTGATTACGTATATATAATGCGTATAGTTCTCATTTGCATTTCATTTGATAAATACTAAGGCCCGACAACGGGCCATTTTTGCGCGCACGTTAAGAGCTCATTATGAACAACACCACAATGCACAAAACGCTGCTGGCGATTGCCATCGGCGCGGTTACACACTCCGCCTTTGCGGCGGAAGAGAAAAAAGAGGACACCATCGTGGTCCAGTCCACGGCGGGGAGTGATTTCAAACCCGGCGGTGACCAACTGCTTCCGGCCTTCCTCGACGGCCAGGTGGCTAACGGCGGACGTATGGGGATGCTCGGGCAGCAGAACGCCATGGACGTGCCGTTCAACATCATTAGCTACACCTCGAAGCTGGTGGAAGATCAGCAGGCGAAAACCATTGCTGACGTGGTCGCTAACGACGCGGGCGTGCAGTTCGTTCAGGGGTACGGCAACAGCGCGGAAACCTTCCGTATCCGCGGCCTGAAGTTTGACGGCGACGATATGACTTTTGGCGGATTGTCCGGCGTACTGCCGCGTCAGGTGGTGGATGCCCAGATGGTTGACCGCATCGAGATCTTCAAAGGGGCCAATTCCCTGATGAACGGCGCGGCCAGCTCGGGCGTGGGCGGGATGATCAACCTTGAGCCAAAACACGCGGGCGACATCCCGCAGGCGAAAGTGGGCGTCGACTACACCTCGGATTCCCAGATTGGCACCACGCTGGATGCGGGGCGTCGCTTTGGCGATAACGACCAGTTCGGCGCGCGGGTGAACCTTGTGCATCGTGAAGGCGAAACCGGCGTGCCGAACGACCGCCGCCGCACCACGCTGCTCTCCACCGGTCTGGATTACAAAGGTGACCGTTTCCGCACCTCGCTGGACCTGGGCTATCAGAAAAAAACCTTCCACGGCAGCCCGACCAGCGTCAACATCTCGGCGGTGGACTTCGTGCCTGAACCACCGAAGAACGATCGCAACTTCTCGCAGAAGTGGGCCTACAGCGATATCGAAAACGAATTCGGCATGTGGCGCAGCGAGTACGACATCACCGATAGCTGGACGGCCTATACCGGCCTCGGCGCACAGCACGCGCACGAAGAGGGGATCTACAGCGCGCCGAAGCTCCTGGATAAAAGCGGTAATGCGACGGTCAGCCGCCTTGATACCAACCGCATCAGCGATTCCGTCAGCGGCATGGCGGGCATTCGCGGTAACTTCATGACCGGCTTCGTCTCGCACAAGGTGAATGTCGGGTATTCGGCGATGACCAAAAACGAAAAAATCGCGTGGAAAATGTCTGCCGCGGCGGATAACCCGACCACCAACATCTACCACAACACTGGCGTTGCTATGCCGGACAGCAGCAACTTCAGCGGCTCAGGCGGCAAATACAGCGATCCGCTGACCAGTGGGCGCACCCGCACGCAGGGCTGGCTGTTGAGCGATACCCTGGGCGTGCTGGACGACAAACTGCTGTTTACCGCAGGCGCACGCCATCAGAAAGTGGTGATTCGCGGGTACAACAAAATTACCGGTGCGGAAAACGACGCGGACGGTTTTGACGGTAGCCGCTGGATGCCAACCTACGGCGTGGTCTATAAGCCGTGGGAGGAAATTTCCCTCTACGCCAACCACACCGAGGCGTTACAGCCCGGTGAAACCGCGCCTCGCTCAGCAAACAACTACGGCCAGAGCACCGGTATCGTGCACTCTAAGCAGAACGAAGTGGGTGTAAAGGCGGACTTTGGCCGCGTGGGCGGCTCCCTGGCACTGTTTGAGATCAAAATGCCGTCGGCCATCCTCGACGACAGCGGCCACTACGGCCTGGACGCTGAACAGCGTAACCGTGGCGTGGAGCTGAACGTTTTCGGCGAGCCAACGCTCGGGATGCGTCTGAACGCCAGCGCCACCTGGCTTCAGGCCGAGCTGACCAAAACTAAAAACGGCGTGAACCAGGGGAACGACGCGATCGGTATTCCGAACTTCTACGCCGTGCTGGGCGCAGAATACGATATCAAGCCGATTGAGGGCCTGACGGCGACCGCGCGCGTTAACCACTCCGGCACGCAGTATGCCGATCTTGCGAACACCAAAAAGCTGGACAGCTACACCACGCTGGATCTGGGTATGCGCTATCGCTTCGCGGTGAACCACAATGAAAACCAGATGACCGTGCGCGCAGGCATCGACAACGTGACCAACGAGAACTACTGGTCAAGCGTGGATGATTCCGGTACTTACATCACTCAGGGCGAGCCGCGTACCTTTAAGGTCTCGGTTGGCTACGAGTTCTAAGCGTTCCACCTCGTTATCCGGGGCAGGGACGCCCCAATCCCTTCGTTGTCGTGTTATAAAATTGTAATAAAAGCTTCTTACACTGGTCGCCACATCCTTACCTCTTGGCCAATGACAGGAAGCCGCTATGGGCAGACCCCTCAAATCCGTATTTAAAAAAGAACATCGCGACGATATCAGTAACCGCAGCGCTAACCCGGTATTCTCCGAGGTTGCAGAGGTGTTCCTCTCCCGCCGCCGTTTTCTCCAGATGGGGGCCGTAGCGGGGGCCGCCGTATCATTCCCGTATCTGATCACACCCGAGAATGCGATTGCCGCGGTCTCAAAACCGTCCGCGCTGGCAAAAGCGGTTTCCCTGGGCTTTACCAGCATTGACGTCTCCACGGAAGATACGGTCAGGGTGCCGGAAGGTTATATTGCCCGCCCGTTCTATCGCTGGGGCGATCCGACAGGCATCAAAAACAACATGCCGGCGTTTAAACCGGACGCCAGCAATACCACAGACGAACAGGCCGTGCAGGCGGGCATGCACCACGACGGCATGGCGTGGTTTAGCCTGCCGCAGGGGGGGCAAAGCCCGGAGCATGGCCTGCTGGCGCTGAACCATGAATACATCGACAACGGAATGCTGTTTACGGACGGTACGGCGAACTGGAGCCTCGACAAAGCCCGCAAGGGGCAGAACGCGATGGGCGTGTCGGTGGTGGAAGTGAAAAAAACGGGCAGCGGCTGGGAGGTGGCGCGTCCGTCTTCGTTCGCCCGCCGTATTACCGTCAATACGCCGATGCAGCTTACCGGCCCGGCGCGGCATCAGGACTTAATGAAAACCGCCGCCGATCCGCAGGGGGAACGCGTTCTGGGCACCATGCAGAACTGCGCCAACGGCCACACGCCGTGGGGGACCTATCTCACCTGCGAGGAGAACTGGTCGGATATATTTGTGAAAAAAGCCGATCTCAACCCGCTGGAAAAACGCTACGGCATTAGCGACAGCGATGAATCGTACCGCTGGAACGAGGTGGATGAGCGGTTCAGCGTCGATAAAACCCCTAACGAACCCAACCGTTTCGGCTGGGTCGTGGAAATCGATCCCTACAACCCGACCTCCACCCCGCGCAAGCACACCGCGCTGGGCCGCTTCAAGCATGAGGGGGCAGCCGTCACGCTCGCCGCCGATAATCGCGTGGTGGTTTATATGGGTGACGACCAAAAGTTTGAGTACATCTATAAATTTGTTTCGGATAAAAAATACGATCCCGCGAACCGTGAAGCCAATATGCAGCTGCTGACGTCCGGCACGCTGTACGTCGCCAGGTTCAACGAAAACGGTAGCGGCGACTGGCTGCCGCTTGTCTTCGGGCAAAATGGCCTGGATAAAAGCAACGGTTTTGCAAGCCAGGGCGATCTGCTGATTAAAACCCGTCTGGCGGCCGACGTGGTGGGGGCAACGAAGATGGATCGCCCCGAGTGGATAGCCGTCGATCCGCACGCCAGCGGCAGCGTCTACTGTACGCTCACCAACAACAGCGATCGCGGGAAAGAGGGCAAGGCACCGGTCGATGCTGCTAACCCGCGCGCCAACAACGTGTACGGGCATATTATGCACTGGCTCGAAGAGGGGGCCGATCCTGCCGCCGCACGCTTTAAGTGGGATATTCTGGTCATGGCCGGGCGCACCGGCGGCGACGATCCGAAGGCCAAAGGCTCGATGCAGGGCGCGGAATTTGGCAGCCCGGACGGCCTGTCGTTTGACCACCAGGGCGTCCTGTGGATCCAGACCGATGTCTCCTCCAGCACCATCAATAAGAAAGCGTACGAGGGGATGGGCAATAACCAGATGGTGGCTACCATTCCAGGCACCAACGAGTATCGCCGATTCCTGACCGGGCCGCGCGGGTGCGAAATCACCGGCATTGCATTTACGCCAGACAACCGGACGCTGTTTATCAACATTCAGCATCCGGGGGAGGGTGGGGATGATATTACCGACCCGGCCAACCCTCGCGCTGTTTCCAGCTGGCCAGACGCGAGCCCGAACGGGCGTCCGCGATCGTCAACGGTGGTGATCGTCAAAGCAGACGGCGGGATCATCGGGTCGTGACGTTTATCAGCCGGGCGCATGCGCTGGCCCGGCGTTAAGCTTGCTACCACCAGCATGAAGTGTTAAAACGTGCCCCTTCTAAAAAAGAGACAGGGGTAGGGCGTGAAAGACGCGTCATCCGCTTCAGGCCATGGTAGCGCTGAAGCTTCGTCGGATCAGAGTCCGACGCTGCAACGTGGTTTGCAAAATCGACATATTCAGTTAATTGCCCTTGGCGGCGCGATCGGTACCGGGCTGTTTCTCGGCATCGGCCCCGCCATTCAAATGGCTGGCCCGGCGGTTCTGCTGGGTTACGCTCTCGCAGGGATTATCGCCTTCCTGATCATGCGCCAGCTCGGCGAGATGGTTGTTGAAGAGCCGGTGTCCGGCTCCTTCGCGCATTTTGCCTATAAATACTGGGGTCCGTTCGCAGGCTTCCTCTCCGGCTGGAACTACTGGGTGATGTTCGTGCTGGTCGGGATGGCGGAGCTGACCGCCGCAGGCATCTATATGCAGTACTGGCTGCCGGATGTCCCGACGTGGATCTGGGCGGCGGCCTTCTTCATCATCATTAACGCCGTTAACCTTGTGAACGTGCGCCTGTATGGCGAGACCGAGTTCTGGTTTGCGCTGATCAAGGTGCTGGCGATTATCGGCATGATCGGCTTTGGCCTGTGGCTGCTGTTCTCCGGCCACGGCGGCGAGCGTGCATCGATCGACAACCTGTGGCAGCACGGCGGCTTCCTGGCGACTGGCTGGAAAGGGCTGATCCTCTCGCTGGCGGTCATTATGTTCTCCTTTGGCGGTCTGGAGCTGATTGGCATCACCGCTGCTGAAGCGCGCGATCCGCACAAAAGCATTCCGAAAGCGGTCAACCAGGTGGTGTACCGTATCCTGCTGTTCTATATCGGCTCGCTGGTGGTGCTGCTGGCGCTCTATCCGTGGGTGGAAGTAAAATCTGACAGCAGCCCGTTCGTGATGATCTTCCATGACCTGAACAGCAACGTGGTGGCTTCCGCGCTGAACTTCGTCATTCTGGTGGCGTCTTTGTCGGTGTACAACAGCGGGGTTTACTCCAACAGCCGCATGCTGTTTGGCCTCTCCGTACAGGGCAACGCGCCGAAGTTCCTTACCCGCGTCAGCCGTCGCGGCGTGCCGATCAATTCGCTGTTCCTTTCCGGCGCTATCACCTCGCTGGTGGTGCTGATCAACTATCTGCTGCCGAAAGAGGCGTTTGGCCTGCTGATGGCGCTGGTTGTCGCCACGCTGCTGCTGAACTGGATCATGATCTGCCTGGCGCACCTGCGCTTTCGCGCCGCGATGCGCCGCAAGGGGCGCGAGACGCAGTTCAAGGCGCTGCTCTATCCGGCGGGGAACTACATCTGTATCGCCTTCCTCGGCCTGATTCTGGTGCTGATGTGCACCATGGATGAGATGCGCCTGTCAGCGATGCTGCTGCCGGTGTGGGTGGTGTTCCTGTTTGTTGCCTTTAAACTCTCTCGAAGGTAAAAGCAAAACGGCAACCAGGTTGCCGTTTTTA
>ERZ1106969.1074-NODE-1074-length-21643-cov-3.580276_pt1 | contig 21643 bp, 15 predicted proteins | sample MGYA00403685_ERZ1106969 | MGnify/ENA primary metagenome ERZ1106969 (study PRJEB35170, sample SAMEA104062416) | human gut metagenome | biome: human gut; feature: human-associated habitat; material: faeces | place: Denmark | collected 2012-05-18 ... | reverse complement strand
TCAGATAGGCGGCGAACAGCGCCATGTGGGCCGCGCCGTTCAGCACATTGGTGCGGCCGGTGGAGAAGGATATCTGGCACAGCAGCAAGGATGCCACCATCACAATCATCTCTGGCGCACCCAGCGCAAACTGCAATTCATTCCCCGTCATAAAGGCAATAAGCGTGACCACCGGAACGGTAAGGGAGATGGTCGCCAGAACGGAGCCAAAGAACAGATTCATCGCACGCTGCACCTGATTATTGAGCACCGCTTTCAGCGCTCCCAGGCCTTCTGGCGACAGGATCAACAGGGCTACCAGGAAACCGGTAAAGGCGACCGGCGCGTTCAGTTCAGTTAACAGCGCCTCCAGCGGGTTCGCATTCATCTTGGTGACCGCAATTACCGCAATCAGATGCACGATCAGCCAAACCGTGTGCCACGCGCTGCTGTGGGCCGACGGCTTACCGTGATGCGGGTCATCATCGTCGCCGTCGTCTTCATGCTCGTAAACAAACAGGCTCTGGTGCGTTTTGGTCTGGATCAGCAGGAACACGCCGTACATTGCCGCGGAAATCAGCGCCACCAGCAGCGCCTGGCCGGTGGTGAAGTTTGCGCCCGGCAATGCCATCGGGAATACCAGCACGATAATCGCCAGCGGGAACAGGGCGATCAGATACTGTTTAATGCCAAAAAGGTTCATGTACTGGGTGGCAAATTTGCGGCCACCTAATAAAAGCGAAAAACCGACCAGGCCGCCGGTAACAATCATAATGATGGAGTAGAGCGTATCGCGCATTAACGTTGGTGCGGCGTCGCCGGTGGCCATTAATGCGGAAATTAGACTGACCTCAAGAATCACAACCGAAAGGCTTAAAATTAATGACCCATACGGCTCTCCAAGACGGTGGGCTAAAACATCCGCATGGCGTACCACGCTAAATGCACTGGTTAAAATACCCACCAGAGCCAGAATATTGATCCCCACAACCACTGGCAATGACTGACTGCTTCCCCAGAAGAGCAGCACAGCCAGTGCCAGAACCGGGAAAATGAGAGAGGTCTCCTTGTGGCGGGTCTTTACCGCCTCGTGTGTTGCTGTCATGTGTTTCTCCAACAGTGCAGGTGCTTGTAATTATAGATAGATTTTGAGGGTGTTAAATTAACAGAAAACGGTTAAATACCCTGTATTTTTTACTTAATTTTACCCTTTAATGGGAATTTTCTTCCTGAAGCTTATAATGCCTCATTTACACAAAATAATAATTTAATAACAATGCCTTGCACTCTTAAATAGTTAATTTCTCACTGTCGGCTGGCACCCTGGCGTATCGTCGTCCACACTTATCTTTTAGCCAAAAGAGAGGTTAGCGATGCCATACAAATCGAAAAGCGAATTACCGGATAACGTGCAAAACGTACTGCCTGCCCACGCTCAGGATATCTATAAAGAAGCCTTTAACAGCGCCTGGGATCAATACAAAGATAAAGAAGATCGCCGGGACGATGCCAGCCGTGAAGAGACGGCGCATAAAGTGGCCTGGGCCGCCGTAAAAAATGACTATGAGAAAGGGGATGATGACAAATGGCACAAAAAGAAATAGCTGCCGAATAATACGCTGCCTCCATTTTGACATTTCAGGCGGTTGAACTGCCGCTGTATTGCATCTGGCCCGCGAATTGCTTATCGTTGCTCAACTGCTGTTAAAATGAACAGCACAGAATGCCGGGAAGGCGCATTAAAGATGTCGCAAGGAAGCATGCAGTGGCGGAGGTGGAATGTGTTAACGCGTGATTTCTTGATGAAGGCAGATTGTAAGACGGCATTTGGTGCTATTGAGGAATCGCTTCTGTGGTCGGCTGAACAACGTGCGGCGTCGCTTGCGGCAACGCTGGCCTGCCGCCCGGATGATGGCCCGGTCTGGATTTTTGGTTACGGCTCGCTGATGTGGCAACCGGAACGCTGCCTGGCTGGCACCGCGCCTTCTGTTTGCGCCTGACCGCCGGACGCGGCAGCGCCTGTCAGCCTGGACGTATGCTTGCACTAAAAGAGGGCGGGCGCACCACGGGCGTGGCATACCGGCTGCCGGATACCACGCTGGAAGATGAGCTGACGCTGCTGTGGAAGCGCGAGATGATCACCGGCTGCTATATGCCCAGCTGGTGCAAGCTGGAACTGGACGACGGCCGCACCGTCAACGCGCTGGTGTTCATTATGGATCCGCGGCACCCGCTGTATGAAGCCGACACCCGAACCCAGGTGATTGCCCCGCTGATTGCCGCCGCCAGTGGACCGCTGGGCACTAACGCCCAGTACCTTTTCTCGCTCGATCAGGAGCTGACGCGTCTCGGTATGCAGGACGACTGTCTGAGTGAGCTGGTGGTGAAGGTTAAAGCGCTGCTGGAAGGGAACCCGCTCAGCAATACGCTGCGCCCGGGTTTTGCCTGATAATACGCCCGGCTGGCCGGGCGTTTATGGTTATGCTGCCACGTAACTTACGGAATGTTCGAGCGACTGGCTGTGGCTGTCGATCAGCACATCCCAGGTGCCGGTGTAAGGCACCGTCAGCCAGGCCTTATCATCCTGGACGGTAAGGATATCTGCCTGCGATTGCTTTTGCCCTTTTGTACTCATCAGATGGATGCGGCAACGTTCTGAGCAACGCACCACTACCGTATCCCCGCCAAACAGTTTCAGACTCGTTTTAACTCGTGCCATTTTTTATACCCCGTCGTTTTTGCCCATCCCGAGCGTGATGTTGTTCACAATTTACTCATTGCATAACACCAAAGGGGAAGGTGGGTGATGCTGATTTCGATCAAAAAATGGCGCAACGATTAAACAAAAATGACAAAATTTCTGAAACCTTTCAGCCGACGCGCGTTTTCCCTGCTTAACGCGCGTCCGGGAAAAATTATATGCGGAAATGGCCAGCGGTCTCAGCAAGGTCGCCCGCCTGGCTTTGCAGCGCGCTGGCCGCCGCAGCAGACTGTACAACGAGTTCAGCGTTCTGCTGCACCATGAGATCCAGGTGAGTCACCGCGTGGTTAATTTCATGGATGCCTTTCATCTGCTCGCGGGTGGCAATAGATATTTCACGCATAATGCCAGACACGCTCCCGACGCTGGCGCGGATCTCATCCATGCTGTCGCCCGCAAGGTGCACAAACCGGGAGCCGGTTGCAACGCTTTCGGTAGTGGAGTCAATAAGGGATTTGATCTCTTTCGCCGCCTGAGCGCTGCGGCTGGCCAGATTACGCACTTCCCCCGCAACGACCGCGAACCCACGGCCCTGCTCACCGGCACGAGCCGCTTCGACGGAGGCGTTAAGCGCCAGAATGTTGGTCTGGAAGGCGATGCCGTCAATCACGCTGGTGATATCGCCAATCTTTGCAGAAGCCACTTCGATGGACTGCATGGTGCTGATTGCCTGCGAGACTACTTCGCCGCCGCGCGCTGCGGCCGCAGAGGCCTTACTGGCCTGGTCGTTGGCTTCTTCGGCCGATTCATTCGACTGGGTAACGGAGGCGGTTATCTCTTCCACGGCGCTGGCGGTCTCACGCAGGCTGGACGCGGCCTGCTCGGTTCGTCCGGAGAGATCCTGATTGCCTGCCGCAATCTCCTGCGCGGCGTTTTTCACTGAGGCGCTGGCGTCGCGAAGCTGGACCATCACCACCGAGAGCTTATTGCTGAAGGCGTTAAACGCCTGCGCAATTTGCGCCACTTCGTCATCGCCGCTATCCGGCAGACGCTGGGACAGATCGTTGGTGCCGTTGGCAATGCTGTGCATCGCGTCGCGAATGTCGGACAGGCGCTTAAGCAGGCGGGCTATCAGGAGGTGGACAATGGCGCCGCTCAGAAGCGCCAGAATCACCAGCGAGATTGCCGACGCTTTCAGCAAGGAACGCATGCCGGAGGTAGCGTCGCTGCTGTCGAGGGCGACGACCAGCAGCCAGTTCGTGCCCGGCACGGCTGAGGCTATAAAGGTTTTCTCCTCATCATTCAGCGTCCCGTCGACCGGATTACCGCTCTTCAGCGCCGTAAGGTCGATGCCTTTGATCGTCCCGGTAAACGGCTTCAGCGTCAGGGTTGGCTCGTTGGCGGCAATAACCGTGCCGTCGCTGTTCAGGAGTAACCCGCTGCTGGCAGGCGTTGGGTGGATCCCGCGCACGTTCGCCACCACGCTATCCATGGCGACATCGCCCGCTACCACCGCTTTCAGAGTACCATTCTCCTTCACCGGTACGGCAAACGTCACCACCAGCTTCCCGGTTCCGGCATCAACGTAGGGCGCCGTCACAACCGGGCCATCCGTGCTCACCACCTGCTGATACCAGGGACGAATGGTTGGGTCATAATCCGCCGGGACCCCCGCAGGATCGGAGAATTTCGCCGTCTTGCTGGCGTAGCCTGCGTAGACGTTGGTGAAGCCGCCCGCCTGGGCTAATTGCTTAAACACCGGAACCGGATCGTCAGCCAGCGCGATACTCTGCGCGGAGGCAATCACCGTCATTTTGCTTTTGACCCAGTCGGCAATCGCCATATTGTGGCTGGCGCTGGTGCTGGTCAGTATATCGCGCTGCGACTGCTGATTATCCTGGCGCGTGACCTGAAAGTTGATAATGGTATTAAGAAGAAGGGCGACGACCATACAGCCTGTCGTCGCCGCAATAATGCGGGCGCGAATGGATCTGAACATAAGTGTAATACCTGCTGTGTTGTTTCCATGCCTATCGGCAATGGCGCAGGTAAACTTGATGCTGAAACCGCGTCCATAAGAAAATAATATTTTTGGCGATTTATTATTAAAAAGTTAATACTTTATCAGCGGTAAGAGTCCATTCAGCCAGTTCAACCAGCGTGCCAATTTCCACGCCATCAATCAGGGGCAGCCCGGTAATGCCGCGACCGTCGGTACAGGTTTTGCACAGCTTGACCGGAACGTTTTGCGCGGTCAGGATCTCCAGCATGTGTTGTATGTTGTAGCCCTCAGCGGGTTTCTGCCCCTTCAGCGCGGCCGTGACGGCATCGGACATCAAAAAGAGGCGCAGCTCCAGCTCACTCTCCTTATCGCGCAGCGCGATTGCCAGGCGCAGACTGTTAAAAAGGGATTCACTGCCGTAGGCCGCACCGTTGGCGACGATCACAATCTTCTGCATGTTGACTCCTGTTCTTTGAAAAGGCACGAATATTGCTTCTCATACCGAAGAATATGTATCGGAGAGAGAAACGATGACGATAGTGGCTGGCAGTTCGCCTGGCGCGACCGAATGGTTCCAGCGTGCAAGAATGCTGCGGGAGGAACAGCTCGGCAGATTAGCGCAGCTGGGCGCACTGGTGAACGGCATCAGTCGACTGGTGCATATGCTACAGTGCGAACGCGGTGCGTCAAATGTCTGGCTCTGCTCGCAGGGTAAATTGTACGGGCCTGAATCCAAGGCCAGCAGGGCTTTGGTGGATGAAAACCTTGCGGCATTGCACCTCCTGTTTAACGAACCGCTGCCGGGCAGCGCCCTCTGCGAACGTATCGCCAGTGCACTGCACGGCCTTGAAACGCTGACGGTGCTGCGTGATGGCGTTACAGGTCAACGCGTCACCGCGCCGCAGGCGATGGAACACTACAGCCGCATACTGCGGCATCTGCTCAATATCGTACCTCAACTCAGCGACAGCATTGACGATCCGCACATCGCGGGCCGATTTGTGGCCCTTTACAGCCTGATGCAGGGCAAAGAACTTGTGGGACAAGAGCGGGCGTTAGGGGCTATTGGTTTTACCCAGGGCTTCTTTGACGATGAAACTCGCCAGCGGCTGGTGGATCGCATTGATGGCCAGCAGGCCTGCTTTGAGGTTTTTATCTCCCATTGCACTCCAGACGTGCAGGAGACGTTTACCCTCAACTGTCAGCCGGGTCTGGAGACTGAAAAACTCAGGCGTGAAGCGTGCACCCGCCAGCCTCCGGCAGATAATGGCGATACTGCCCTCAAATGGTTTGCCCTGCAAACCGCGCGCCTTGAGCATCTGCGCACGCTGGAGGAGGTAGCCATTGCCGATCTGATGACGGCAGTTGAGGAGCGTCGCTATAGCGAAAACCTGCACGTAGACGATGAGTACGACGATATCCTGGCGCGATTTCCGGATAGACCACTGCTGCCGCTGGTGCGCCAGCAGGCGCGCGAAATTGAGCAACTCTCCCGTCAACTTGCTTCCCTGCGCGACACGCTGGAGGAGCGCAAGACCATCGACAAAGCCAAAAGCGTGCTAATGACGCATCAGAACATGAGCGAGGAGCAGGCGTGGACAGCCCTGCGCAAAATGGCGATGGATAAAAACCAACGCATGGTGGATATCGCCCGTGCGCTCCTTACGGTGAAAAATCTGTGGAAGATACCCCCTGGGGAGTAGTTGCACAGTCAGTGGGCATTTAATGCCTGATTGAGGTGCGTAAAAGAGCGCTCTCCTTGCAGAAACCCCGTAAAGCCGGGGTTAAAAAGCTGGCATCACCTTTGCATTAACAGATTAACTATTTTTGACGATGCGCCAACGGCGGTGCATACGTCTTCGGGATAAAGGCGTCCAGCGGTGCTTCAGCACCGTCGGGCGCTTTTTTTTGCCTTTTTTCAGGAGCAATTATGGCGGATTTGTCGAGACGGCGGTTATTGCAGGCCAGCATGCTGGCGAGTGGTGCGATGCTGTTGCCGGGTGTCATGCAGGCCGCATGGGCGGCGGGGTCAGATAAGCCGGAGCAGGATACCGTGCGTATCGGGTTTATCCCCCTGACCGATTGCGCGCCAGTGGTTATCGCGGCCCTGAAAGGGTTCGATAAAAAACACGGCATTACCATTGTACCTACCAAGGAGGCGAGCTGGGCGGCGGTGCGCGACAAGCTGGTGGCGGGGGAGCTGGACGCCGCACACATTCTTTACGGCCTGCTGTACGGACTGGAGCTGGGTATCGCGGGCAAGCCGCAGCAGATGGCGAACCTGATGACTCTCAACCAGAACGGTCAGGCCATTACGCTCTCCAGCGATCTGGCGGAGAAGGGCGTTCGTGATCTCGACGGGCTGAAAAAGCTGATTACACAGCAAGCACCGGGAACCTACACCTTCGCGCATACCTTCCCGACGGGGACACACGCTATGTGGCTCTACTACTGGCTGGCCAGTGCGGGCATTAACCCGTTTGACGACGTGCGCACTGTGGTGATCCCGCCGCCACAGATGGTGATGAACATGCGCATCGGCAACATGGTCGGGTTCTGCGTCGGCGAGCCGTGGAACGCGCGGGCGATTAACGACCGCATCGGGTTTACCGCCGCCACGTCACAGTCCATCTGGGCCGATCACCCGGAAAAGATCCTCGGCACCCGACGCGACTGGGTGGCGAAAAATCCGCACACCGCACGGGCGCTGGTGAGCGCCGTGATGGAAGCCGCGCGCTGGATCGAGGCGTCAGCGGAAAACAAACGTGAAACCGCGCAGATCCTCTCGCGCCGCGCATGGCTCAACTGCAAGGAACAGTACCTCACCGGACGCATGCTCGGCGAATACGACAACGGGCTCGGTCAGCGCTGGCAGGATGCGCACCCGATCCGTTTCTTCAATGAGGGTGCCGTGAGCTACCCGTATCTCTCCGACGGCATGTGGTTCTTAACCCAGTTCCGTCGCTGGGGCTTGCTCAACGCCGCGCCGGATTATGCGGGCATCGCACAGCGCATTAACCAGACCGCGGTCTGGCAGGATGCCGCGACCGCCGTGGGCGGCATGTCCACACCGTCATCACCGTATCGCAGCAGTACCCTGATGGACGGCACCGTCTGGAACGGCACCGATCCGGAAGGGTACGCCAACCGCTTCGCCATTCACCGTAAAGGGGCCTGAGTATGCAGCATCTGCAAAATACGCAACCACAAGAGAAGTCAGAGAGCGGGGAAGTGATTGTCCTGCCTCCGCTACAGGTTCGCCGTCGTGCGCCAGCGTTTACGCGTCGGATGAATGAGTTTTTACAGCGCGTCATCCCGGCGCTGCTCGGTCTCGGTCTGCTGGTGGTGCTCTGGCAGCTGGCGGCGATAAACAGTAAAGGTTTCCCGACGCCGCTCAGCACGCTTGATTCGGCCATGACCCTGTTTGCCGATCCGTTTTATCGCGACGGGCCAAACGATATGGGCATTGGCTGGAACGTGCTGGCGTCGTTGCAGCGCGTCGCCATCGGCTTCGGTCTGGCGGCGCTGGCGGGCATTCCGCTGGGCTTTTTGATTGGGCGCTTCACCTTTTTCTCCCGCATGTTCAACCCGCTGATCGCGCTCCTGCGTCCGGTCAGCCCGCTGGCCTGGCTGCCTATCGGCCTGCTGCTGTTCCAGAAAGCGGAGCCCGCGTCGAGCTGGACCATTTTCATCTGCTCCATCTGGCCGATGGTCATTAACACCGCCGAAGGGGTGCGCCGTATTCCGCAGGACTACCTCAACGTGGCCCGGGTGCTGCAACTCTCAGAGTGGACCATCATGCGCCGCATTCTTTTCCCCGCCGTGCTGCCTGCGGTGCTGACCGGGGTACGTCTTTCCATTGGCATTGCCTGGCTGGTGATTGTCGCCGCCGAGATGCTCACCGGAGGTTTAGGCATTGGCTTCTGGATCTGGAATGAGTGGAACAACCTCAACGTCGAAAACATTCTCATCGCCATCGTCATCATTGGCGTGGTCGGGTTGCTGCTGGAGCAGGGGCTGATGCTGATCGCCCGTCGCTTTAGCTGGCAGGAAAAATAAGGAGTGAAGATGAAACCGTTAATTCAGGTCCAGGCCGTGAGCCAGCGTTTTTCCACCGCCAGCGGCGAGTTTCTGGCACTGCAAAACGTCTCTTTTGATATCCACGAGGGCGAAACCGTCAGTCTGATTGGTCACTCCGGCTGCGGCAAGTCGACCCTGTTAAACCTGATCGCCGGGATCACGCTGCCGACGGAAGGCGGGCTGATTTGCGACAACCGCGAAATCGCCGGGCCGGGGCCTGAGCGTGCGGTAGTGTTCCAGAACCATTCGCTGCTGCCGTGGTTAACCTGCTTCGACAACGTGGCGCTGGCGGTGGATCAGGTCTTCCGTCGCACCATGAGTAAGGCCGAGCGCAAAGAGTGGATTGAGCACAATCTCGACCGGGTACAGATGGGCCACGCGCTGCATAAGCGCCCCGGGGAGATCTCCGGCGGTATGAAGCAGCGCGTCGGTATTGCCCGGGCGCTGGCAATGAAGCCGAAAGTGCTGCTGATGGATGAGCCGTTTGGCGCGCTCGATGCGCTGACGCGTGCCCATCTTCAGGACTCGGTGATGCAGATCCAGCAGGCGCTGAACACCACCATCGTGCTCATCACTCACGACGTGGACGAGGCGGTACTGCTCTCTGACCGCGTACTGATGATGACCAACGGCCCGGCGGCCACCGTGGGTGAGATCCTGCGCGTCGATCTGCCGCGCCCGCGCAACCGGGTGCAGCTGGCGGACGATAGCCGCTATCACCATATGCGCCAGCAGATCCTCCATTTCCTCTACGAAAAACAGCCGAAAGCGGCGTAATGAGGGGGCACGATGCGACTGGTCATTATCGGTAATGGTATGGCGGCAACCCGGCTGATTGCATCGCTCACCGGGCGTGTGCCCGGTCGTTTTGCTATCACCGTCATCGGTGACGAGCCGGAGCAGGCGTACAACCGCATCCAGCTTTCGCCGGTGCTGAGTGGTGAAAAGCAGGCGGAGCACATCTGTCTGCACGATGAAGACTGGTACACGGCACGAGGCGTGACGGTGCTGCGAGGAGAAACGGTGCTCGCAGTAGACGTTAACGCGCGTAAAGTGCGTACCTCTGCTCGCACGCTGGGCTGGGATGCGCTGGTGTTTGCCACCGGGTCTACCCCTGTAGTGCCGCCGATCCCCGGCGGCGATGCGCCGCATGTGTTCACCTTTCGCACCCTGGCAGAGACCCGCGCCATCCAGAACCTCTCCGGTCCGGCGGTAGTGCTGGGCGGTGGCGTACTTGGCGTGGAAGCAGCGGCAGCGCTGGCGCGCAACGGTGACAACGTCACGCTTATCCATCGTGGTCCCTGGCTGATGGAACAGCAGCTGGATCAGCAGGCGGGACTGCTGCTTGAAGAGGCGCTGGCGGCGCGGGGTGTTAGCTGTGAATTCGCCTCTGGCATCGCGGCGATTAACGGCAAGAGCGTGACGCTACTCAACGGGCACAGCGTCACCGCCGCGCGCGTGGTGCTGGCCACGGGTGTACAACCCAACGTTGCGCTGGCAAAAGCCAGCGGCATTCACTGCGCGCGCGGCATCGTGGTGGATCACCAGATGCAAACCTCCGTGCCGGATATCTACGCCATCGGCGAGTGCTGTGAAATTGACGGCCAGACATTTGGCCTGGTCGCCCCCTGTCTGGCGCAGGCGGATATTCTCGCCGCGCGGCTGGCCGGGGAGATCACCGCGCCGTTTACCCGGACCGACAACGGCGTGCGTCTTAAGGTGACCGGCGTGGAGCTGTTCAGCCTCGGACGCGCGACGGCGCAGGCGGACGATGTGGTATGGAGTTCATGGGATCCGCTGACCCGTCACTATCGACGATTACTAATCCATCAGGGGGCGCTGGCTGGCGTGCTGCTGCTGGGTGACTGCCGCAGCGCGGCAACCTTTACCGATTTACTGGCAACGGCTGCGCCCGCCCACGCGGACTGGCTGTTCGATCGTTTCACAACGCAACCGCAGGTTGCAGGACAGAACGCTATGACAAAACCTACTCTGGTGGTGGTTGGGCACGGTATGGTCGGCCATCATTTCCTCGAAGACTGCGTTAACCGCAATTTGCATCAGCAGTATCAGATTATTGTTTTTGGCGAAGAGCGCTATGCGGCCTATGACCGCGTGCATCTGTCGGAATATTTTGGCGGACGCAGCGCGGACTCGCTCTCGCTGGTGGCGGGGGAGTTCTTTGCCGATAACGGTATAGAGCTGCGCCTCTCGCAGCAGATTGTCGCTATCGATCGTGATGCACACGTTGTGCGTACCGCCAGCGGCCATGAAACCCACTGGGATAAGCTGGTGCTGGCGACCGGCTCGTACCCGTTCGTACCGCCCGTTCCGGGCAGCGATCTGCCGGGTTGTTTTGTCTACCGCACCCTCGACGATCTGGACAATATTGCGGCCCATGCGGCAGGCTCTCGCCGCGGCGTGGTAATTGGCGGCGGCCTGCTGGGGCTGGAGGCGGCGAATGCGCTTAAGCAGCTAGGGCTGGAAACCCACGTGGTGGAGTTTGCGCCGAACCTGATGGCGGTGCAGCTCGACAGCGACGGTGCGGCAATGCTGCGCAGGAAAATTGAGGCGCTGGGCGTAGGGGTACACACCAGTAAATCGACGACGGAGATTGCCACCGCAGACGACGGGCTGGTGCTGCGTTTTGCCGATGGTGAACAGCTGGAAACGGACATGGTCGTCTTCTCTGCCGGTATTCGTCCGCAGGACGCGCTGGCGCGCAGCAGCGGGCTGGCTATTGGCGAGCGCGGCGGGATCTGTATTGACGACGGCTGCCGGACCTCCGATCCGGACGTGCTTGCCATCGGGGAATGCGCGCTGTGGGAGGGGAAAATCTTTGGCCTGGTGGCACCGGGCTACCAGATGGCGCGCGTGGCCGCCGCTGTGCTGGCGGGTGAGGAGAAGCGCTTCACCGGCGCGGATATGAGTACCAAACTCAAGTTGCTGGGTGTGGATGTGGCGTCGTTTGGCGATGCCCACGGGCGCACGCCGGGGGCGCTGAGCTACCAGTGGACGCACGGGCCGCAGCAAATCTATAAAAAAATTGTGGTCAGTCACGACAGCAAAACCCTGCTGGGTGGCGTGCTGGTGGGCGATGCCAGCGAATACGCCACGCTGGTGCAGATGATGCTTAACGGCATCAGTCTGCCAAAAGAGCCGGAAACGCTGATCTTACCCGCGTCGTCAGGCTGCACGCCAAAAGCGCTGGGCGTGGCGGCGCTGCCGGAAAGCGCGCAGATCTGTTCGTGTCATAACGTCAGCAAAGGGGATATCTGCCTGGCGGTAAGCGCGGGCGCAACGGATATCGGCGCCATTAAGCAGTGCACCAAAGCGGCGACCGGCTGCGGAGGTTGTAGCGCGCTGGTGAAGCAGGTGATGGAGTTCCAGCTTGTGGAGCAGGGCGTGGAGGTGAAAAAAGATATCTGTGAGCACTTCCCGTACTCGCGTCAGGAGATATACCACCTGGTGCGCGTCAACCATATCCGCACCTTCGACCAGCTTATCAGCCGTTACGGACAAGGGCACGGCTGTGAGATCTGTAAACCACTGGTGGGATCAGTGCTGGCCTCCTGCTGGAACGAATACCTGCTGAAACCGGCGCATCTGCCGCTGCAGGACACCAACGACCGCTACTTTGCCAATATTCAGAAGGACGGAACGTATTCCATCGTGCCGCGCATGCCTGCCGGGGAAGTGACGGCCGACGGGCTGATCGCCATAGGCCAGATTGCGAAACGCTATAGCCTTTACAGCAAAATCACCGGCGGACAGCGTATTGACCTGTTTGGCGCCACGCTCGAACAGTTGCCGGAAATCTGGCAGGCGCTGGTGGAGGCCGGATTTGAGACCGGACATGCGTACGGGAAATCCCTGCGCACGGTGAAATCCTGCGTCGGGTCGACCTGGTGTCGCTATGGCGTGCAGGACTCCACCGGCCTTGCGGTCAAACTGGAGCATCGCTACAAGGGGTTACGTGCGCCGCACAAAATCAAAATGGCGGTCTCCGGCTGTACCCGTGAGTGCGCAGAGGCGCAGAGCAAAGACGTGGGGGTGATTGCCACGGACAAGGGCTGGAACCTTTATCTGTGCGGCAACGGCGGGATGAAGCCGCGCCACGCGGATCTCTTTGCCAGCGATCTGGACGACGAAACGCTGATCCGCACCGTTGACCGTTTCCTGATGTTCTACATTCGCACGGCAGATCGTCTGCAACGCACCAGTACCTGGATGGATAACCTGGAAGGCGGCCTCGACTATCTGCGCGAGGTGATCCTGAACGACAGCCTTGGGATCGCCCACGAGCTGGAGCAGGAGATGGCCCGGGTGGTGGAGACCTATCAGTGCGAATGGCAAACCACCCTCAACGATCCTGATCGCCTGGCGCTGTTCCGCACCGCGGTGAATGTCCCTGCCGCGGCGGAGAGCAAGCGCTGGCAGGAAATTTGCGGCATCGATGATATCCCCGAGCAGGCGGGCATCGGCGCGCGGCTTGGCCGAAAACCGATTGCGCTGTTCCGCTTTGGAACGTCCGTTTATGCCCTGGACGACCTGGAGCCGGGCAGCAGCGCGAACGTGCTTTCGCGCGGCATCCTTGGCGATGCAGCGGGCGAGCCGGTGGTGATTTCCCCGCTTTACAAGCAGCGCATACGTCTGCGCGATGGATGTCAGGTGGAGAACGGCGAACCCGTGGTGCGCGCCTGGCCGGTAAAAATTGAAAACGGCAAGGTTTGGGTTGGAAGCCAAGAGCTGGTGATGCGTGCGGAGGCCTCATGACGGAAACCCGTACAACGTGCCCTTACTGCGGGGTGGGCTGCGGCGTGGTCGCCAGTGTGGAAGATGGCGCGGTAAGCGTTCGTGGGGATGAAACTCATCCGGCGAACTTTGGTCGCCTGTGCGTAAAAGGATCTGCCCTCGGGGAAACGACGGGGTTGCAGGGACGTCTGCTGCGCCCGGTTGTTGACGGCATGGAGGTGGCATGGCCGCAGGCGCTGGGTGAAGCGGGCGAGCGGCTACGGAAGATCATCAACGAATGGGGGCCGCAGGCGGTGGCGTTTTATGCCTCCGGCCAGCTGTTGACCGAGGATTACTATGCGGCCAACAAGCTGATGAAAGGCTTTATCGGGGCGGCGAACATTGATACCAACTCGCGGCTGTGCATGTCGTCAGCGGTGGTGGGCTACAAACGCGCCTTCGGTGAAGACATTGTGCCGTGCAGCTATGAGGACGTGGAAAACAGCGATCTGGTGGTACTCGTTGGCTCAAACGCGGCCTGGACGCATCCGGTGCTGTATCAGCGGCTGGTGCAGGCAAAACGCAGCAACCCGCAGATGAAAGTGGTCGTGATCGATCCGCGCAAAACCGCCACCTGCGATGTCGCTGACCTGCATCTGGCGCTTAAGCCCGGCAGCGATGCCGGGCTGTTTGTGGGGTTGCTCAATCTGATTCAGGGGAGCGGCGAGTGGCCGATTCCTCACGTGGCCGCGTTTTGCGATCTGCCTTCAGACGAGATTGGCACCTTCTACGACTGGTTTGTCACTGCGCCACGCGCGATCACGCTCTACACCATGGGGATCAACCAGTCCTCCAGCGGCAGCGACAAGTGTAACGCCATCATTAACGTGCATCTTGCCAGCGGGAAGTTCAACCGTTCGGGCTGCGGCCCGTTTTCGCTGACCGGACAGCCAAACGCCATGGGCGGGCGGGAAGTGGGTGGGCTGGCGAACCAGCTGGCGGCGCACATGAACTTCGAGCCGGACGATCTTTCGCGTGTGGCGCGTTTCTGGGGAACCGAGCGGCTGGCACAAACGCCGGGGCTGATGGCGGTAGAGCTGTTTGACGCGATTGCCCGCGGCGAGGTGAAGGCGGTGTGGATCATGGGCACCAATCCTGCCGTGTCACTTCCCGACAGCCACGCGGTGTGCCAGGCCCTGGCAGCCTGCCCGCTGGTCATAGTATCTGAGGTGATGCAGGAGACGGACACCAGCCGGTTTGCTCATATCCGTTTTCCCGCCCTGGGCTGGGGCGAAAAAGACGGAACGGTGACCAATTCCGAGCGGCGTATTTCGCGCCAGCGCGCGTTTCTGCCTGCGCCGGGCGAGGCCAGACCGGACTGGTGGATCATCGCCCGGATCGCAGAGCAGCTCGGTTATGGCGATGCCTTCGCCTGGGAACACCCTCATGAGATATTTTGTGAACATGCGGCGCTGACGGCGTTTGAAAATAACGGCGAACGGGCGCTAAACCTGCGCGAACTGGCGTCGCTGTCGCGAGAGGCGTGGGACGAGCTGGCGCCTTATCAGTGGCATGCCGGTGATTTCCCGCAAAGAAATCTTGTACCGGTTGATCCTTTCTCACATGGGGCAGGCGTCGACGAATTGTACCCCTTGATACTGAATACCGGGCGGATCCGCGATCAGTGGCACACCATGACGCGCACGGGGTATGTTTCGCGCCTGATGCAGCATATCGATGAGCCTTTTATTGAGATGAACGCAACCGATGCGGCGCGCGCGGGGCTGACTGACGACCAGCTGGCGCGGATAAGTTCCTCGCGCGGGGTCATGGTTGCCAGAGTACGTATCTCTACCGCACAGCGTGCGGGCGAGCTGTTTGCGCCGATGCACTGGAACGCGCAGTTTGCCCGGCAGGGGAAGGTCAACGCGCTGGTGGAAGGGCGGATTGATGCCTGGTCCGGCCAGCCGGAGAGTAAACAAACCGCGGTGAGGATCCTGCCCTGGCTACCCGCCTGGCAGGGGGAGCTGTATGCCCGCGAGTTGCCAGCGCTGCCGCTGTCGGTCTGCTGGTGGCGTAAAGCCTCACGTCTGACGGTGGCGGGGGAGCAGCCGTTGCTGTCGTGGGTCATGGCGTACGCCAGCGGTCGGGGCTGGCAGTTACAGGTGGCACAGACGGGAGAACGCAGCAGCGTGCTCGCCTGGCATCACGGCGAGCTGATGCTGGGCTACTGGGAGGGCCATACGCTGCCGGCGCTGGCGCATGCGTTTATTGAAGAAGCCTTTGCTGCTGCGCCCGTACAACTCGCTGAACGCCACGCGCTGCTGCACGGACAACGGCCGGGCGAAGATGCCGATCCCGGGCGAATTATCTGTAGCTGCTTTAGCGTGGGTGAAAATACGATACGTAAGGCGATAGCCGGAGGCTGTAATTCTGCCGCAGCGCTGGGCGTGAAGCTGCGTTGCGGTACGAACTGCGGCTCCTGCCTGCCGGAGCTGAAAGGGTTGTTGGGATAATAGTGTAAAGGCGTCAGGTGGCGGCTTCGCACCGGCACGAATTTGTAGGTCGGGTAAGGCGAAGCCGCCTCCCGACAATTCTGTTCAGGATATTCCTGAAATTTCTGTTAAGACTGGTTTTCAGGGCTTATGGCGTTAACATAATAAGTGTTTGTTCATAAACACAGGTTCTTATTGACGACGTTGAAGGCTGTATCGTCCCGCATCCATTTTTTGCTGTTACTCCCCCTTCTTACGGCTGGAGCCGTTCACGGTGCGCCGAAATCCTTCGTGCAGCAGGCGCAAAATCCGTTTGATAATAACGGCGATAGTCTGCCGGATCTCGGTATGGCGCAACCGACTACCGAAGGCGAAAAGCACCTGGCTGAAATGGCAAAGGCCTTCGGTGAAGCCAGTATGATCGATAACGGCCTGACGGCCGGGCAGCAGGCGCGACAGTTCGCGTTTGGCAAGGTGCGGGATGCCGTCAGCGGGGAAGTCAACGAGCAGATCGAATCCTGGCTTTCCCCCTGGGGTAACGCCAATGTCAATGTACTGGTGGATGACGACGGTAACTTTAACGGCAGCAGCGGAAGCTGGTTTATCCCCTGGAGCGACAACACCCGCTATCTGAGCTGGAGCCAGCTTGGCCTGACGCAGCAGACAGACGGGCTGGTGAGCAACGTCGGGATCGGGCAGCGCTGGGTTGCCGGAAACTGGCTGCTGGGCTACAACACCTTTTACGACAACCTGCTGGAAGACAACCTGCAACGTGCCGGACTGGGCGCAGAGGCGTGGGGCGAAAACCTTCGCCTGTCGGCCAATTACTACCAGCCGTTCGCTGGCTGGCAGCCGCGTTCCGACATCCGGGAGCAGCGCATGGCGCGCGGGTACGACGTAACGGCCAAAGCCTGGCTTCCCTGGTTTCATCACCTGAACACCAGCGTCAGCTTTGAACAGTATTTTGGCGATAACGTCGATCTGTTTAACAGCGGTACGGGGTATCACAACCCGGTTGCGGTCAACCTGGGGCTGAACTATACCCCCGTTCCGCTGGTCACCCTGACGGCTGCCCATAAGCAGGGGGAGAGCGGCGTTAGCCAGAATAACCTCGGGCTGAAGCTCAACTATCGCTTTGGCGTGCCGCTGGCGAAACAGCTTTCCGCCGGGGAAGTGGCGGCGACGCGCTCGCTGCGGGGCAGCCGCTATGATTCACCTGAGCGTGATAATCTGCCCGTGATGGAATTCCGTCAGCGTAAAACCCTCTCGGTCTATCTGGCCACGCCGCCGTGGGATCTTAAGCCAGGCGAAACTGTGATGCTGAAGCTGCAAATTCGCAGCACGCACGGTATCCGTCAGATCCACTGGCTGGGTGATACCCAGGCGCTCAGCCTGACCTCACCGGCAAACAGCAACAGCAGCGATGGCTGGAGCATAATCATGCCCGCCTGGAACGACGCGGAAGGGGCGAAAAACGAATGGCGGCTTACGGCCGTGGTGGAAGATAAGGATGGGTAGCGTGTCTCCTCCAATGAGATCACGCTTTCCGTGGTGCAACCGCTCGTCGCAATGCCTGCCGACGATCCACGGTGGAAGTTGCTGCCGGATGAGTAAGTTAAAAAATGCGCTCCTGATGCACCCAGACGGCGGCTTCGACGCGGGATTTTAACTTCATTTTCTTCAGCATGTGTTTGACATGCACTTTGACCGTGCTCTCGGTGATGTCCAGACGGCGGGCGATCATTTTGTTCGGCAGACCCTGAGCAATCAGCTTCAGAATGTCGCGCTCGCGCGGGGTCAACTGGCTGACGTCACGGTCAGACGTGGCGCGGTTCGCACGCAGGCTGGCGGCCAGTACCGGCGTTAACGCTTCACTCAGCACCATCTCGCCTGCGGCAGCCTGTTGCAGCGCCTTGAGCAGATCTTCCGGCTCCATATCTTTCAGCAGATAGCCGTCTGCCCCCCGCTTGAGGGCGGTGACCACGTCTTCTTCATGGTTTGAGACGCTGAAGACCACCACCCGGCCAGAGAGGGATTTCTCCCGCAGCTTGTCGAGGGTTTCCAGGCCATTCATGCCCGGCATGTTGAGATCGAGCAAGATCAAATCAGGATCGAGCGATTCGGCAAGTTCAATACCCTGTTCGCCGTTGCTGGCTTCCCCGACGACGGTGATATCGGGCGCCATGCTGACAAGCTGTTTAACGCCAGTGCGCAGCATCGGATGATCGTCAATCAACAGGATAGATGCCGGTTCCTGATTAGTCATGGTTTTCTCCTTGAGCAGTTATGAGGGGCTTTTCGGGTATAAAGGTGACCACGACTTCGGTGCCACCTGACTCTCCCCGGCGAACCTGGCAATCACCGCGCAGGCTTTGCGCGCGGTCTCGCATGATGATTAAACCATAATGGTTCGTTCGTTCGGCATTTTCCGGCACGCCGCGGCCGTTATCCTGAACCCTGAGCTTCACCTGATTATCCTGGCAGCTGACGGTGACCGTGACGGCCGTCGCCTCGGCATGCTTGAGCACGTTGCTCAGGGCTTCACGGGCAATTTGCAGCAAATGGATCGCCTGGTGAGAGGGGACAAAACGCGGTGGCAGCTGGTAATCCAGCTTCACCGGGAAGCCCAGCCTGGCACTAAATTCCTGACAGCTGGACTCCAGCGCAGGGCGTAGCCCCGGCTCGGTGAGCTGTAAACGGAAGGTGGTCAGCAGCTCGCGAAGCTGAATCCACGAGGTGTTAAGCTCGTTGCGGATCTGGCTGAGCAGCTGTTTGCTGCTCTTGGGCATGCCTTCGTCCTGCATTTGCAGGCAACTCACCTGCATCTTCATGCAGGAGAGGGACTGGGCGATGGAGTCGTGCAGCTCGCGAGCGATGGTGGCGCGCTCCTCCATCACGATCAGCTGCTGCTGTTTCTCCTGGTGACGGTCGAGCGCCAGCGTGGCCGTGAGCTGCTCTACAAGAGTATCGACCAGCTGCTGCTGATCGTGGCTCAGATGACGTCCGGCGGGCAAGGTGGCCAGCAAAATACCGTACTGGGTATGGCTGTCCATCAGCCGCCACTTGAGGGTCGTGCCGCTGGTGGTAAGCGGCGGCAAGCCGCGCGGGCAAAGATGACACCCTTTATCGTCGCAGGAGATGTCCGACTGACAGGTAAATTCCTGATGGTTTTCCTCATCTTCAACGTCATAAACCCGTAGCTCAAGATCGTGGAGCAGAGTCAGGTTTTGCAGGCCGTTCAGTACCGGCGAGAGACGCTCGCAAAGCGGTACCTGCATATGCAGGCGACGGTTCGCCTGCCAGAGGAAAGAGAGGATCTCGTTTTTCTGCTCAAGCCCGGCGGTTTTCTCCTGGACGCGTTTTTCCAGTACCGCGTAGCTTTCAGATAGTTCCGCCGACATGGTGTTGAGCGCCTCGCCGAGCATCGCCATTTCGTTGCGCCCGCTGATGTGCGTGCGTTGGGTAAAATCGCGCTGTGTGACGGCGCGGGCCATCGCCAGGAGTTGCTTCCAGGGGTTAAGCAACCGCGCGCGCAGCCAGATAACCGTGAAAATCAGCAGCAAACCCATAAACAGCGCCATTGCGCGGTGAACCATCACTACGCGGTCAATGCGTAACTCTGTGGTGCGATCGAACGAGGAGACGAGATGATCGATGCGTGACACAAACCCGGCGACATCCTTGGCGACCGTTTCCCGGTCTTCCGCCCGCTTTAACCCGGGCTCCAGCTGGGTATGCCAGTAGCCCTGAAGCGCCTTAAGCTGAGATTGCTGGCCGTCACGGATGGCGGCTCTTTCCAGTTCAGGGCTGAATGCGGTACGCTCCATTTCGTCGATAAGCGGTTGGTCAGCCTGCGTCAGCGGCACCGACGCCAGCAGCCGGTAACTCTGCATACGTAGCGAGCCTGCCTCGTTGATGGCATGCGCATTACCCTGCACACCCTGTACCAGCCAGCCAGAAATAGCCATGCCGGTCACACCGATAGCGGTGGACAGCAGAACAATAAGCGCCAGCTGGTTAACCAGCGTCAGCGGAGATAAACATCTTTTTAACATAGAGTTGCCGGGCTCCTGACGTGACCTGATTGCAGGAATGGCGCTATTCTGGTGCATACCCTGGAGTATACCCATACCAATAAAGGATTACCTCTAAATTGCCAGAGAGGTAACGGTTAGTGGGTGGACGAAGCAGGGATGCGTCAGCACCGTGAAAAACCACACCTTTTTTACGTTTTGCATCTACTCATTAAGAGTGATGGCTTTTTTTTCGCCGCAAAACCTCCCACTTTTCCTTTGATTTATATCAACTTACCGCCGCCCTAAAGCCCTAATGTTTGCAGCATCATTCGAGAATCAGAGGTGTCTATGAGTCACTCTTCCGCTCCCGAAAGGGAAACTGGTGCCGTTATTACAGACTGGCGTCCAGAGGATCCGGCGTTCTGGCAACAGCGCGGCCACCGTATAGCAAGTCGTAATCTGTGGATTTCCGTGCCATGTCTGTTACTGGCGTTTTGCGTCTGGATGTTGTTCAGTGCGGTTGCGGTTAACCTGCCAAAAGTGGGCTTTACCTTTACCACCGATCAGCTGTTTATGTTGACTGCGTTGCCGTCGCTTTCAGGCGCACTGCTGCGCGTTCCTTACGCGTTTATGGTGCCGGTCTTTGGTGGTCGTCGCTGGACGGCTTTCAGTACCGGGATCATGATCGTGCCGTGCGTGTGGCTCGGTTTTGCGGTGCAGGATACCTCTACACCGTTTAGCGTGTTCGTGATTATCTCTCTGCTGTGCGGCTTTGCGGGGGCGAACTTTGCGTCCAGTATGGCAAACATCAGCTTCTTCTTCCCGAAAGCGAAGCAGGGTGGTGCGCTGGGCATTAACGGCGGTCTGGGTAACATGGGCGTGAGCGTGATGCAGCTGATTGCTCCGCTGGCGATCTCGGTCTCCATCTTTGCGGCGTTTGGCGGCGGCGGTGTGACGCAGCCCGACGGTTCAGTGCTGTTCCTGCAAAATGCCTCCTGGATTTGGGTACCGTTCCTGGTGGTCTTTACCCTGGCGGCATGGTTCTTCATGAACGACCTGTCCGCGTCCAAAGCGTCCCTGAGCGAGCAGCTGCCGGTTCTGAAACGTGGCCACCTGTGGGTAATGGCACTGCTGTATCTGGCGACCTTCGGCTCGTTCATCGGTTTCTCCGCAGGCTTTGCCATGCTGTCGAAAACCCAGTTCCCGGACGTACAGATCCTTCAGTTTGCCTTCTTCGGTCCGTTTATTGGCGCGCTGGCACGTTCGCTGGGCGGGATGATCTCCGACCGTCTGGGCGGAACGCGCGTTACGCTGGTGAACTTTGTATTGATGGCCATCTTCTGTGCACTGCTGTTCCTGACGCTGCCTGCGGGTGGTGAGGGAGGTAACTTCTTTGCCTTCTTCGGCGTCTTCATGGTGCTGTTCCTGACCGCCGGGCTGGGCAGTGCGTCTACTTTCCAGATGATCTCTGTCATCTTCCGCAAGCTGACCATGGACCGCGTGAAAGCGCAGGGCGGGAGCGACGAGCAGGCGATGCGTGAAGCCGCCACCGATACCGCTGCGGCGCTTGGGTTTATCTCTGCGATTGGCGCGATTGGCGGCTTCTTTATTCCAAAAGCGTTCGGTATCTCACTGG
>ERZ1106969.1071-NODE-1071-length-21697-cov-8.515202_pt1 | contig 21697 bp, 28 predicted proteins | sample MGYA00403685_ERZ1106969 | MGnify/ENA primary metagenome ERZ1106969 (study PRJEB35170, sample SAMEA104062416) | human gut metagenome | biome: human gut; feature: human-associated habitat; material: faeces | place: Denmark | collected 2012-05-18 ... | reverse complement strand
TATTACCCGATCTCGATGGAAGTTATTGAGTGATCTCCTTTCATGAAAATACGCACCTGGCTTTAACTGTTCCTGATATAAGTTGACAGTTTTCTGTCCGTAAAACGGTTGATGAACTTCATCGGGCGTTTTGTATTTCAATGCCAAATGTGACCGCTCATGGTTATAAATTGCCACGAATTCTTTTACCATTTACCGGCCCTACGTCAGCTCTGCAGGACGCGAGAGTAAAAACTCATTTTCAGGATTCCGTTTATCCACTCAGCCTGCGCATTCTGGTGGCAGTTATAACCATTAGTCATTGAACAGGTTATTGATAAATAATTAAAAAACTCAGTTTTCTGGCTCGCCTGCTCAAGCTGTTCTTCAAGTTCCCTGATTCTTTGCTCGGGTGTCAGCGGGACAGTCGCCAGAGCCACAGGCAGTCTCCTCTTTACCTGGTCAGGAAGTCCGGGGCTCCAGTCAAGCCGGCCATATTTACGCAACCAGACAAGAACGGTGGAGCGCCCCTGAATGCCATAACTGCAGCCGGCCTGTTTATAAGTCATCTCGCCTTTTTCAACCTTCTCAACAACGGCTATTTTAAAGGATAGAGGATAATCACGTTGAGTGCGTTTGAACCCAGACATCATCACGTTCTCCGGGTTTAAGTCAGGAACGTGTCATAGCTATTCAGGACGGGTCACCGACACAAAAAAAGTCGCCCTTGAGCGACTCGATTTGCATACGGTATGGTGCGAAGGCCGGACTCAAACATGCGATTTAACCTCATGATTTAAAATTGTTAATAATAAACAACACCATCCTATACCAACACAGATACCAACACGAAAAATCACTGGTTTTCGGCATCGAACCAGGACAATCAGGTCCTGATTGAGATACCGAGCTCTGTTACTCGTCATCTTCCTCGACAGGCTCCATTGCATCAAGTGGTACTCGCACCATCGCGATAGAACCAATCCGGATAAAAGCATCTTCCCCATCTATATCGGTTAACTGATATCGCTTACTTGATGCCGGATAATTGTGTCGATTGGCAACAGTGTACTCTTTCGTACAGCCAGAATGTGGCAGACTGAGGTGGAATAGATAACGTCCGTATGCCCGCTGACCACCTCCGGGCGGGAGAGTGTGGTATCTGACATCATCATTTTTCCTTTCTGTTTATAAATGAAAATGCCAGCCGTGTTCAGGCTGACGTCAGGGAAGTGAAATCGGGTGAGTGATCTTCACTGGTTCTGGTACAAAAGTTACTGTTGGCGCAGGGTACGGATACCCTCCCTGGCCTGTGCGATACAGGGCAACAGTGCTGCCGAATCTGTTTTATCCTCATCGTTGTCGAAGATAATTCCCGATTCGCAGTCGATATTGTCCTGCAGCCACGTAATCAGAATATCCAGCGCTGTTTCCGTGGTTAATGATTTCATGTTGTGAATTTCCGGATTACCAGTCGAAAGTGGGTAAACCCGGCAGATATCCGGCACTGGCATCCAGATGAATGAGACTGACACCATAACACCGGATGAGTGTGACGACCAGACGACGGAACGTTTTTGACAGCCCCAGGCGCTTAAGCCGCAGAACCGGGTATGACCACGTATCGGTACGTAACAGATAACCGGTACCGGTAAAATGAATCCATTCTGATTCACCGAAGTCACTGGTCTGGTGTGACAGCGAGTACAGCCAGGCGTTGTCCGTTTCCGTGATATGTGCGGTACTGCAGCGTATGCCGGTAAGGGCAACAAATGGTGGCGTGCAGTCTGCTGAGGTCCGGTCAGATTCATCAACAACACGAAGGGAGTAGCCGTTATCGCAGACCATGTTAATCAGTTCAGCGAGATTAACACCATCAATGTCAACGACAATGCGCCCCATGTTCAGCGCCTGCACGTTAACGCTGTCGGCTTCCAGCGTCAGGGCCAGTTTCATCGTTTCGCCTCCGGATGCTTCCCCAGGGTAATGTTATTTACCGTTCTGTAATTGTCGCGGATCATCAGGCCTGTTGCCCGGCGAGCCCGGAGGATATCGATGCTGTTTATTAACTGAGAGTGGGTACAGGCGCTGAATCCCGGCAGGTCGGTACGTACCAGTGCGTATTTTTCCACGAGAAAGTTCACTGCATCACACAGTGAAATGCCTGCCTCAATATGCTGCTCAATCACACGTTCATCAGCGAACGGTGTGTCATTCAGCGTAAGGCCGTAGTGCTGGTCCAGCAGTCGGGTGAGCAGTGTCTGCCAGATGGTGACTGGAGACGGGCAGCACGATACCTCCCGTACATGCGTGTCGGGTAATGTTTTCATACTGAAGATTTTCCTGATATGCAGAGATAAAAAATAGGACAGTGGCGTGGTGAAAACACCAGGCCGGAGCAGAAGGTTATTCTGGTGGTTTACTTTTTCGTTTCAGGTGTCGGATAAACAGCCAGATAAACGTAACCACAGGAGCCGAGGGTGTCGGCTTCACAGGTCAGCCCCTTCGCATACAGTGTCACGGTATGCTGATGGCGGGGATTCAGTTCACCACTGGTGAGCATTAATTCCAGTTGTTTCATCAGCAGCGGAAAGGCCTGGTCCAGAGGGTACGCATCCGCATCTCTGAACCGGCCTCTGATACCGGCACGGTCGGCAAGGTAATGCAACCGGTTACCCTCCTGCACCAGACGGGCGCCGAAACAGGGCGTCACTGTGCAGGGTAGTCCCCACCAGGGATGGTCGTCATTGTCATCGGGATGCGTTGTCCCGGAAAGTGTGTCTGACACGATAAAATCCTCACAGAAAATCGGTGAATGATAGTTTAACGATGACGGGTCAGCCGGCGCGCAGACCGGCTTCGGTAAAGGTGTATTCGTTGATGAGCAGGACCTCATCCACAGCGGCGTCTGAGCTCAGCCAGTCGTACTCGTTTTCCGGGTGACGGAACATCAGTTCAGGGTGACGCTCATCAGCCGGACATACGGACCAAAACTGTCCTTACGGCGTTCTGCAAACACGGCCAGCACACCGGGAATATCCTGCACTTCACGACCGGTATACGCTTCAGCACTGCCGTGCCAGCGGTATTTGCCGGTACAGAACGGAAAAAGACGGGATGCCGGATGCTGACGGTGAATATGCATGGCTTCGCCACGGGTGATGATTTTCATAGTGGGATACCTCTGAAGACAGAAGATAAAAGTGAAAACAGGTGTGATGTGGTTGTGACGGGTTAAAGCAGACCATATTCGGCAAAGGAGAAAACCTGGCTGCCACCGACTATCAGATGGTCCGGCACCCGGATATCCACCAGGCCCAGTGCCTGTACCAGACGTTCCGTGATAAGGCGGTCTGCCTTGCTGGGTGTGACTTCACCGGACGGGTGATTGTGTGCCAGCACCACAGCAGCGGCATTGTGATACAGGGCGCGTTTAATCACTTCCCGGGGATGGACTTCCGTGCGGTTGATGGTGCCGGTGAAGAGGGTTTCACCGGCAATCAGCTGATTCTGGTTGTTCAGATACAGCACCCGGAACTCTTCACGCTCCAGTCCCGCCATGTTCAGAATCAGCCATTCTCGTGCCGCACGGGTGGAGGTGAAGGCCACGCCGGGTTCATGAAGATGGCGGTCCAGGGTTTTCAGGGCCCGTTGAATGAGGCTGCGCTCGCCGGGCGTCATCTCTCCGGGCAGAAAGGAAAGCTGTTGCATTGTACTTCTCTCCATTCAGTCGATGATGCGCATAATGGCGCTGCATTCCGGATGCTGCAGGGCGTAATCCCGCAGCCGGTAATAATGGACCGTCATGGCATAACACTCCGTACGACAGGCATGATGACTGTACGTCATCAGACAGGCAGCAATGCCGGCGGCTTCCGGGCTCATTTCAGCGCGGTTACCGTTCATGGCATTGAACAGTACCCATGTTTCGTCATCATCGTCATCCGGTTCGGGTGCCATAAATGCCCCGCCGTTGTTCAGGGTGTACAGATTCCAGATACCACCGCAGTAGTCTTCACACAGACGGTCCATCCAGCCGAAGATACGGGGCTCCAGGGTCACCCACTGTGGAATGAGGCCAAAGTGCTGCGGCCAGAAGCTGATGCGCCGTTCATCAGGGACGGGAGTGGCTACCAGTTTTTGCAGGTCAGTCTCCGGTGCACAGGCCGAAGAGGTGGTGTTCTGAGACAATGTTTTCATGTATGAAATCCTTGTAATGTGAATAAATGAGAGGGAGTAAAGGTCGGGAGCTGGCAACATCACGTTCATCACTGACCGTGATGACCCGGTAATATCAGGGATGAATGATATTCGGCTGAAATTCCGGACAGCCGTACGCGTAACCGTTCCGGTCACAGACGGATGGCCAGATGCCATTGCCTGTATACTCAGTCTGCACAGACTGATTTCTCCGGGACGGTAAAGCAGACGGGTACACCAGGCGCACAGGTCATCATCAGAAATGGAACGACACCCCGGCAGCGCCTCCGGGGCGTCGGGTGATTCTGGTGCCTGAATCACGCCTTCAGGGACATGCTGCATCAGCGCAGGCTCTCCAGCAGCGTTTCTGCCATTACCCACAATGCGCGGTTGAGCTTAATATCGGTGTCGATGTTGTGAATGGCACGGGTGTGGATACGTTTTCCTTTTGCACTGCGGCCGGAAATCCCGCCTTTCAGCATATTCTCCTGGATGGTCTGATAAGTACTCCACAGGTCCTTACCGTAATCCTCCCGGCGTCGTGGCGTCAGAATGTCAGCGGTGGTGACTGGCTGATGTTCGTCACCATAACGGTAAGTCAGTGCCGCCTGTGCCAGCGCCTGGCGTGCCGGTGGCGGCAGGACCAGCGACTGCATGGCATCACGCTTTTCCTCAATCCGGTCAAAAACCCCCACCACTTCGTAAGCCCCTTCGATAACTTTCTCCACCACATTTCCCCGGTGTGGAACACGCACTTCCCCCAGAGACTGACCGCAGACGCAGCCATTCTGGCAGACGAATCTGAAGTAACCCGGCAGCATCTGGTAGCTGGAGGTACCGTCATGAGAGTTGAGCAGAATAATTTCAGGGACATGTTCTCCGTTTATCTCTCCGGCCCGCCGCAGACGCAGCATGTGTTTTGTGTATCCCCGGCGGCCCGGGTCGCGCACGCGGGTCTGGCAGGCGAAGAATGGCTGAAAACCTTCCTGCTGCAGGCTTTCCAGTACGGTGATGGTGGGAATGTACGCATATCGTTTACTGCGGGAAGTATGCCGGTCTTCACCGAAAATACTGGGAACATAGTGCATCAGTTCTTCGTGTGTCAGCGGACGGTCACGGCGTATCTGGTTCGCATAACCAAAACGACTGGCTAGTCGCATAATTTGCTCCTTATCGGTGGTTACGATTTACTGGTGTAATAAATGAAAAAGCTGCGTCTCCCGGAGAAGACGCGGCCTGACAGATGAAATGAATGACGTTTATTGTCTGAGAAGCCCTTAACTGGCGAGCTGAGTATTAAGCTGTGTTCCGGCATCACCAGCGCAACTGACCTTCAGCATTACGGATAACCAGCCGGGAATATGTTCCCTGGTCATCTTCAGTAAACACATTGCGGTAAGCTGTTTTGACGGCAACAGCCTGTTCGCGTGAGAAAGGGCCTTCGGGCAATAAACGTGATGTACAACCCGGCATATCTGTTGCTCCCTGAAAGTAAAAAGCCCCGGTCATGATGACCGGGGCCTGAAGGAGAGTGACCTGATTATCAGAAAGTCACATTCAGCGTGGCCTGACCGTTATAACCTTCAGCGCTGCTGCCGCTGACACTGTGGGCATAACCGGCCTGAACGCCCAGGGTGATATTTTCCCGGACACGGGCTTCCAGTCCGGCCTGCAGGTCCAGTGACGTGCCATTCCGGGACGGTGAGAACGTCATGTTACTGCCGGCGGCGGCTGTCCCCATGCTCATGTCACCCCGGGAACTGAAGGTGCGGATAACAGAAGGCTGTACCCACCAGTTCACCGGCAGTTCACGCACACGGTGTTTTGCACTGTCGCGCAGGGTGTCACGGGATGAGGTGCCTTCACCAAAGCTCATATCGTTGTGGCTGCCCAGACGGAAACCGGCACGCACATGTTGTGCACTGCCATGCCCAAACTTCACATAACCGGCGTTATCCTGGCCGTCATCCAGGGAAAGTCCCTGCCAGGTATAGTGCAGTTGTGGCTCCAGCATCAGGTTGTCAGTGATACTGAAGGGCAGACCGGTTTCCAGTGAGCCCAGCCAGCCCCAGCCCCGGGCGCGGAAGTCGTTATTATCCGATGACGCTTTCATGCTGTGGCGGGTTCCCTGTGCCACAATGTCAGCCCACAGGCCGGAGGACGTGTGTGTCAGATTCAGGTATCCGCCCAGGCTGCCGGCATCATCCCGGACCGTGCCGGCGCGGGAACCGTCATCATCCTTAACATCAACGGAAGAATGGCCTGCGGCACCATGCACCCCTGTCGTCAGAGACATACCGGCAACCTCTGTTCTGAGCAGGTCACCCTCCAGACGGACGAAGCCATAGCTGCCGCTGCTTTCCGGCGTGGCTCCACGGGCAATACCGCCGTTGTTATCGTGACCGAGATGACCGCCCTGAATGCTGAGACGGACGCTGTTATTTTCACCGTTTACACCGGTCTGATGGCTGCGGGAGCCTGCCAGAATCCGGTCATAGTCCATTGCCTGTGTCAGCATGGATGTATACAGGGGGACTTCAGCACGATAAGCATTTTCACTGCGCAGGTACCAGTCTTCATCGCTGTCACGGTTCAGGGTGTAGTTAAAGGCGCCGGCCTGAAGCGGGCGACTCAGGGCAAACGCACCTTCTTCTGTGGTGGCGCCATTCTGTGCATCCACAACCCGGATACCCTGTCCGGTGGTTGCCACCCCGAGGTTACTGTTTCCGACATTTGTAAACGCAAGCCAGGTTTTGCCGGTTGCCTGACCACCATTAATCACCAGCTGGTCAGAGGCATTGCTGCCATCAAGGCGAACACGCATATTGATAGTGCCACCCTGACCGGTGAGGTTACTGGTGGTCAGTTTATGGAACGTTACCGGGGAGTCGCCTTTTGCAACAGCACGGCTCAGCGCGGCATCCGGTGTCGTCTGATTATCAAAGCGAATCTCCCCTGCGTTAACAATATCGCCGGTACTGACCACATCGCCATTCAGTACCATGCTGGCACCTTTACTGAGCTGTGTTCTGCCACTCAGACTTCCCCCGGCAGCCAGCGTCAGTGTTCCACGATGTCCGACAGTGGTGTTGCTGGCCAGTCCTCCGGCATTAACCGTAAAGCTGCCGCCATTTTCCAGCAGCAGTCCGCTGGCCTGACCGGATGTGCCATCAATACTGAACTTACCGCTGGCATTGGTCCCCTCAACAGTGGCACCACTGTCTGCAATCAGGGCACTACCGGATGTCATGGTGACATCTGTTGCCTTACCACCGGCAGACACTGCCAGGGTTCCGCCGTCATCCACCCGTGTTTTCCAGGCTGAATGGCCCTCCAGTACATCCAGGCGACCACCGGACTCCAGAACAACACCGTCAGCATTACCGTTTTCCACAGTGAAATTGCCCAGACGGTTGCTGCCGGTGACGGTTGCCGCCGTACTGGTGACCAGTGCGCCTCCCTGCTTCAGGGTGACATTCGTGGCTGTACCACCGGCGTTCACCTGCAGTTTGCCTTTCTGGTTAACGGTGGTGAAATCCGCCAGACCACCTTCCTTGACAATCTGCCAGCCGTCACTGTTTACAACCGTGTCAGAGGCTGTGCCTCCGTTGTGCACATACTGGTAACCGCCATTCAGTGTGGTATCCAGCGCATGCCCGTGTACCGTCTGGTCGCCGCCGGCATAAACCACAGTGGTATTTGCTGTTCCTTCAGCAGCCACAATCTGACGACCATTTTCATTGATAGTGGTACGTACGGCATTTCCGCGAACAAACTGCCCGGTATCACCATTTTCTGCATCCGGTCCCCCTTCCGCGCCGGTATTCACAACCGTGTCGGTTGCCATTGCGCCGGATTTGACGGCCTGCCAGCCCTTCTCATTAATGACGGTACCCGTTGCAATCCCGCCTTCATGTACCCACTGCTCACCGCCGTTCAGAGTGGTGTTCACTGCCTGCCCCTGAAGGCTCTGTCCGCCTCCGGCACTGATAACCGTGTCTGAAACGCTTCCTCCGGCATTCACTCTCTGAAGACCACCACCGGTGACAGTAGTGTTGTTGGCGATACCGCCATTTTGTATCCATTGTCCGCCGGTATTGGCCTCGTTATCCGGCCCATACTCCAGACCGGTACTGATGGTCATTCCGTTGGCCGTACCGAAGACAATCTGGTTGTCATGATTTGTCAGTGTTCCGCCGCTCACGGTTTCTCCCGCCTGTACGACCGTGTCAGCAGCCAGTACCGGGACTGACGTGACAGCAGCAAGAGACAGCGCAACCGCCACACCGGTGCGTTTTCCCCGTGAGCGCGCCAGTTCGGAAGCCACCACCAGGGTGCCCGTAATGTGATTCCATACCAGCCTGTAGCTGGTGTTCAGATGTCGTTTCATCAGCTTTTCCTTACAGAGGGTGAATAAAAAAGCCGGTACCCACAAATGTGGATACCGGCAGGTACAAAACAGCATGGTCAGATAAAGTGGTTTTTCCCGGGCATAAATGCTTCCCCTCTCTCATCCGCCAGAGAAGTATCAGTCCGTTGTGTGCAATTCCGTTCTGCATGATGAAGAGATTCAGCTGCCTTTTCGCAGACCATTAACCACTATAAACGATCGATAGTAACGATCGATACCTGTTTTATCGATCGTTTTATTCTATTGATTACAAGGCGGTCACGCAAGAGAAACAGGAGGAGCATGAGGTGTTTGTGTCATGTTTTCAGTTGGTTAACGCAATGTAATCAGGCATTTCCCCTGGCAGACTGTTCAGAAGAAAATCCAGTTCCATACAGCGCGGGCAACAGAGACCACCGAGTCACGGACGGCACGCAGAACCGTGCGTGCAACAGAGGCAATACAGACGCTCTCCGCCGTGTCAAATATCCGGTCCACCGCACCGGTAAACTGTTCACGGGCCTGAGACCGGACAGATTCCGTGCGCAGCTCGTCCTGCAGGCGGGTCATCAGGGGACTGGCGGCATGGTCGGGAAGCGCTGTCATGAGCGCACTGACCAGCGTATCCAGTTCCCAGCCGGTGCAGGCCGATACGGCCACAACCGGATGTACGGGCCGGAACAGCCGGAATACCGCATCTGTTTTCTCACGAATGTTCTGTGCCTGTGCGGGAGAAGGCTGAATGCCGGCCATATCCCATTCATGGCAGGGCTCCGTTTTGTCGGCCTGCGTCACCACAAACAGCACCTGCTGATGTCCCCGGTGCAGTATGTGTCGCCAGAAATACTCATCCACAGACAGGGCACGGTCATCGGCTTTAATCAGCCACAGTACCAGGTCAAGTTCAGGCAGAATGTCACGGTACAGGGCTTCATACTCTGCATCCCTGTCCCGGCTCTCGCCCACCCCGGGCAGGTCAGTGATAATCATGCTGTGACCGTGGCCACTCAGACGGAAGCGCCGCACTTCCCGGGTGCCGGCGTGAACATCACTGACCGGGGTGACCTCCCCCTGAAACAGTGCATTACAGAGTGAGGATTTACCGGCCCCGCTTTTACCCATAATGCCAATCACGGGTTCGTGACTGGTGAGTTTGCGCAGATGTTCCAGGATGTGACGGGAAAGTGAGTAAGGCAGGGAGGAGAGCGGTTTTTCAATTGCCTCAATGGCATCAGACGGATTCATACATGTATTCCCGGTGAAAAAAGACAAAACCCCCGCACACCGGAAAGGTGGCGGGGGACTCACGGAGATAATATATGTCTGAAATTATCTGGAATGTCGGTACCTTTTATACTCTTCAACAATCAGGTCATGCAGCATTTCTCCGGTACTGAGTCTTCTGACCCTGGATAATTCTTTGAGCTGCGCCCTGGTTTCTGCGTCAAGAAAAAACTGTACATTGACTTTATCTTCCTGCATTTTTTTGTACTTGCGCTGCGCCTTGGCCTTATTGAAACTGTTTCTGAAATTTTTTATATCGTCAGGTGAGGTGAGTGGACAGGTAACCCATATGTCAAATGAAAGGTGAATTGCGTGGTAAATATCAGCAGAACCAGGAAAACTGGCCAGTTTTTCCAGTGCAATATTTTTTCCCTTCAAATAATTCCATGTCCATATGCATTCATGTTCGTTCTCCGGGAGGAGGTAACTGAAAGGACTCTTTGATTTAAATGCCCGTATCCATCTGTCTTTGGTCTGGATTATCCACTCATCCCGCAAATTCTTATCAGAAAGAATATCGAGAACTCTGAGTATTTGTCTGAACTGTGTCGATGAGTCCGACGGGAAGGCATTCCCTTCTAAATACTCTTCTTTAAGATACAGTTTATTCTTTTGAAGCAAGTCTGCGCTTATTTTTGTCCTGTTATTCTGGATAAACTGCATCAACAGATACCAGGAAAATAAGCATGCGCGTTCACTGCCCGCGATCCAGGATATTTTTTCCAGGGGCACCAGGGAGGCCAGTGCCTTCAGACGCATACCAGAAATGATTTGTTCAAGTTCAAAATCTGAAAGTGTGATGTTCAGATTTTCTCTGTTTTTTTTTATGTAAGCGATAAAACGTTCCGGGGGATCATAAACATTAAGGGGCAGTACGGAGATATTACGCTCTCCAAGATAATAAGAGTAATACGCATTTGTTCTTTCATTCATAACCTTATCCGACAAAATTTTCTGAACCATCCTCTTTCTCCGGCTGCTTAAAAATTAAACATAATAAGGTGATAATAATATGATAAAAAGAAGTTTATAACGGTATATTAAGATGGTCAATAAAAAGGCAATCTGCGCGCTGTATAGTCATTCTGACAGGAAATGCAGGAGGAAGGGAAGGTAACCGGCTTCGTTATGCTGACAGGAATACCTGTTATCATGGAAGTGCACTCATGTGGCCGACGTAGCTTAAGAGGATGGAAGAGTGGAGACTGCAGACAGGGGGTATTGAAAGGTAAACATGTTTCGCCCGCCAGCTGCACCGGGGGCCAGCATCACTTTTTTTACGTTGTAACCCGGTATGCATTCCGGCTTTGATGATTACAGTCAGAGGGCAGCAGACTGACGTTATTTAACCGGACAGAAAAATTATGGACACTGAAATATCGTCTGTTAATACCTCGTTTGTCGGTGTGGTATTCCCTGTATTACCGGCGTCACCGATAAAGAGAGTTATAAACGCCAGAAAGGTACCTCCTTTATGCCGGGGAACACTTACGGAAAATGAAGTCTGAAAAGGAGCACAATGAAAAGAGGCGTGTCCCGTAAATATAACGAATCATCGCAGGATATGCATTATCAGGTGATACCAGAGGGCATTAAACTGCCGTCACGGATAAGAATATACAACATTTCTGATAACAAAACATCATAACGTGTTTCAGATATGTTCCGGTATCAGTCTGACGGATATTATTTCCCGGTAAAACAAACCGGCTACTGTAACGGTTAACTGTATCTGCATAAATTATTTATGATGAAAGAACAGTATTACGGATTCAAATATCATCCTGTTTGCATTCAGGCGGACATTCCCGGATGCCGGAAAGAATATCCTGCAGGCTGAGTGAGTCTCTTCCACAGTGCCGGGATCGCTGTCGCCACGTACATATTGTCACCAGGATGGGTATGTACCGCAGCATGCCATTTCTGGTGAATAACCGCACCTGCACATTCAGTCTGCTGAGAACCTGGCGTGTATCGGGCTGTAAAGAACATCCCTGTCCGTGGCTCCTCTGGTGGTGTTGCCTGCTCAGCAATGACAGGATGCCCTTAAGACGCCCGTCATGGCTCAGTATGATGACGACGAACACGCTCTGCAGGTGAGCATGGGGGCCGGGAGCATCATCATTTCCGTATTTTGTCACACCTTCCGGAAGCAACCGGCATCAGTTGCGGCTATCGTCAACCGTTGTGCGGTATGCCAGGAGCACGTACTGATCCATCAGATCCGTCAGTGCTGCGCTCTGCCTCTGACGGTTGATGATCCATTCCTCCAGCTCTTTTTCTGATTTCCGTTTCAGGTTCTCTTTCCAGTCTTCAAGGCTGTTTCCGGTCATTAAATCAAGCCAGCAAAGCCAGACCAGTTTGAGGCGCAACTCCGTGCCACCAAACTGACGGAAGAGGCTGATCAGTTTATTTGCCAGAGAACGCTGCCTCAGACGTTCACATTCAGACAGGAGAATGCCTTCCAGCATCGGATGATGAACCAGCAGATGTTCACTGGTGCATAAATTCACTATCAGATCATCATCCAGGGGCGGCGTGGCCCGTTTGTCAGGGCCATAAATCAGCCGGTGCAGGCTCTGGGGTACGATGGCAATCTCCGGTTTTTCACCATTGAATGACACCCAACCGGGCGTCAGATTATGGAAGTAGTAGATATTCGGATGACACACGCCCCAGGATACGGCGTGCCGGGTGAAGCCGGTCAGCCATTTCTGGTAGCTTTCGTGGAGCCATTCGTAGCGGGTCTGATACTGTTGTTTCATTTTCATATTCCTCACGGGGATATAACAGGCAGCAGAATGCCGCCGGCAGGCCGGGGATTACGTCTGCTGCGGGTGAACGGATAACGGTCAGAAATTACGGGCGGGGCTGTGCAATACGCGCCTGTAGCCAGGCTTCCACTTCACTTTTCAGCCAGCGGGAGCTGCGGCCCAGCTTGATGGGAGCCGGAAAGGCCCCATCCCTGATGAGCCTGTAAAACCACTTATCTGTCAGGCCGGTCAGTTGAGTGATAAATGCCATGTCGACCATCTGGTCATCCATCAGTGAAACTGGGGTAGCCATGAGAATGTTCCTCCGGATGTTGTTAAACCAGCCGGTGTGGTCATGAAAACAGCGCGCCACCTTCACCGGCATAACAACCGGGGAGAAACGTAAAAAATAATCGGGAATGTGACCGCCAGGAGATAAACGGGGAGGTTGCGGTGGCTGAGCCGTACCGGTATACCGGGTGGTTGTTGCGAAAAGATGCTTCCGCACGCACGCGCGATAAAGAGGGGATAGTTTTCGTGAGGACAGGGAGAGAAGCAGGCGTTCTGATAATTGCAGAGTTGTTTTCGGAGGTGGTTACAGTGAGTCAGCCCGTTCCTGGCGAGGAGGAGACTGATATCACCGATGGGATAAGGCTGTCTGATTGGTATTATAAATATAAGAAGTCATCAGAGAGTAACGTAAAGGATTTGCCAGAGTAAGCTAAGAGAGTAAATCTCTCCGGTAACAGAGCGCTGTGAATCGTTCATGTATCAGAGTGCAGATACATGAACGCTGATGCGTAAAATCAGCAGTGACACGCCAGCTCCCCCTGTGCCCATTCCTGTATAAGACATGAACTGAGCGTATTAATGCTCCTGCCCTGAGACTGAGCCGGTGAGTGAGGGGCTGAGAAATCCCTCTTGACACTGCTCTAAACCAGAAATACTTCCCCGGTTGTTGCGGTGCGTCCGGATCCCCGATAACGGAACACTAAGGCTGTATTGCGGGACACCAGGTAAGTGGCAGCCCGTAATACGTCAGGAGACGCGGGAAAAGTGAATTCCCACACGCGTTATAAACTTACCCTTGCGGAGCTGGAAGCCTTTAACTCTGCCGTTGACAACCGGCTGGCAGAACTGACAATGAACAAACTTTACGATCGCGTGCCAGCTTCCGTCTGGAAATATGTCACCTGAATATTGAAGCAGCGCTACGATGACTCCGGTGTTATCTGCACCGGAGGACCGGGAACATTAAGCGGTATAGCGACAACAAAGAATTCGAAATCAAAAGGGAATGGTGCCGGAGGCGTGGGCGGTAATAGGCTGATTTTCAGGTATTACCGGCTTACAACGTGTGGTTGATATTGAGGGGCTGTGAGTTTCGCGTATTTGTCAGAAACCCAGATGAGTTTTCCTGTATGGGACGAAATAAGGCAGCGGCAATACCTGGAAAATTTAATATGGTATGAAGGAGAACCTGTCGGTTACGCTTAATATACACGGTACACTGTCAGCTCAGGGGATACATGAACCGTTATCTCACCAGCTACACAGTATACACACACTGACGCTGACAGTAGTCAGCAGGACCACAATAATCAGCGCCAGCAGTATGGTAACGATACGGTCTGTATTCCGGTAGTAGCCGAAGGGGTCGACAGAACCACAATACGGGCAACACACTGTATTATGAGTAATCGCGTTTCCACAGTCCCTGCACTTCTTTTTGCGTATCACCATCACTCCCTCCTCACAGCCTTACCCGTAACCGGTTTTTTACATTAAAAAACGACGCTGAAAATTCAACCGTCAGTCCGGAGACGACCGTTCGGGTTATCACAGAGTGCCTGAGACAGTGTCCTGCCGGAGGTCACTTCAGGGACTCTGCGTATTTTTTACGACGTGGCTATTCCGTATGAACCATACGGAGATTTAACCATGACCTACAAATACAACCCCTTCTGGCAGCAACGTATTCGTGAGACGGTGCGGCACGCACTGAATGTTCATCCCCGCCTGACGGCATTGCGGGTTGACCTGCGTCTCCCGGATGTACCGGCAGCAACGGACGCAGCTGTGATATCCCGCTTCATCAATGCCCTGAAAGCCCGAATCGACGCTTACCAGAAACGTAAGCATCGGGAAGGTAAACGCGTGCATCCCACAACCCTGCATTACGTCTGGGCCCGGGAGTTTGGGGAGTGCAAAGGTAAAAAACACTATCACCTGATGCTGCTGGTCAACCGGGATACCTGGTGTCGTGCCGGTGATTACCGCGCTCCGGAGTCTCTGGCCGGGATGATTAAACAGGCGTGGTGCAGTGCCCTGGGAGTGGATGTCGGGTGCCATGCCACGCTGGTGCATTTTCCGGCCTGGCCGGCGGTGTGGCTGGCGCGTAATGATGACACCGGCTTTCAGCAAGTGCTGGAACGTGCTGACTATCTGGCGAAGGAGCATACCAAAGCTCACTGCACCGGTGAGCGCAATTTTGGCTGTAGCCGGAGTTGAGCACGACTGGCGCGCCAATATCCGGCAAACCAAAAGTATGGGTTGTTGTCTGGCGGCAACGATGTATCCACTCGCCCACTGACTGTTTTTTACGTCAGTGTTCCATTGTGTGACAACCACAGTGCTGTAACAGCAACCAGCCTGCTTTACCCAAACTCCAGTCCAGATTTTAACTGAACCGCCATTCACACCCTGACCACGCTGCCCGTACCGGGACGGCTGTTGCCTGCGTGTCGTCTGGCGGCTGAGGTATATGACTATGTACGCAAAATCCTTTATCGCTCTTGATGGCAACGGACGTCTGACGGGCGCCCGTACTGCACAGGCCGCACCTTATGCTAACTACACCTGCCACTTGTGTGGCAGTGCACTCAGATACCATCCGCAATACGAAACTGAACTTCCCTGGTTTGAACACACTGACGACAGGCTGACAGAGCACGGTCAACAGTGCCCTTATGTCAGGCCGGAGCGCAGAGAAATACAGTTGATTAAACGTCTGCAGCAATTCGTACCGGATGCCTTACCCGTGGTGCGTAAAGCCAGCTGGCACTGCAGACAATGTCACCACGATTATTATGGGGAGCAGTACTGCACACACTGCCAGACCGGAGGTTTCAGTCTTCCCCGGACAGCTCAGCAACTGTCTTGAACGTAAAAATTATGGAGCAACGTGATGGTACGATTCATTCCATTCTTCGTTCTTTCTGAGCATTGCGTTCAGGATAGTCAGCAGCTTGCGTATACAGGCAACCAGCGCCACTTTTTTGGGTTTTCCTGCGGCAAGCAGTCGCATGTAAAACACCTTTATTACCGGGTTAAAGCGGGTTGCGACAAGCGCTGCCATGTACAGGGCTGTTCGCACACCAGCCCTGCCGCCAAAGATGGTTCGTCGCCCTCTCATCGTGCCCGAGTCCCGGTTTACTGGAACCATACCGACAAGCGCACTGATTTCACGCCTGGAGAGGTTACCCTGTTCGGGTACTTCCGCCAGCAGCGCAGCAGCCGTCATGGTGCCAACACCTTTAATACTGCTCAGTCGCTTAGCAAGCTCTTTGAAGTGGCTATGGATATGGCTGTTCATGTCAGCATCTAGTCGCGCAAGCTCGTCTTCCAGTGCTTTGATGATGATATTAATGCTTTTCCTGTTCTATGGATGAGCAGGGTGCAACCGGTTTCTCTCGGCAACCAGCATCGTAATCAACTGCCGCCTACGAACTACCATTGCAGTGAGAACCTGACATTCAGTATCCGGCAGTGCTCTGATAAAGCGTTCCCGCTCCGGATGCCGGTTGAGAACCTCAGCCATCTGGGAAAGCACTCTGGCATCAATACTATCAGTTTTCGCGAGGTATCCCATGGCGCGGGCAAAGTCACGAGCTTGTCTGGGGTTAACCACGGCAAGCTCAAAACCTTCTGCCTGAAGCGCACAGACTATGGCGGTTTCAAGTCCTCCAGTGGCTTTCATTAAAACCAGCGCAATGGCGTACATTCTCAACTCAGCAATGATGGCCTCAAAGCCATCACTGTCATTGCCGACAGAAAATTGTTCAATAGCGCTGCTGGCGGCAATATCCAGTATCGCTTTCGAAACATCGATACCCACACAAAGTGAACCTAGCTGACTCATGATTACCCATCCTTGCAAATGCGTTATGGCGTACTGACAACTGTTCGGGTTTCTGATGAGTGGCTCAGTGTATGCGCCATTCGCTGAGCCACGGGCTATGAACCCCTTGAGGGATCGGGCTGCATACACCTTGCCAAATCTAATCACAGTTATTTTAACCAATTGTCAAGATACAAGGAGGAGATATGCGAATTCTGAACTGCTATATGGCGAATGACAGCAAAGGCCATTTTGTTACGGCGAAAGAAGCCGCGAAGAACAACCGACAGGACGTTTTGTGCTGTGTGTCCTGTGGTTGTCCGTTAACACTTAAGCGGGGCAATGACGGACAACCGCCGTGGTTTGAACATGACCAGATGACTGTTGCTGCGAAAATCCTGCTGCGATGCACCTGGCTTGACCCGGCAGAGAAAGAGGCCCGTCGTTTGCATCTGCAGGGCATGACGGTTCCGGATTATACGGTGAAGGTGAGAAAGTGGTTTTGTGTGATGTGTGACGAAGATTATGAGGGGGAAAAGTGCTGCCCGCGTTGTGGTACTGGGGTATACAGCAGGGAGGGGGGGCTGCAGGAAGGCAACTGGAAGGATAGGAACTGAGCGGTTCAGTCGCGGAAATCAGTTGCAGAGCTGTAATGATATCTCCGGGAGTGCTGCGTTGGTAGGGGCATCCCGGGATAGAGAAATTTTAGCACTTTGCCCTGAATGATTGTAGACGCCCCGAGTACTCGTACCGGTCTGAGTTATTACAGTTAGATATTCACTTTTTCTCCCGCATACTTCACATCTGTCAACGACGGATGAAAAGTGGTTCTTCCGCAACCTGGGTGGAAGAAAATGGATGAAACTTTCTGGCGAACAAGGATCTAAGCTGTTTTAAGTTATGGGCAACCCAATGCACTCTCTTAAGACACTTCTACAGTTACCTTGCGGATGGCGATGCAGTCGACAAATTATTAGCTCTGACGGTATAACCCTCCATCTCCACGGAAAACGCAAAACAGCACAATGTCCTGAATGCTTTAAGCGTAGCGACTCTGTTCATAGTTGTTGTCGGCGCCGGATACAGCATCTACCCTGATCAGGGCAGACGCTATGGCTTGTATTTTCCGTCCGCCACTGGTACTGCCGTAACCCAGCTTGTTCACGTAAAATTTTTGCCGAGTCGCTTGCTCCCTTCGCCGGTTCACACCAACAGTCTTCACAGGCGTTACAAAATTTACAACGTCAACTGGGATTAATAGCTGGAGGTGAGGCTGGAAAACGGGCTGCAACGGCAGCGGGTCTCCGTTGCAGTGCTGATACTCTTCTTCGCAGGGTTATCAATACCCCGGAGACGAAACAGTCAGGCGCGCCTCATGTCGGTATTGATGAGTGGGCGTGGCATCGGGGCCACTGCTGCGGTATGTTAATAGTCAATCTTGATACTCACCGTCCCCTCGTCCTGCTTCCCGGCCGTGATCAGCGTACGCTGGCGACCTGGTTCAGAAAATATCCGGAAATACAGGTTGTCTCGCGTGATCGCAGTGGAGTCTATGCGACAGCAGCACGTGAAGGTGCACCTCAGGCCAGACAGGTGGCCGATCGATGGCACCTGCTAAAAAATATTGGTGATGAGCCTGAACGAATGATGTACAGACATATGCCTCTGATACGTCTTGTTGTCAGAGAGTTATCACTGAAGAAATCACCTGAGCCAGAAATATCTGTGCCTGTAGCATCGCTCCGTCGTCCGGAACGCCTTAAACAGCAAACCCGCAAAAAACGGCATCAGCATTGGACAGAGGTTATGGCCCTGCATAACAAGGGATGTAGTTTCAGGGAAATATCCCGTATTACAGGCCTGTCGCGAGTGACAGTCAGTCGCTGGGTGCGTTCAGGAACATTCCCTGAAATGTCAACCCGGCCTCCAAAGCGAGGGCTTCTGGACCCATGGAGGGAGTGGTTAAAAGAGCAACGAGAAAGTGGTAATTATAATGCCAGCCGGATATGGCGGGAAATGGTGGCCCAGGGGGGGGACAGGCAGTGAAACCATCGTCAGGGATACTGTTGCCAAATGGCGTAAAGGCTGGAACCCACCGGTTACTACTGCCGCAAGACTTCCTTCAGTGTCCCGGGTAAGCCGCTGGTTGATGCCCTGGAGAATAATCAGGGGCGAAGAAAATTATGCATCCCGATTTATTAGTCTGATGTGTGAAAAAGAACCGGAGTTGAAAATAGCACAGCAACTGGTACTCGAGTTCTACCGTATTCTGAAAACCTAAAATAAATCACAGCTAAGCAGCTGGTTCACTCGAGTCCACGAAAGCGGCTCAGCAGAACTTCGGTGCGTAGCTGCGGGGATGGAAGCTGATGCTGCGGCTATATGTGAGGCAATCAGCAGTCGCTGGAGTAATGGTGTTGTCGAAGGTCATGTAAATCGCCTGAAGGTGCTGATACGCCAGATGTATGGTCGAGCCGGATTTGAACTACTTAGGCGGAGGGTAATGAGTCCACTGGCATGAAAATCTTCACCTAGGTTGCGGAAGAGCCACTTTTGCACTGTTCGTGACAGTATGGTCTTTATGTACTCACTTTGTTACCGGTAGCTGAATCATCACTACCGTGCTGCAAATGGTGGTGAACAGCATCAATTGTGGAATGAATGTTGCCGAAGCGACCAATGCGCCTCGTTTCCACCATCAGTGGTTGCCGGACGAGCTGCGTGTTGAAAAGGGTTTAGTCCGGATACGCTCAAGCTGCTGGAAGCAAAAGGTCAGAAAGTGGCGCTGAATGAGGCGATGGGCAGCACGCAAAGCATTATGGTTGGGTCGGATGGTGAGTTGTACGGCGCATCCGACTCGCGCTTGGTGGATGATTTAACGGCGGGGTATTAATTGACATCCCCCGGCGCAGTGTGCCGGGGGATAATGGTTTTATGCGGTCAATAATCGTCCGGGATTATCGATACAGAGTTTTTTGAGGATCGTTTTATCGACGCCGCGCTCCGCCAGATAGGCCAGAAAAACATCTGGAACAAATCCCCAGCCATTACCGCCATTTTTAGCCCACATTTGTTTAAGGAAGACATCGTGGCTGAGAACAAGCTGATCGGCGTATCCCAACTCAATGAGATGAGCGACGGCATCGGCAGTCTCCTGCACCCCTGGCGCTATTCCCTCTTTCGGGAAGGTAATGTCTAGGCCAATCATGTCGAATTCCAGCCAGACACCCTTATCAAGCATTTTCCGCTGATACGCCACGTCTTTTCCTGACGGATCCGAGTGTGCGAGAGAGACTTTATTTGGCGAGACGCCCATTTCACCTAACACAATGTCGAGTACTTCATCACCGCGACGAAGCCAGCCCGGCATGTGAATATTCATCGCCACATGAGGATTGTTAATCTGTGCCAGCGAGGCAGCCCGCAAGCTGTTATGCTCGGCTTCGGTAAATGTCGGTGAGACACCTATTTCACCGATCATTCCGGCACGAATATCCGTATCGCCAATCCCTTGATTCAATTCTTTATCAATCGTTGCCGCCAGTTCATCAACCGTTTTATGAATTCTCTGGCTTTCAAATTTTTCCAGGTAGGGACCGGAGGAAGCAACAATATTCAGACCTGTTTTTAATGCGACTTCTCGTAATGCCTGCGCATCTCGTCCGATAGACTCAGACCCTGTGGCATCAACAATGGTGCGACCACCGAGCGAGATAAAGTTATTAATTTCGAAGATCACATCTTCAATAGGTTTGCGGTCCATATTATCAGCGCAGCAATAAGGATCGTGTTTTAATGCCCACTGGATTTCTGCCGTGACTTTTTTATCAACAAGCCGTTGTGAAAAAGGATAGCAAGGAGCATCCACAACAGAGGAAAGATCGTTGAACAGATGTTCATGAGGAAGTGTTAGCCCCATATCTTCACGGGCGACGGGGCCCGTCACAGTTTGTAGATAATCTTTCATGATTATACCTCCATTTTCTTCATTGTTTTCGAGGTTCTGTATTCCGGAATAGTGGTAACAATTGCACCGACCAGTGCAAACAGTGTTCCGATGATCGTGACCAGATAAACGGTATTGCCCAGCGATGGAATTAATACGTCAATCAATACTGATCCCAGTAACTGGCCCGCCGTTGAAGCAACCCCCAGCATCAGTAACCCCAGACCTCTGACCAAAATGGCCATTAAACTGATAGACATTAGTCCAAGCGGGCCGCCAAGATACATCCACCAGACATCTGGTAATTGAACAGTGACGTGCCCTAATGCGACACGAATAGCTAGCGCTGTGCCTAAAACACAAAATCCAACGATGAAATTCCAGGTGATTGAAACCAGCATGGATCCCGTAGCTTCAGCTACTTTTGCATTTCCAGCGGGCTGCCATCCTGCAAGCAAACCAGCTAAGAACGGAAGAATGGCAAGTAAGATGAAAGAGGTAGAATGCCACTGCGGTGACACAACAAAAATCGTAGCAATAACCGCAAATAATGCACCGATGATGCGATAAGGGGTAAAGTATTTTTTCTCGTCGACACCGATACCAAAGCGATCGCAAAGTAAACCAGACAGCAATAGCGCGGAGATCAGTGCTGTTTGAAACGTTGCGACCCCGAGTGCGCTGGCTGATGCGCCTTCAGAAAATACCACCATCGCTCCACAGAGACCGGCAAACCAGTTCCAGAGAGGAACTTTTCGGTTTTTAATCAGAGAAGGAATTGCCGCAAATTGTTGCCGGGTTTCTTTTCGCGCCATAATAATAAAAAACATCACGACTAAACCACTGGCAAAGGAGATAACTGCGCATGCATTACCATCCTGTAACCAGTGACCTAATTGACCATTCACCGCTGATTGCATAGGGGAGAGCATACCCGCAAGAATCGTGGCAAGCATCCATAAGGGAGTTGAGGTAATGACTCCAACTTACTGATAGTGTTTTATGTTCAGATAATGCCCGATGAC
>ERZ1106969.1058-NODE-1058-length-21899-cov-3.796878_pt1 | contig 21899 bp, 20 predicted proteins | sample MGYA00403685_ERZ1106969 | MGnify/ENA primary metagenome ERZ1106969 (study PRJEB35170, sample SAMEA104062416) | human gut metagenome | biome: human gut; feature: human-associated habitat; material: faeces | place: Denmark | collected 2012-05-18 ... | reverse complement strand
GCATGATTTCTGTGCATCGCGAAGCGTGTTACTGTGAACGGAGTGAACAGTAACACTGAAATAGGTTTTACTTCGCGGTTTAAAAGAGATTTTGACCATGCCCATATTTTGTGCTACTATAAAGAGAGCGCGAAGGTTACATTACTGATTACGGAGTGAACAATAATGTAACCGGGTTTTACTTTGAAACCGGCGTATGCAAGAGCTTTTTCAAATATGATTTAAGAAAGACCAATAACAGATACAGTCCATATACGAGGAGGATAAAAATGGAACAGTATAAACAGGAATTTATTGAGTTTATGATTGATTGCAATGTATTGAAATTTGGAGATTTCGTAACCAAATCCGGAAGAAAGACTCCGTTTTTTGTAAACACAGGATTTTATCGTACAGGAGCTCAGTTAAGAAAATTAGGCCAGTATTATGCAAAAGCAATTGAGAGCAAATTCGGTCTGGATTTTGATGTGCTTTTTGGACCTGCATACAAGGGAATTCCGCTGACTGTTGCAGCGACAATGGCAATCAGCGAGGAGTATGGCAAGGATATCCGCTATTGCTCCAATCGTAAAGAGGTAAAGGATCATGGGGATAAGGGAATTCTTCTTGGAAGCCCGATTGAGGACGGAGATAAGGTTGTGATCATCGAGGATGTTACGACAGCCGGAACTTCTATTCAGGAGACTCTGCCGATCATCAAAGCCCAGGGTGACGTTTCTCCAATCGGTCTTGTGGTTTCTGTAGACCGTATGGAGCGCGGACAGGGTACCAAGAGCGCTTTAAAGGAGATTGAAGAGAAATATGGCCTTAAGACAACTGCTATTGTAACTATGGCAGAGGTAGTAGAGCATCTTTACAACAAAGAGTATAAAGGGAAAGTCATCATTGATGATACATTAAAAGCTGCTATTGATGCATACTATGAGCAGTACGGCGCAGAATAAGAGAATTCTATGCAGCATTAAAAATTCTGAAAGTGTGCTGCGGCAACTGGCGGCATAATGATAAAAGGAGGAAATGCTGATGAGTGAAAAGCTTTATAAAATCGTATCTGGCGTAGGTGCCGGAAGTATTGCACTTGGGATCATCACACTGGTGACAGGTGTGTCCACTGGTATTCTCATGATTGTGAATGGTGCCAGACTTCTGAAGGGCAAATCCGATATGATGATTTAAGGGGATTTTTTTGAAAAAGGAAACGAAGATTTTAATTCGCCGTATGGGAATCCTGCTGTTCGCCATCTATATAATCTTTCTTGTCTATTTTCTGTTCTTTTCAGAGGAATATGGCAGGGCGGCAGAGGCGCAACGGGTATACAGGTATAATCTGATTCCCTTTGTGGAAATCAGAAGGTTCTGGATATACCGGGAGCAGCTTGGCACATTTGCAGTATTTTCCAACATATTCGGAAATGTGATAGGCTTCCTGCCTTTCGGGTTTATCCTTCCTGTTATTTTCCGAAGAATGAACAGCGGTTTTCTCATCTGTGTATCAGGATTTATATTAAGTCTGACTGTGGAAGTGATCCAGCTGGTCACGAAGGTTGGCTGTTTTGATGTGGATGATATGATTTTGAACACCCTGGGGGCAACCTTGGGGTATGTTCTTTTTTTCATCTGTAATCATATTCGAAGGAAAGTCCTGGATAGCAGCCATGAATGAGCCATGCTTACCTAAGCGGATTTATGGATATTGTATGGCAGCAGCTGACTTTCATATTTTGACATGCCTGCGTGGGCAGACATGTCCATTTAGGAGAAAGTTCCATTATGGCAAGAAGATATAGATATTCATTTACAAAGAAAAAAGAAGCGAAAAAAGGGAAGCTGTCTGCCGGTCTGGCGGCAGCGTCCTTTTTGTTGTTTATAACGGCTGTTGTCCTGGCGTATCTTTTGGATAACAGCTTTGGGTTTCTGGTAGGAGGAGTGGGCTTATTTGCCACCCTTCTTTCCGTATACGGATTTATTATGGGACTGCTCAGCTTTTCTGAAGAGGGCAGAAGCCATAAAACCAGCATTATCGGTTCAATCAGCAATGGATTGTTTCTGATTGTGTGGATCGGAGTATACCTGACTGGATTGTAGAGCACGGCGTATGTATTGCGGAAATCCGTTTGAAAGCAATAATAATTGATCAGACAGGGGAAAGGGGAATATATATGGATGAACGTTTAAAAAAGCAATTAGACTTTATTCTGGAAGCAGATAAAGTGAAAAATATTATGCGTCAGACCTATCTGGCGGATGGAAAACGCAAGGAAAACGATGCAGAACATTCCTGGCATCTGGCACTTATGGCAGTACTTTTGAAAGAATATGCACCAGAGGAAGTTGACCTTTCCAAAGTCATTCCTATGGTACTGATTCACGATCTGGTAGAGATTGATGCCGGAGATACCTATGCTTATGACGCTGTTGGGGGAGCTACCCAGCATACAAGAGAAGAAGCTGCAGCACAGCGCATTTACGGCATTCTTCCGGAAGACCAGGGAAAATGGCTTTATGATCTTTGGGAAGAGTTCGAAGCTTATGAAACACCAGAGGCCAAATATGCGCACATGCTGGACAACAGTCAGCCGCTTTTTCTGAACAATGCTACAGATGGAATCAGCTGGGTAGAGCATGGCGTGAAGAAAAGTCAGATTTACACACGAAACCGCCGTACTGGTGAGGGAGCACCAAAAATCTGGGAATATATGCAGGAATTGATTGACCAGCATGTAGAAAAAGGACATGTGATCGACGATATGTCCAAAAAAGAATAAGAAGTGTGCTGATCGCGGAAACAATTATTCAAACAGGCGCTGTCAGTGCCGTGATGGATAGCTTCGTGTAAAAAAATGAAAAGTGAGGGAAACGTGTGGACGAATTACTGATGGAACGTTATGCTCTTGCAAAAGAAAGAGTATGTGAGATCAAAGAGGAGAAAGCAGTACAGATGCCATATCTGGACTTTTTCCAGAAAACAGCTGCTTTTCTTGAAAAAAATGTGGAAATTATGGATGGCGTTGTATTTTTGGGAGAAGCCAGGGAACCAAGGAAACTTGCAGATGCGGCTGATTTATCTATAGATGAATGGAAAGAACTGAATCGTGATCTGTATGCAGATATCCTTCCGGAAAATTATAGAAACAGCTACGGAAATCCGGTTTATGCCTGTGAAAAGCTTGGGGAATACGGAAAAGACTTTTCTTTCCTGTATGCAGAGCTGCGTGGTATTGTGGTCTATGCCTTTGAAAAGAGGCTGTGGGACATAACTGTGCTTCTGGAGCTGTTTCTGGAAGTTTATGGCGCTTTTGCTCAGGAAGAGGTTCCTACAGAGGAAGAATTGAGGGGGATTTTAAATTCCTATGCAAATGATTACTGCCAGGATATGATAGAGTACCGCACTAGAGAGTGCGTGGACCCGGAGCTGGATTTTGCGGCAAAAATTATCATGAATTCTGATTTTTCAGACCTTCGTTACCTGTATCTGTTTGGAGAATGCATTACAGAGAATGAACTTGGAGTGGCTGCATTTCTTAACGGTCTTTCCCAGGAAGAAATCGATTCCTGCGCAAGAACCTATACAGAGGGCTACCGTTTGGGATTTGTAAATGGACACAAAGACCTGAGCAAAAAGAAAACAGTCAATATCCGCTACAACCTTGGTTTTGAACGTATGGTAAAAGCGGCAGTTCTTCAGTTTGAGGAGATGGGGCTGAAGCCAGTTATATATCGCTATCCGACCCATGCGGTAAACAGGCGCGGCTCTTATAGAATTGGCTATACAGGCGCTGTTGCAAACCCGCAGTTTGACTATGATCATCGACAGGACGGGGCACTTTTTCTGGATCAGGATTTTGTGCAGAAGCGCCTTCGTGCCCTGCAGACTTCCTATGAGAAATATAAGGAGCTGGCGTATGTTCACGCTGGTCCGGCCTGCATTGAGGTATTTGGAGAAGCTCCGTTTTCACCGGTGAGTGTAAAAGAGGCATGGCAGTTCAGTGATGCCCAGCAGAAGCTGGAAATTGAGATGCAAAATGAAGCTGGACAGATTACAAACCGCTACATTAAAGGTGATGAGAGAAGTTTTACCATTATTGCATATCCGGTTCCTGAGATCGGCGGTGATTATGAGGAGATTTTCCGCCAGATCGTGAAAATCAACACCCTGGATTACCAGCTTTACCAGAAAATCCAGCAGACCCTTATCGATACTCTGGATACTGCAGAATGGGTATCTGTAAAGGGAAAAGGAGCAAATGAAACAGATCTCAGGATACATCTGCACACTCTTACCGACCCGACGAAGCAGTCCAATTTCGAGAACTGTGTAGCGGATGTAAATATTCCCGTTGGTGAAGTGTTTACTTCCCCTGTTCTTTCCGGAACAGACGGTCTTCTTCATGTAAGCCAGGTATATCTGGAAGGCCTTCAGTTCCGTGATCTGAAACTTGAATTTAAAGATGGAAAAATTGCATCCTATTCCTGCGGAAATTTTGAAAATGAAGAAGAGAATAAAAAATATATTGAGGATAATATCCTGTTCCATCATCCAACACTTCCAATGGGTGAATTTGCAATCGGAACGAATACTACGGCTTATGTAGCTGCGAAGAAATACAACATTGCAGATAAGCTGCCTATTCTGATTGCAGAAAAAATGGGACCCCATTTTGCAGTAGGTGATACCTGTTACAGCTGGTCTGAGGATACTGCCATGTACAATCCGGATGGAAAAGAAATCATTGCAAGAGATAATGAAATCTCCATTCTAAGAAAAGAAGATATAAGCAAGGCGTACTTTGGCTGTCATACGGATATTACCATTCCCTATGATGAATTGGGAAGCATCTGTGTTCCTGGAAAGAATGGGGAGAAAATTTCGATTATTGAGGATGGCAGATTTGTGCTGGCCGGAACGGAAGAATTGAATAAACCTTTTGAGGAATAAAGGAAAGTTTAAAATCTAACAGCAAAATTAATTAGCCCTATAAAATTTTTCTTTGCCTCAATCGTATTGACAGAAAATGTTATTCTTAGTAGAATTTACGCGAATGGTAGTTCTAAATATAACTAAAAGAGGAGAATATTATGCCAAAAGTAGGAATTGTAATGGGCAGTGATTCAGATATGCCGGTAATGAGCAAGGCAGCAGACATTCTGGAGAAACTTGGGATTGATTACGAAATGCGTATCATCTCCGCACACAGAGAGCCGGACGTGTTCTTTGATTATGCGAAGACAGCTGAGGAAAAAGGATTTAAGGTCATCATTGCAGGTGCCGGTATGGCAGCACATTTACCAGGAATGTGCGCAGCGATTTTCCCGATGCCGGTTATCGGAATTCCTATGCACACTACATCACTTGGGGGAAGAGATTCCCTGTATTCCATTGTACAGATGCCATCCGGCATTCCGGTAGCAACTGTTGCAATTAACGGAGGGGCAAATGCTGGTCTTCTTGCAGCGAAGATTCTTGCAACATCCGATCCGGAGCTTCTTGCACGTCTGAAAGCCTACAGCCAGGAGCTGAAGGAGCAGGTCGAAGCCAAGGATGCGAAATTACAGGAAGTGGGACATAAGGCTTATACAAAATAGAGTTATACAGCAGGGGCAGAATAACCTTTTCTGCTGATGCAGGTGAAGAATCCTGCGAGGCAGGATCTTTCTATGAAAACCATAATAAACACCATAATAGAAACCATAAAATTCTGGGAGGAAAAAGGCATGGATTACAAGAACGCGGGCGTTGATATTGAGGCAGGATACAAATCAGTAGAATTAATGAAACAGCATATTGCAAAGACTATGAGACCAGAAGTACTTGGAGGAATCGGCGGATTCTCAGGTGCTTTTTCCATGAACAGCTTCAAGGATATGGAAGAGCCTACACTGGTTTCCGGAACTGACGGAGTTGGAACCAAGCTGAAACTGGCATTTATTATGGATAAACATGACACTGTTGGAATCGACTGTGTGGCAATGTGTGTAAACGATATTGCATGTGCAGGCGGAGAACCTCTTTTCTTCCTGGACTACATTGCCTGTGGAAAGAACTATCCAGAGAAGATTGCTGAGATCGTAAAAGGTGTTGCAGAAGGCTGCAGCCAGTCAAGCGCAGCCCTCATCGGCGGCGAAACTGCTGAGATGCCAGGATTTTATCCGGTAGACGAGTATGACCTGGCTGGATTTGCAGTTGGCGTTGTTGATAAAAAAGACCTGATTACAGGAGAGAATTTAAATACCGGAGATGTGCTGATCGGAATGGCATCCTCAGGCGTACACAGCAATGGTTTTTCTCTTGTCCGCAAAGTGTTTGAGATGACAAAAGAGTCTCTGGACACATATTATGATGAACTTGGAACTACCCTTGGTGAGGCCCTGATCGCACCAACCAAGATTTATGTAAAAGCTCTTAAGAGCATTAAAGATGCAGGGGTTAAGATCCACGCATGCAGCCATATCACAGGCGGTGGTTTCTATGAGAATGTACCTCGTATGCTGAAAGAGGGCACAAGAGCCGTGATTGAGAAAGACAGTTATCCGGTGCTTCCGATCTTTAAGCTTCTTGCAAAGACTGGAGACATTGAAGAAAAGATGATGTACAACACCTACAACATGGGACTTGGTATGGTTCTGGCAGTTGATCCGGCTGATGTAGATAAGACTATGGAAGCAATCAAGGCAGCAGGTGAGACACCGTACGTAGTAGGACGTATTGAAGCAGGAGAAAAGGGAGTGACATTATGCTAAAGGTTGCTGTCCTGGTATCAGGAGGCGGTACCAATCTCCAGGCAATCCTGGATGCCATTGATTCCGGCAGGATCACCAATGCGGAAGTTTCCCTTGTGATCAGCAATAATCCAAATGCTTACGCACTGGAAAGAGCGAAGAACCATGGTATAGAGGCTGTCTGTATTTCTCCTAAAGAATTTGAAAAACGTGAAGAATTTCATAAGGCACTGTTAAAGAAATTGCAGGAAAGCGGTGCAGAACTGATTGTTCTTGCTGGCTATCTGGTTGCAATTCCACCTATGATCGTGGAGGCATTTCCAAATAAGATTATCAACATCCACCCATCCCTGATCCCATCCTTTTGCGGTGTAGGATATTATGGACTTCATGTTCATGAAGCTGCCTTAAAAAGAGGCGTGAAAGTAACAGGTGCTACTGTTCATTTCGTGGATACAGGTACAGATACCGGCCCTATTATTTTGCAGAAAGCAGTAAAAATCGAGTCGGATGATACCCCACAGTCTCTTCAGAGAAGTGTAATGGAAAAGGCAGAGTGGAAGATCCTTCCGAAAGCAATTAATCTCATTGCCAATGGAAAGATTTCGGTAGAAGATCATATTGTGACTATCAGCGATTAAGGAGGAGATTATGAAAGTACTGATCGTAGGAAGCGGCGGAAGAGAGCATGCAATCGCATGGAGTGTATCCAGAAGCCCTAATGCAGATAAGATTTACTGTGCACCGGGAAATGCAGGAATTGCAGAGTATGCAGAGTGCGTGAACATTGGTGCTATGGAATTTGAAAAACTTGCTGATTTTGCTCAGGAAAATCAGATAGACCTTACCATCATCGGTATGGATGATCCGTTGGTAGGCGGTATAGTAGACGAGTTTGAATCCCGTGGTTTACGGGTATTCGGACCTCGTAAAAATGCAGCAATCCTGGAAGGCTCCAAGGCATTTTCCAAGGATCTGATGAAGAAATACAACATTCCAACGGCCGCATACGAGAATTTTGATGACCCGGAAAAGGCACTGGTTTATCTTCGCACCGAAGCAAAATTCCCTATCGTCCTCAAAGCAGACGGACTTGCTCTTGGAAAAGGTGTTCTGATCTGTCAGAATCTTCAGGAAGCAGAAGCTGGTGTGAAAGAGATCATGGAAGATAAGAAGTTTGGAAGCGCCGGAAATACCATGGTTATTGAGGAATTTATGACTGGTCGTGAAGTTTCCGTTCTTTCTTTTGTAGATGGAAAAACAATTAAAACCATGACCTCCGCACAGGATCATAAGCGTGCAAAGGACGGTGACCAGGGCTTAAATACAGGCGGAATGGGAACCTTTTCTCCCAGTCCTTTCTACACAAAAGAGGTGGATGAGTTCTGTAAGAAATATGTATATCAGCCAACTGTGGATGCAATGGCCGCTGAGGGAAGAGAATTTAAAGGAATCATTTTCTTTGGTCTGATGCTGACAGCAGATGGTCCGAAGGTACTGGAATACAATGCCCGTTTCGGAGATCCGGAAGCACAGGTTGTTCTTCCGCGTATGAAGAACGACATTGTAGAAGTTATGGAAGCCTGCATTGATGGAACTCTGGATCAGATCGATCTTCAGTTTGAGGACAATGCCGCTGTTTGTGTAGTTCTCGCAAGTGACGGATATCCGGTGAAATATGAGAAAGAAATCCCGATGTATGGATTTGAGAATTTCAAGGATAAAGAGGGATATTACTGTTTCCATGCCGGAACCAAGTTTAAGGATGGACAGATCGTTACAAATGGTGGACGTGTTGTAGGAATCACAGCCACAGGCAGCAATCTGAAAGAGGCCAGAAAAAATGCCTATGCGGCAACAGAGTGGATCACTTTCGCAAATAAATATATGCGCCATGATATTGGAAAAGCAATTGACGAAGCATAATTAAGTGGTATAAAATAGGCAGGAGACAAGAGTGTTTCCTGTCTGTTTTTGGTTATAGAAGTCCTGACAGGATGAAAATACAAAAGTCAGAGAATTCTGTATTGCAGAATTTGTTTAGCAAAAGCATTAGGAGGAACCATTATGTACAATGTGAAGAAAGTAAACGAAGATTTATACTGGATCGGTGCAAGTGACAGAAGACTTGCCCTTTTTGAAAATATTTACCCGATTCCAAGAGGAGTTTCCTACAACTCTTATGTGATTCTGGATGAGCAGACCGTGCTTCTGGATACAGTTGACAAGTCTGTAAGCGGACAGTTTTTTGAAAATCTGGAGCATGTTCTTGGAAACAGACCTTTGGATTATATGATCGTAAACCATATGGAACCAGATCATTGTGCAATTGTGGAAGAGGTGGTAAGAAGATTCCCGGAAGTGAAGGTTGTGGGAAATGCCAAAACCTTTAACATGATGAAACAGTTCTTTACCTTTGACGTGGACGCCCATGCAGTTGTGATCAAAGAGGGAGATACCATCAGTACAGGTAAACATACCCTTGCGTTTGCCATGATCCCCATGGTTCACTGGCCGGAGGCAATGGTTACATACGATGCATATGACAAAGTGCTTTTCAGCGCAGATGCTTTTGGTACTTTTGGGGCGCTGAATGGAAATGTGTTTGCAGATGAAGTAAACTTTAAAGAAGAGTGGCTGGATGACGCCAGAAGATATCTGGTAAATATTGTTGGAAAATACGGCGGACCGGTTCAGAGTGCCCTGAAAAAGGCTCTTACACTTGATATCGCCATGATCTGCCCACTTCATGGTCCTATCTGGAGAGAGGATCTTGGATGGTTTATTGACAAATATCAGAAATGGAGCACTTATACACCTGAAGATCATAATGTTGTGGTTATGTATGCCTCCATTTATGGAAATACGGAGAATGCAGCTGATGTTCTGGCAGGCAGACTGGCAGATGCAGGGGAGAAGAATGTGAAGGTTTATGATGTTTCTGTAACAGATCCTTCCTATCTGGTGGCGGAAGCATTCCGCTGTGACAGAATCGTATTTGCCTGCCCGACTTATAATGCAGGACTTTTCCCGAAGATGGAAACCCTGCTTCATGAACTTGCTGCCCACAATCTGCAGAAGAGAAAAGTGGCAGTTCTGGAAAACGGTACCTGGGCTTCTACTGCAGGTAAGCAGATGAAAGAAATCCTTTCCGGTATGAAGGATATGGAAATCTATGAAGAGACGGTAACTGTGAAGTCTGCACTGAAAGAAGACCAGCTGGCACAGCTTGATAAGATCGTAGAATTTATGACAAAATAAGAGAAAGTTTGTCAGATCAGTGTATGACAGGAGGAACAGAACATCAGTTTTTCCTATCTTTGAATGGAATGCGGTAAAATTGCATAAAAACACTGACGGTTAGACTTTACTTTTTTGCAATTTTGTTATAAAATAAAACCTATATTAGGTTTTTGTCGATATGTTTTGAAATCTGCCAGACAGGACAAGGTTCATAGAATTTTCGTATACGACAGCAGGAAACCAGGACTGAGAGGATAATGACATGGGAATCACTGAACAGGAAGCAATTAAGGAATTACAGACAAGAGACGAAATCTTTGTAGCGTATTCACAGGCTACGAAGCTTCCATATGTAATTTGCGATCAGGAGAGCTTTAATGATCAGGTGTGGGTATTTGCCACAGAAGAAGAGATTAAAGCATTTGGCAAGAAGAAATTAGAGGATAAGATTCTTCTTATGGGAATGAAATATGAGAAGAAAGACTACCCAAGATTCTACGGCACACTTTATGCAATCGGTGTAAACAGTGTAGTATGGGTTGATGGAGAGAATCAGATTGAGGTTGAACTTACCAGAATTGCCAGACAGGCAGATTTCAGCCAGCTTGAGCCGAAGAAGCAGCCACTTTTTAATTCCACTCTTCAGCTTTCCGGTATCTATTTTATGCAGGAACTCCGTCGCCCGATTAAGAAAGAGGAGCGCACTGTGAACCTTCGTGAAATGGAAGAAGAGCTGATCGTGAACCTTAAGAAATCTGAATTCCTGGTAGCTATGGCTACTGATCCGGAAGACCCGACCAAGGTTAACATTCCATATCTTAAGAACAAACAGGGGGATATTCTTCAGCCGGCTTTTACAGATGTTATGGAATTTGATAAATTTGCAAGAGGCAAGAAGCTTCGGGCAGCCAAGGTTCCATTTGCCAAACTGCCAGGTCTCATTATCAACCAGGCGAAAGCATTTGTGATCAACCCGATGGGATTCAATTTGATCCTTGACAGAGTACAGCTTGGAAAGATTCTGGGTGTTGAGATCCCTCCGGCTGCAGCACCGGCTGAGAGTGCGCCTGCTGAGGCAGCAGCTCAGGAGACTAAGGCATCAGAGGGTGAAGTAAAGGCAGAAGAAGCACCGGCAGCTGAGACACCGGTTCAGTAGGAATAGGGAGCGCTGCCAGCTTTGCAGATGGCTTATATTTAGACGAAGTGATTATTACGAAAGACAGGAAGAGACCGGGGCAGTATGACTCCGGTCCCTTTGTTTTGTAATATTCACTGTTTTTTACAGGGAGGGATAAAATGGTAATAGAGATAGATTTCCAGAGTGACGAGGCACTTTATACCCAGCTGATGAATCAGATCATTATGGGAATTGCCACATCCCGGCTGCAGGAAGGAGATCCTCTTCCATCTGTCAGACAGCTTGCGGATACCATTGGAATTAATATGCATACCGTAAACAAAGCCTATTCCTTGTTACGCCAGGAAGGATTTGTCTCCATTGACAGAAGAAAAGGCGCAGTAATCTGTCTGGATGTGGATAAGTTAAGGGCTATGGAGGAATTGAAGCAGAATTTACGTGTTGCGCTGGCAAGGGGCTGCTGCAATAATGTGACAAGGGAAGAAGTGCATAGTCTTATAGATGAGATTCTGGATGAATATGAGAAATAAAAGCGAGATTGTTCGAGAAATCAACTTGTTTGTACACTAGCGTAAGGAGGAACAATTGATCAATGCGAAATAAATTTACGAAACAGGCTCAGACAGCCCTGACACTGGCAAAGGCCGCAGCCATTGACTTTGAACTGGGCTATATTGGTACAGAACATCTTTTGCTGGGACTTTTAAGTGAGACAGAAGGTACTGCCGGAAGAGTCCTGGAGGAATTTCAGGTAGATGGCAAGAAACTGGTGGAACTGATCGATAAGCTGGTGACTCCGGCAGAAGTGGGAAATATAACTGAGATTGAAATGAAGCCGTCATACAGTCCGAGAACAGAGAAGGTTCTGGAAAGTGCTGTGGCAGAGGCACAGAATTCTGGCTGTGAGAAGGCCGGAACGGAGCATTTGCTCCTTGCCATGCTCCGCGAGACGGACTGTGTTGGAACCAGGCTTTTATATACGATGGGAGTGAATATCCAGAAGCTTTATGCAGCAGTCCTTGGAGCCATGGGCTATGACAATGAGTCTATTCAGGAAGAGTTCCAGGCTGCCAAGGCCATGCAAAATCCCGGAGGCAGCCCGACACCGGCACTTGACCAGTACAGCCGTGATCTGACCCAGATGGCAGCAGAGGGCAAACTGGATCCTGTTGTGGGAAGGGAAAAGGAAATCAGCAGACTGATCCAGATCTTAAGCCGCAGAACCAAGAACAATCCATGTCTGGTAGGAGAACCTGGGGTAGGCAAGACTGCTATTGCAGAGGGGCTTGCCCAGAGGATTCTTGCAGGTAGTGTTCCGGAGACGATTAAAGACAAGCGACTGGTAGTGTTGGATCTGTCTGGAATGGTGGCTGGAAGCAAGTACAGAGGTGAATTTGAGGAGCGTATCCGTAAGGTCGTGGATGAAGTACGTGAGAATCAGGGGATTCTTCTGTTTATTGATGAGCTTCATACAATTATTGGAGCTGGCGGAGCAGAAGGAGCCCTTGACGCTTCCAATATTCTGAAGCCCTCTCTTTCCCGTGGAGAATTGCAGATCATAGGTGCGACCACTCTGGAAGAGTACCGCAAATATATAGAGAAGGATGCTGCTCTGGAGCGACGCTTCCAACCGGTTACCGTGGAAGAGCCTTCTGAAGAGGAGGCTTACGAGATCCTGAAAGGACTTCGCCCATACTATGAAAGACATCATAAAGTAGAAATATCAGATGAAGCTTTGGAAGCAGCAGTTAAAATGTCAGTACGTTATATTAACGACAGATTTCTTCCGGATAAAGCAATCGACCTGATTGATGAAGCTGCTTCTAAGGTACAGCTTTCCGGATATCAGGCTTCTTCCGAGATTGAGGATTTAAGCCGTGAGATTCAGGAAATCCTTCAGGAGAAAGAGCGTGCCATCAAAACTGGTTATTTAAGTCTTGCCAAAGAATGTCAGGAGAAACAGAAGGAAGCAGAAGCCAGACTTGAGCAGCTTCAGGTAAAAGAAGAAAAGAAGAATCAGAGAAAATCCGGAAAAGTGGACGAAAAAGCCGTAGCCTCGATTGTATCCGACTGGACCAAAATTCCGGTACAAAGACTGACGGAGGGAGAGACCAGACGTCTTGCTCAATTGGAAAAAGAACTTCACAAACGTGTGATTGGTCAGGAGGAAGCAGTGCATGCTGTTTCTCAGGCTGTAAAACGTGGTCGTGTAGGATTGAAGGATCCGAACCGTCCAATTGGTTCTTTCCTGTTTCTGGGACCAACAGGCGTTGGGAAAACAGAACTTTCCAAGGCACTGGCTCAGGCTGTGTTTGGCAGTGAACAGGCTATGATTCGTGTGGATATGTCTGAATATATGGAGAAACACAGTGTTTCCAAGCTGATCGGTTCTCCGCCAGGATATGTGGGATATGATGAAGGCGGACAGCTCAGCGAAAAAGTACGCAGAAATCCATACAGTGTTATTCTTTTTGATGAGATCGAGAAAGCACATCCGGATGTATTCAATGTCCTGCTTCAGGTGCTGGATGACGGAAGGATTACGGATTCACAGGGCAGAACCGTAGACTTTAAGAATACGATCCTGATCATGACTTCCAATATCGGGGCGAATTATCTTCTGGAAGGAATCCGGGAAGATGGCACGATCGAAGAATCAAACCAGAATCTGGTCATGAATGACTTAAGAGCACATTTCAGACCGGAATTTTTGAACCGTCTGGATGAAATAATTATGTTTAAACCATTGACGAAATCCAATATTCATGCCATCATTGATTTGTTAGTAAAAGATGTCAACAAGCGTCTGGCAGACAAAGAACTCTCCATTGAGCTGACGGATGCTGCGAAGAATTTCGTAGTGGAAGGCGGATATGATCCGATGTACGGAGCAAGACCGCTGAAGAGATATCTCCAGAAGAATGTGGAGACGCTGGCAGCAAAACTGATCCTTGCAGGAGATGTGGGCAGAGGAGATCGGATTGAGATTGATGTTGTTGACGGAAAATTAGAGGCAAAAGTGAAAGGACAGATCGTCGCATGACACCCGTTATTTTCCATATAGATGTCAACTCGGCTTATTTAAGCTGGACTGCAGTTGAACAATTAAAAAATGGTGCCGGAACAGATTTGCGCAAGATCCCGTCGATCATCGGTGGAGATCAGAAATCCCGTCATGGGGTTGTCCTCGCAAAGTCAATCCCGGCAAAAAGATATGGCATCCGCACAGGGGAACCTGTAGCGAATGCCTTTCGTAAGTGTCCGAATCTGGTGATAGAACCGCCGGATCATAAGATGTACCGGGAAAAAAGCCGGATGCTGATGGACTATCTTCGGACATTTACGAAAGAAATTGAACAGGTCAGTGTGGATGAGTGCTATGTGGATATGACACAGGCGATGGAAGGTTTCTATTCTCCGGTTGATGCGGCTATGTTGATCAAGAACGGAGTTCGGGAGAAGTTCGGTTTTACGGTCAATGTGGGAATTTCTTCGAATAAGCTGCTGGCAAAGATGGCTTCGGATTTTGAAAAGCCCGACAAGGTACATACCTTGTTTCCGGAAGAAATCCGTGTGAAAATGTGGCCTCTTCCGATTGGAGAACTGTATATGGCAGGGCATTCCAGTGTGGAGATCCTGAAAAAGCTGGAAATTCTGACGATTGGAGACCTGGCACAGGCAGATCCCAGACTGATCACGCTGCATTTGAAGAGCCATGGACAGATGCTCTGGGAGTTTGCAAACGGAATCGATCATTCCAGTGTACAGTCACAGCAGGCAGAAGCAAAAGGGGTTGGAAATTCTACGACATTGTCAAAGGATGCAGAAACACTGGAAGAAATCCGTCCGGTCTTTGCACATCTGGCAGCGAGTGTTGGTGAAAGGCTCAAAAAAGCCGGTCAGAAAGCATCCATGGTCAGTATGGAAATCAAATATTATGATTTCCGAAAGATTTCTCATCAGAAACAGCTGATGCAGCCGACATCGGATCAGAATGTTCTTTATGAGAGTGCCTGTGAACTGTTTGAAGAAGTATGGACAGGTGAACCGGTCCGCCTGCTTGGAATCCGGACGGCAAAACTGGTGGATGAAAAAGAGCCCATGCAGCTATCCATTTTTGATATTGAAATCCCAAAGCCTTTGGATGAGAAGCATCAGAAATTAAAAGATGCGATGGAGAAGCTGGATGCCCGTTTTGGAAAAGGGACTGTCATTAAGGCAAGTCTGATGAAAAAAGAACCGAATACAAAAGAGAAAGACGAAAAGAGAAGATAAATGAGACGAAATTATAATCTGGAGATCATACGGATGATTTCCTGCTTTTTTGTGATTGTGATCCATGTGACCAATTATTTTTGCAGGGCATATGGAGAAATTACACAGAGTGAGTATTTGTTCGCACTTTTACTGGATACACTGGCGAGGGTAAGTGTTCCCTGTTTTTTTATGATCTCCGGAGCATTGCTTTTGGGAAGAGAAGAACCGTTGAAAAAACACAGGGAGAGACTGCTTCGTTTTTTGATCGCACTGGTAGTATGGAGTGTAGTGTATTATATCTGGAATCGTGCTTTTATGAAGACAGAATATAATCTGAAAGAGATTCTGTATGTACCGACAGAGCCGCATTTGTGGTATCTTTATGCGATGATCCCGATTTATATGGTATTGCCGTTTTTCCAGGTCATGTGCAAAGGAATGAGCAGAAAGCTGGAGAGAACTCTGCTCGTTGTCTGCGGCGCTTCCGTAGTCTTCAACTATATGGTTTCCCTGCAAAACGGGGAAGCGTATTATGATTTGCCACTGGTCGGAGATAAGGTGTATATGTTTTATATTTTTATCGGGTATTTTATTTATAAGTACCGGAGAGAGATCCGAATCAGCCAGAAAGGGGCAGCCGCAATTTTTAGCGGCTGTATGACCGGCATGTTTGCTCTGACAGTCTTTCTGACACAGCGGTCAGGGGAGCATTATGAACGGGTTCTGGAATACGGCTGTCCACTCACTGTACTTGCAGGCGCTGCATTTTTTATGATTCTGATTCGTTGGCAGAATGGTGAGATCTGTTTGAAAGAAAGGAAAAGAAGGCTTCTTGATATTGGTTGTGGATGTTCGTTTGGGATCTATCTGATCCACATTCTTTTTCTGGATGGATATAAAAAATATGCAGAACCGACTACTGTATCTGCGTGGATTGCAGTGCCGGTTCTGATTGCCGGAATCGGAGGGCTATCCCTTCTGTGTGTTACACTTCTTCGAAGAAGCCGCATTGGACGGGCAATTACGTAATACAAGGTATGTGATGCCGCATCCTGTCAGGATTCCGATGCTGTCTACAAATACATCTGTAATCTGGGGAGACCTGCCGGGAATAAAGGACTGGTGGAATTCGTCCCCGGATGCGCAGATGACACAGAATAAAAATAGAGCCAAAAGCAGTTTTTTTCCACGAAGACCATAGGTATAAAACGGCAGGGCAGCCAGCAGAGTCAGGATCAGGTATTCCGTGGCGTGGGCTGCTTTGCGCAGAGGATATTCGATTTTTTCGGTATAATGTTCGATTGTCTCTTCCGCCAAGTCCTGATGAAAGAGGGTATCACAGACAGTGACGATCTGCCTGCTTACTTTTTGGCTCAATCCCCCGGAAGTTGTTCCGTTTTGATTGGAAAATCCAAAGATGGTACAGAGCATGACAATGACCGGAAGAATGGTCAGAGGTTTTAAAATAGATTTCCATCGTTCTTGTTTCATATCTGAAAACTCCTTTGTATTCAAACTGACACTAATTGTAACATTGCGGATGAGATGTGGCAATGTTTTATCTGCCGGAAAGCCAAACCTTACAAAAACGTAAGACAAGAGCTGGGATTTGTAATGTGAATCAATGGAAAAAGCTTCTGTGTTCCAGTTATAATAAACGCGAAGTAAGAAAACGGGAGAAATGAAAGGAAGGAATGACGATGACATTACTGGAAGTAAAGAATCTGAAAAAAATATATACCACACGATTTGGAGGAAATCAGGTACAGGCGCTTTCCAATGTGAACTTTTCGGTGGAGGAGAAAGAATATGTGGCGATCATGGGAGAGTCCGGATCCGGAAAGACAACACTTTTAAATATTCTGGCAGCGCTGGATAAACCAACATCCGGGAAGGTGTACCTGAAAGGAAGAGATCTGGGAGAGATCCGCAATAAAGAAATGGCAGCATTTCGCCGGCAGAATCTGGGATTTGTATTTCAGGATTTCAATCTTCTGGATACATTTTCTCTGGAGGACAATATCTATCTTCCGATGGTACTTTCCGGCAAAAAGTATCCGGAGATGAGTCAGAAACTCAAACCAATCGCACAGCAGCTTGGAATCACTCAACTTTTGAAGAAGTTTCCGTATGAAGTATCCGGCGGTCAGAAGCAAAGGGCGGCAGTGGCAAGAGCGCTGATCACGCAGCCGAAACTGATCCTTGCGGATGAGCCGACAGGAGCGCTGGATTCGCGGGCAGCAGATGAACTGCTTCGCTTGTTTAAGGAGATCAATCAGCAGGGACAGACCATCCTGATGGTGACGCACAGTGTGAAGGCAGCGAGTACGGCAAACAGAGTTCTGTTCATCAAGGACGGAGAAGTGTTCCATCAGTTGTACCGCGGCAATATGAGCAATGAAGAATTGTATGAAAAAATATCCGCAACACTGACTGCGCTGACAACGGGAGGTGAGGACAATGCGTAATGTATTGTATCCAAAGCTGGCTGCGACCAACATTAAGAAAAACGGAAAGACGTATTTTCCGTATCTTCTGACCTGTATTTTGACTGTCATGATGTTTTATGATCTCTTGTTAGTCTCAACCAATTCGGCGCTGGATACCATGCCAGGTGCCTCCCAGCTGCGTTTGATTCTGAATTTTGCAGTTACAATTACAGGCGGTTTTTCGGCAATCTTTCTCTTTTATACGAACAGTTTTCTGGTTCGTCAGAGAAAAAAAGAGATGGGATTGTATCAGGTGCTTGGAATGGATAAGACGAACCTGACAAAGATGATGGTCTGGGAGAGCATCTATACTGCGGGCGCAGGTATCCTTGGAGGAATCCTGGCAGGAATTGTATTCGGACGGCTCATCTTTCTGGTACTCCTGAAATTGATCCGGTTTGATGTTGCCTTTCAGTTTTCTGTGGAACCGGAGGCTATTTTGATCAGTGCCGGTCTATTTGGAGCTATCTTTCTTGTGGTTCTGATCTGGAACATTTTCCAGGTGCAGAGAGTCAATCCGGTGGAACTTCTGCAGGGAGGGAAAAAAGGAGAAAAAGAACCAAAAGCAAACTGGCTGATCGCAGTGATCGGAATTCTTTTGCTGGGAAGCGGATATTATATTGCACAGACGACAGAGTCACCGCTTAGTGCGATCACAAAATTTTTTATTGCAGTAATTCTGGTTATTTTCGGAACCTACGCTCTGTTTACAGCGGGAAGTGTAGCGCTGTTAAAATTATTGAAGAAAAATAAAGCCTATTATTATAAGACAAAACATTTTGTTTCGGTGTCAGGTCTGATCTATCGAATGAAACAAAATGCAGTGGGACTGGCAAATATCTGTATTATGAGTACCATTGTACTGGTACTGATTTCTGCGACAGCATCCTTGTATATCGGGCAGGAAAATATAATGAATACACGTTTTAAGACTGAATTTTCCGCAACATCTGATGAAACAACTCCGGAAAATATACAAGCGATGGAGCGGATCGTGCAGGAAGAGACGCAAAGCCGGGGGCTGGAGATTATTCATGAACAAAAATACCGGTATGTGCCGCTGAGCGCCATGAAATATGACAATCAACTCAAGTTTGATACGGATTCAGGAAATGGATATGATGCAGATGCGATGCGCGGCTTGTATGTGATTCCATTGGCAGATTATAATGCACTGGAAGGAACCGATATTTCACTTGCTCCGGATGAAGTGCTGACCTATTTCCCGGATGAAGAGTTTGACAGCGGAGAAATCGTGTTAGGCAAAGAGACGTATCATGTAAAAGAAAACTTGAAGGAATCCAATCTGCAGAAAAAGAAAGAGGCAGATGTGACAAAGAATATTTATCTGGTAATGGCGGATGATGCAGCTGTAGAGCATGTGATACAGCTCTATGGTCCGACCAAAATTCCGATCACGATGCAGTATCTGTTGAATTTTGATATGAAGGGAAATGACACTGCAAAAAGTGAAGCTCTGGAATCCATGAAAGCGCGGATGGAGACAAGCGGCGAGGTGCAGTCATGCTATGTAGAATACAGAGAAGCTTATGCACAGGAATTTTATGGCGTTTACGGCGGATTTTTCTTCCTTGGAATTTTTGTAGGATTCTTGTTCCTGATGGCGACGGTCCTGATCATTTATTACAAACAGATTTCTGAAGGCTATGATGACAAAGACCGGTATCAGATTATGCAGAAAGTAGGAATGAGTAAGAAAGAAGTCAAAGGATCGATTCACAGCCAGATTTTGACAGTATTCTTTGTCCCGCTTCTTATGGCGATCCTGCATGTGACAGTGGCATTTAAACCGATTACAAAGCTCCTTCTTGTGTTTAATCTGTCAGATACACATTTATCCATGATGTGCACAATTGGAGTATCAGCAGTCTTTGCAGTATTCTATGTGATCGTCTTTGCAATCACGTCAAGAGAATATTATAAGATCGTAAAATAAAAAAGAACAAGTTGCTGTAAATCCGTTATGTATGGATTTTACAGTAGCTTGTTCTTTTTGGTCAATCGTGCTACAATGCAGAAAAGCATAAAGCTTCTTTTGTGATAAGTTGTTTGTTCAGATTTAAATGTATTCCAGTTTTTCGAAATAGTGCATTAAAATATCCGGACAATTTTCGACTCCCAGTGCGGAGGTATCCAGAATCATATGATAGTCATTTACATCACCCCAGGTTTTTCCTGTATGTTCATAATAATAAGAAGCACGCTGTTCATCAGTCTTATCGATTTTCTCTTTTGCATCCTCGTAGGAAAGGTCTTCCAGCTTCATAATGCGTTTGATACGGTCTTCTTTATCAGCACATACGAAAATATTCAGAACATTCATGCGGTCTTTTAAAATATCAGAAGCGCACCGTCCGAGAATGATACATGGTTTTTCGGCAAGATTACGGATGGCTTCTGCCTCGGAGTCATACATGCGGTCATTGACCTGCTGTTCAATATAGGCACGGTCATAGACAGGAATGTCCAGTCTTTTGGAAAGTTCATCTGCAATGATACTTGCACCGGTTCCGAAACGACGGCTCATGGTGATTACTAATTTCATATGAATTCCTCCTTTGTATTTGTCAGAATTTATGCGTTGACAGAATCTGTGATTTTTGTGCACAGTTCCTGCAGTTGTTCCATTTGAGAATCATGCAGTGCTGATTTTACAGCGAAGTTTTCTGTCAGAAGTGTCATGTTTTTCAGTTCTGCAAGCTTTGCTTCCATCAGTTTTGCGGACTGCGGAGCCCAGCTTCCGTTTCCTAAAACAGCTACGGTGCGTCCCTGTACCATCAAAGCTTTCATATCTTCCAGATAGTTTGCCATCAGAGGGTAGATTCCATTGTTGTAGGTTGGTGCGGCAAGTACAAGATGGCTGTATTTGAAACTGTCAGAAATCAGCTCAGACACATGTGTTTTGGAAATATTGTGGATCTTGATATTTGTGATTCCGGCATCAGCGAGCATGGCAGCCAGAACATTGACCATATTTTCTGTATTGCCATACATGGAAGCATAGGCAATCATAACACCCTTTGTCTCTGCTTCATATTTGCTCCAGATATCGTATTTTTCCAGAATATAGGAGAGGTTACTTCTCCATACAGGTCCGTGGAGAGGGCAGATCATCTGAATATCCAATGCAGCTGCTTTTTTCAGGACATTCTGTACCTGAATCCCATATTTTCCGACAATATTTGTGTAATAGCGGCGGGCTTCGTCCAGATAATCACGGTCGAAATCCATCTCATCGTTGAAGATCACTCCGTCCAGTGCTCCGAAAGTACCGAATGCATCGGCAGAGAACAAAACTTTATCGGTCTCATCGTAAGTCATCATCGCTTCCGGCCAGTGCACCATTGGCGCCATCACAAAGTGAAGTGTGTGTTTTCCGCAGGAGAATGTCTCGCCTTCTTTGATGATGATCTTTTTATCTCCAAGATCCATGCCGTAGAACTGATCGATCATCGGAAATGTTTTGGCGTTTCCGATCAGCTTCATATCCGGATAACGCAGGTGCAGATCCTCGATCAAAGCGCAATGATCCGGTTCCATGTGATTGATCACAAGGTAATCCAGAGTACGCCCGTTCAAAACAGCCGCGATATTTTCCAGAAACTGTCTGCCTACAGCGTTGTCTACCGTATCGAAAAGGACTGTCTTTTCATCCAGCAGCAAATAAGAGTTGTAGGAAACTCCTTTCTGAATCGGAAAAATGTTTTCAAATAATTCCAGTCTTCTGTCATTGCTTCCGACCCAGTATAAATCTTCGGTTACTTTTCTGACACAATGCATATTAAAGTTCCTCCTTTATTTTCACTATGATTCTGTCAATCTATAGAAGTTCACATATTAACGTCTATATTTTAACATATTGAGATAAATTCGCAAGGCGGGTATGGGTTTTTGTGCAAAAAAATGACAGTTCCTTATAAAATCCTTAGAATTCGCTCTTAAAGTAAAGCTGTACAAAGAGAAGGGAGAATCATTTTATGGAAGAAATAATTTTGGAAACAAAAGAACTATGCAAGCAGTATCACAAACAGACT
>ERZ1106969.1057-NODE-1057-length-21906-cov-6.265022_pt1 | contig 21906 bp, 23 predicted proteins | sample MGYA00403685_ERZ1106969 | MGnify/ENA primary metagenome ERZ1106969 (study PRJEB35170, sample SAMEA104062416) | human gut metagenome | biome: human gut; feature: human-associated habitat; material: faeces | place: Denmark | collected 2012-05-18 ... | reverse complement strand
GTAGAATTATCAAAATATCTTATGATCCTTTTAATGGGAATTTACACGTTTTCGTGTTTTTCTATTTTTGCACACAATTATGAGAGTGAACAAAAATGGATCCTCATCCGGCAAAACGTGCTGATGTTTTTGATTCAGCTGATCGCTTATGTGGTCATGTATTTAAAGAAAGACGATCCTGAAATTCTGACACTTTATGCAGTCAATGCAGGATTTCTGTTGGCCGTTATTTTGTTGTATCGGATTTTGTATCCGAAAGTGTCCAAACTGATTGTAAATAACATGTGTATGCTTCTGTGTATTGGAATGATCATGCTGACCAGACTGAATGAAGAAAATGCAGTCAAGCAGCTGATTTTTGCAGGAGTAGGTGTGGTAATCGGTCTGATCGTGCCGGTTGTGATCCGCAAATTGAACTGTTTACAGGATTGGGCATACATTTATGCAGGAATTGGACTTGTTGCACTGCTCCTTGTTGCAGTTCTGGCAGAAGTTTCCGGTGGGGCAAAACTTGGATTTACGATTGCCGGATTTGGAATCCAGCCGTCTGAATTTGTAAAAATTTTATTTGTATTATTTGTAGCAGCCAATTTAAACCGGTCGCTGGAATTTAAAAATATTGTGATCACGACAGCATTGGCAGCTGCACATGTACTGATTTTGGTACTTTCAACCGATCTTGGTTCGGCTCTGATTTTATTTGTAGTATATCTGGTCATGCTATATACAGCAACACATCAGCCGCTTTATGTAGTGGCCGGGGTTGGCGGAGGTTCTGCCGCAGCGGTGCTGGCATATCATTTGTTTGCTCATATTCAAGTGCGTGTGGCGGCATGGAAAGACCCATTCGCTACATACAATGACGGAGGATATCAGGTTGCACAGTCTTTATTTGCAATTGGAACTGGAAGCTGGTTTGGAATGGGGTTATTTCAGGGGCTTCCGGATGAGATACCGGTAGCCGAGACAGATTTCATTTTTTCGGCAATTTCTGAAGAGATGGGATTGATCTTTTCTCTGTGTCTGATCCTGGTATGTGTGAGCTGCTATGTCATGTTTTTGAACATCGCTCTGGCTCTTCACAACCAGTTTTATAAACTGGTCGCATTGGGACTTGGAACTTGTTATATTTTTCAGGTATTCTTAAACATCGGCGGAGTAACAAAATTTATTCCTTCTACAGGGGTGACACTTCCACTTGTCAGTTATGGAGGAAGCTCCATTTTAAGTACGATGGTCATGTTCGGAATCATACAGGGATTGTATATTCTAAGAGAAGATGAGGAGGAAAATCTGGAAAGAAAGAGAGAAAGAGAGTTAAGAAATGGGACGAAGAGAAGAAGAACTACAAAAAAGAAAACGACAACAAAAGAACCAGGCTTCGAAGAAGTTCCGAAACAAAGAGTTCGCTAAAATGACATATTTGTTTGTGGCACTGTTTCTTGCTTTGATTTCCTATATCGTTTATTTTAATGTGTTTCGGGCAAAGACAGTTGTCAACAGTCCATATAATGTAAGACAGGATGCATTTGCTGACCGTATTATTCGTGGAAGCATTACCGATCGAAATGGTGAAGTTCTTGCCGAGACACAAGTCGGAGAAGATGGAACAGAAAACAGGGTATACCCATATGGGGCAGCATTTGCACATGTTGTCGGTTACAGCAATGAAACTGCCGGGAAGAGTGGTCTGGAATCTGTAGAAAACTCAGAGCTTTTAACATCCAATGCATTTTTTGTTGAAAAATTTCTCAACGAATTTAAAGATGAAAAAAATCATGGGGATACTGTCATTACAACATTGGATGCAGGGCTTCAACAGGCAGCATACAATGCGTTGGGAGCGAATCGTGGTGCAATTATGGTCATGGAAGCAAGTACCGGGAAAATACTTGCAATGGTGTCAGGACCTTCCTATGATCCGAATACAATTGCACAGGACTGGGAGGCTTTGAATGCGGATAGCACGTATAGTCCACTTTTAAACCGTGCTACCCAGGGAGCGTATGCACCGGGATCTACGTTTAAGATCATTACTGCACTGGAATATATGAGGGAGCACACAGACTATCCGAACTACAGCTATAATTGTGAAGGTGCGATCAATTATGCGGATCTTACGATCCGGTGTTTTGACAGTACAGTACATGGTCTGGAGGATCTTCGGAGTTCATTTGCCAATTCCTGCAACTCTTCGTTTGCCAATATCGGACTGATGCTGGATCGGACTGCGTATCGGACAACCGCGGAAGAACTTTTGTTTAATAAAAAGCTGCCGTCTGTACTGGACTATTCCAAAAGCTCATTTGTAGTAGATGAAAATACCAGTGATGGAGAAATGATGATGACTGCAATGGGACAAGGAAATACGCTGGTCAGTCCATATCATATGGCATTGATCACACAGGCTGTTGCAAATGGTGGAACACTGATGGAGCCATATCTGGTTGATAAGGTAACAAACTATAAAGGAACAGAAATACGCAAAAATGTTCCCAAAAGTTACAAAAAGCTGATGACATCAGAAGAGGCATCGCAGCTCAAAGAATATATGCGTGCCGTTGTGGAAGAGGGAACGGCAACTATGCTTGCAGGTCAGTCTTATTCGGCTGCGGGAAAGACTGGAACTGCAGAATATAGTATGACGGATGGAGAAAAAACACATTCCTGGTTTGTGGGATTTACAAATGTAGAGAATCCGGAACTGGTGATTAGTGTGATCATTGAAGGTTATGATGGGAATGCAGGGGCAAAAGCAGTTCCGATAGCCAAACAAGTACTGGATTCTTATTATTATCAATAAGGAAAGAACGGAATTAAAGGGGATGGAAACTGCATGAATATGGAGTTTTATAGAGAATTGTACGTGAGTCCTTCGCTCAAAAAGCGTGAAAAAAAGCTTGTAGAAGATTTGAAGAAAAAACGGTTTCGTCCAGATCTTTATCTGATCGTACTGGCACAGGGCAAACAAAATCCGTTGGAATTTTTTTCTGTATTATTACTGAAACAGCATATCTTTGAAGAGACTCCGCTATTTGTGGTGGGGATCGCAGATGGATATGCAGGGGCAGTGGAGCTTACGGAACAAATTGTACAGGATGTATACCAGAATACAAAAGATGTCAGGCTGAGGGAGTTTATCTTAAATAACCAGAAACAATCTGAGGAAGGTAGTGTGCGGGGCATATGATACAGATACTCTTGTTGATTTTCAAGATCATAGGCTGGATAATACTGGGAATATTGGGAATACTGATTCTATTGACCAGCATCTTTCTCATCGTGCCAGTCAGATATCAGGGGACTCTGTTGGGAGAGGGTGAATTGGAAAAGCTTTCTGCCTCTTTGAGATTTTCCTGGCTATGTTCTCTTATAAAAGGAGAAGTGTGTTATCGGAATGGGGATTTCCAGTGGAAGATGCGGCTTGCGTGGAAACAGCTGTCTTCCGATCAACTGGAAAAAGGATCATCGCCTGAATCACAGCCGACAGAAGAACCGGTGTGTCAGTCAAAAAAAACATCTGAGGAAGATTCTTTCTACAAAACTGTGCAGAAAAAAGAAACAGAAAAACAGGAAGCAATACCGGAAAAGAGTACCGATGCATACGAGAAGAAAAATCGAAAAAAAAAGCCAGAGACAAAGCAAAAACCGGGAGACTGGATCCAGGAAAAAATACAGCAGATCAAGTGTACTTTTTATAAAATTTGTGATATGCTCAAATCACTGGCAAAGAAAAAAGATGTGGCGATGAATTTTCTCACAGATGAAACGCACAGGGCTGCCTTTTCGAAAGGTTTGACGGAGATACGCCGTTTGATTCGATTTTTAAAGCCGACGCAGTGTGAGGCGGATGTGGAATTTGGTTTTTCAGACCCGTCTGTTACAGGCTGCGTTTTGGCAGGAGCAAGCCTGATTTATCCGTTTGTCGGGGAATGTGTAGATATTACTCCGAATTTTGATGAGAGGATATTGAAAGGGAATGCATGGATCAAAGGGAGAATACACGCATTGTATTTTCTCATTGCCTTATGGAATCTTTTGTGGAATAAAAACATTCGGACAACAATCTCTCATATCAGAAAATTACGCTTTTAGAACATACCAAGTAGCCAAAGGAGGAAAACAAAAATGGCAGAGAACAATAATTTTAAATCAACCGTTGAGGCATTATTTCAAGGAATGGATGGGGTGATTTCATCAAAAACCGTTGTCGGCGATGCAATCCATGTAGGTGATACGATTCTTCTTCCTCTGGTTGATGTTTCTTTTGGGATTGGCGCCGGTTCTTTCCGTGCAGAAAAACGAGAGAAGGGCATGGGGGGCATTGGAGGTAAGATTACACCAAGTGCGGTCCTTGTGATCAAAAACGGAACAACAAAGCTTGTCAATGTAAGGAATCAGGATACGATGACTAAGATTTTGGATATGGTACCGGATCTTGTGGATCGTTTTACCGAAAAAAAGGAAGAGAAAGTAACAGAAGAAGATGTGGCAGAAATTCTGGATTCTGCAGAAAAAGAAGAAAATGCATAAATTGCGTGCTATTTCAAAAGAATGGGCATATATTAACAGTAAGATAACTGGTGGATGTGGTATATTTTGAAACGGGTGATTGGCTTTGCGTTGATCTGGATCGCAGTAGGGATGCTGATCATGCTTCTGTTATCCAGTATTCCGTGGGGAATTACGATCATTATGTTGTTGCTTCTGACAGGGTATTGTCTGTTTTGTAAATGAAGAGCAGGTGTCTGTTAAGGCATCTGTTTTTTGTAATGATAAAAAGCATGAAAAAAAGACTTAATATTTACGGTGTAAACATCAAGTCTTTTTATTCCGTGTCGTCATATAACAGATTATGCACGCTCAACGCATCCTGATTTTAAACAAGAAGTACAAACGTACATTTTCTTAGCTCCGCCTTCTGTTTTCACTCTAACGGATTTCACATTTGATTTCCACATTTTTGGTGTTTTTCTATGAGAGTGACTTACATTGTTTCCGAAGTGAGCACCCTTTTCACAAATAGCACATTTAGCCATCATTGCACCTCCTAACGATTTGAAATAGTCTTATACAGACTCACAACACTGTTATTTTAGCAGAAACACTAATTGAATGCAAGCCTTTTTTTGAAATTCTTTTTTAGGAGTCCAATTTGTTCGGACTTTTCGCGAATTCTATTGGGTTTTTGGTTCACATCGATTTCATTTCATGGTAAAATTATAATAACTTCAAATAACTTCAAACGCCTTGACAACAGGCAGAAAGCGGGGAATGATTATGAGCAGACGTATCATTACAATTGGAAGACAGTATGGCAGCAATGGACGCAGAATTGCAAAGAAGTTATCCGAAAGACTCGGAATTCATTACTATGACAAAGAATTGATCAAGCTGGCCAGCGAACAAAATGATATTTCATATGATGAGCTGGTGAAGGTAGATGAAAAGAGAGCAAATCCATGGCGTTATCCAGTGGAAGATCCGACGCAGATGGAAAATCGATTTCATTTTGAGCCAATGAATGATGTACTGTTCTACACACAGGCACAGATCATCACCCGTTTGGCAGATACGGAGGACTGTATTATTGTAGGCAGATGTGCAAATGATATTTTAAGAGCCCGCCCGACCTCCAGAAGTGTTTTCATCCATGCGCCCCTGGAACGAAGAATCCAGACAGTGATGGAACGGAATTCGCTGGAAGAAAAAGAGGCTGTTTCATTGATCAAAAAGGTCGATAAACAGAGAAAATTTTACTACAATTATTACACAGACAAACGGTGGGAAGATATGTCTCAGTACGATTTATGTCTGGACAGCTCCACCATGTCGGAAGACGAGATTTTGAATGTTTTGACATCACTTTATGAATCGATATTGTAAAATCCGGATAATAAGAGTATAATACGAATGTTAATTGTGCGAAAATCCATTAAGAATTGGAGGTAATATATGATGAAAGGTAGTATGAGTACAGAGCTTGGGATCATCACAATTAGCCCGGAAGTTATCGCTAAATATGCAGGCTCTGTCGCTGTAGAATGTTTTGGAATTGTAGGTATGGCCGCTGTGAACATGAAAGATGGACTTGTACGGCTGTTGAAAAGAGAAAGTCTGACACATGGAATTCATGTGGATATTTCCGATGACAATATCCTGGTTCTGGATTTCCATGTGATTGTTGCATATGGAGTAAATATTCTTTCTGTTTCTGATAATTTGATGCACAATGTCAAATATAAAGTGGAAGAATTCACCGGGATGACCGTAGATAAGATCAACATCTTCGTGGAAGGTGTCAGAGTGATAGATTAAGGAGGATATTTGCTGTGGCAACAAAAACGATCAATGCAGAGCTGCTCGCAAAAATGTTTCTGGCAGGAGCGGCAAATCTGGAGGCAAAAAAAGAATTCATTAATGAACTGAATGTATTCCCTGTACCGGATGGGGATACAGGAACGAATATGACATTGACAATCATGTCAGCTGCGAAAGAAGTCAGTGCTATGGAGAGACCGGATATGGAATCCCTGGCAAAAGCGATTTCTTCCGGGTCTTTGCGTGGAGCCAGAGGAAACTCGGGCGTTATCCTTTCTCAGCTTTTGAGGGGATTTACAAAGACGATTCGCGAAGAAAAGGAAATTGATGCGATTGTACTTGCACAGGCATGCGAGCGTGCAAGAGCAACTGCTTACAAAGCAGTTATGAAACCAAAAGAAGGTACGATCCTGACAGTTGCAAAGGGAATCGCGCAGAAAGCAGCTGAGATGGCTGAAGTGACAGATGATCTGGAAGAATTTTTGCCGGCAGTTCTGGCATATGCCAAAGAAGTGTTGGATCAGACGCCGGAGATGCTCCCGGTATTAAAAGAAGCAGGAGTAGTCGACTCGGGCGGCCAGGGACTCTTGGAAGTATTACATGGCGCTTATGACGCATTTCTTGGCAAAGAGATCGATTATAGTGCGATCGAAGCAAATGCAGGGACAAAGATGACCAAAGCGGGTGCACAGGCTGAAGCAGACATCAAATTCGGATACTGCACAGAATTTATCATTATGACAGAGAAAGCGTTTACAGAATCCGATGAAGTAGAATTTAAAGCTTATCTGGAATCCATAGGAGATTCTATTGTGTGTGTAGCGGATGAAGACATTGTGAAAATCCATGTTCACACAAACCATCCGGGACTGGCATTTGAAAAGGGACTGACATATGGGCAGTTGTCGCGCATGAAAGTTGATAATATGCGGGAAGAGCACCAGGAAAAACTGATTCGTGATGCAGAGAAGCTTGCGGCAGAACAGGCTCAGAAAGCGCCTCGCAAGCCAGTTGGATTTATTGCTGTTTCCATTGGAGAGGGCATGAATGATATATTCAAAGAATTGGGTGTAGATTACCTGATCGAAGGCGGACAGACGATGAATCCGAGTACGGAAGATATGCTCACTGCCATCGATGCAGTTCATGCAGATCATATTTTTATTTTGCCAAACAATAAAAACATTGTTTTGGCAGCAAATCAGGCAAGAGATCTGACCCAGGATAAAGATATCATTGTCATTCCAACGAAAACAGTTCCACAGGGAATTACAGCGATTATCAACTATATGCCGGAGGAAGATGTGGACACCAATATGGAGACAATGCTCGAAGAAATCAAAAATGTAAAGACCGGGCAGGTTACGTATGCCGTACGTGATACACATATTGATGATAAAGAGATCCATGAAGGTGATATCATGGGAATCGGAGATGCCGGAATTCTTTCTGTTGGCCAGTCTGTAGAAGAGACGACAAAAGAGATGCTTTCCCAACTTGTAGACGATGACACAGAGCTGATTAGCCTGTATTACGGACAGGACGTCCTGGAGGAGGATGCAGAACGCTTTGCTGGTGAGATTGAAGAGATTTATCCAGATGTAGATGTAGACTTCCATTGCGGTGGTCAGCCGATTTACTATTATGTATTATCTGTAGAATAGAAAGTAGTTTCATTTATGAGAGAATCTGAAAGAATCAGCGCTTTAAAAGGTGTTGGTGAAAAAACAGAACAATTATTTATAAAAGCAGGTGTCCAAACGATTGGAGACCTGCTTGCCTATTATCCAAGGACATATGACATCTATGAAGAGCCGGTGTGTATTGGAGAAATTCAGGAAGGCAAGACAGTAACTGTCACAGGAGCAATTTTCGGAAAAATTCAGGTCAGTCAAAATAAAAAGATGCAGATTACAACGCTCTACCTGAAGGATGTGACGGGTACACTGAAAGTCATCTGGTTTCGCATGCCCTTCCTCCGCAACACCCTTGCCCGGGGAGGAATCGTTACATTGCGGGGAAGAATCGTGCGCAAAAAAGAGGGGCTTGTGATGGAACACCCGGAGATTTTTTATCCCAGTGCTTCTTATGACCAAAAAAGAAATACCATGCAGCCGGTGTATGCATTGACCGCTGGTCTTACGAATAATGCAGTAAAAAAAGCAGTTTTCCAGGCATTAGGCGAAGTGGAAGGACTGCAGGAATTTTTACCGGAAAATCTGATCAGGCAGTACCATCTGTCAGATCGCAAAACAGCATTGGAAAGAATACATTTTCCAAAGACAAAAGAAGAATTCTATGATGCAAGAAAACGCTTTGTATTTGAAGAGTTTTTGATATTCGTACTTTCTCTCCGTATGATCAAGGAGCGGGAAGAACGAGCTAAAAATCGGTATTTATTTTGTGAGCAGCCCAGAGTAGATGAATTTTTACAGTCCCTTCCTTATGAGTTGACAAAGGCACAGAAAAAAGTATGGAGGGAGATTTTACAGGATATCTCGGGAGGTTCTGTTATGTCAAGACTGGTTCAAGGAGATGTGGGATCCGGAAAAACAATTGTTGCACTGCTTGCACTAATGTACACGGGATTCAATGGATACCAGAGTGCAATGATGGCGCCGACTGAAGTGCTTGCAAGGCAGCACTATGAAAATATCAGTAAGATGCTTCGAGAATACCAGATTCCTTTAAAAACAGAGCTTCTTACGGGTTCTATGACCACAAAAGCAAAAAGGGATGCATATGCCCGCATAGAATCTGGTGAGGCGGATATTATAATTGGCACTCACGCATTGATCCAGGAAAAGGTACAGTATCAGAATCTGGCGCTGGTTGTGACGGATGAACAACATCGATTTGGGGTGAAGCAACGTGAAACCTTGGCAGGAAAAGGAGTTTTGCCGCATATTCTTGTCATGAGTGCGACTCCGATTCCTCGAACACTGGCAATTATCCTTTATGGAGATCTGGATATCTCAGTGATTGATGAATTACCCAAAAACAGACTTCCAATCAAAAATTGTGTGGTTGATACCGGGTATCGAAATACAGCGTACACATTTATGAAGAAGCAGGTTCTTTCAGGAAGACAATGTTATGTGATCTGTCCGATGGTAGAAGAAAGTGAAGCTTTGGAGGCGGAAAACGTGACCGATTACTCGCAGATGCTGCAGGATATTATGGGGAATTCTATCAAAGTGGGATGCCTTCATGGAAAAATGAAGCAAGCACAGAAAGATGAGATCATGGAAGCATTTGGAAAAAATGAAATTCAGATCCTAGTATCAACAACTGTGATCGAAGTGGGGATCGATGTGCCGAACGCAACGGTCATGATGATTGAAAATGCGGAACGTTTTGGTCTCGCACAGCTTCATCAGCTTCGCGGGCGGGTGGGGAGAGGTTCTTATCAGTCCTATTGTATTTTTATGAGTCCATCAAAATCTAAAGAAACAAAAGAACGTCTTGAAATTCTGAACCAATCCAACGACGGATTTTTTATTGCGGGAGAAGATCTCAGACTTCGGGGACCGGGAGACTTGTTTGGAATCCGGCAGAGTGGTCTTATGGATTTTAAATTGGGGGATGTATTCCAGGATTCTTTGATTTTGAAGCAGGCGGCTGAAGCAGCCGGAGAACTTTTACGAATCGATCCCGGACTAAAGTCAGAAAACAATCGGCGATTGTCTGAACGACTGAACCATTATCTGGCAGATGTGATGTTAGAGATGACACTATAATCATGGCAGAATTTACCAGTTTAAAAATAAAATTCCTCCATATACTATGGATGTAACACAAACGAACGGAACCCAGATACATGAGAGAGGCCGCATCAGAATGCAGCAGATTTCATGTTGATGCGGCCGGGGATTTGAGTTATAAAACTACAAAAAGAGGTAACAAGAAGAAGTTACAAAAAGGAGGAAATTATCATGGCAAGTCGTTCATCTAATCGAGCAGCAGTACCAGAAGCAAAGGGAGCATTGGACAAGTTTAAATACGAGGTAGCAAGCGAGCTTGGAGTACCGCTGTCAGATGGTTACAACGGAGACTTAACTTCCAAACAGAATGGATCTGTAGGTGGTTATATGGTAAAGAAAATGATCGAGCAGCAGGAGAAACAGATGGCTGGTAAATAAACCATCCTGGTTTCTAATGTGAAATCAACGAAAAAAGCACTTGGGATTGACCTGAGTGCTTTTTTCTGCTAAAATTCAGCATAGTTAAGAAAGTGGAGGTGCATAGTGATGAGAGTGATTGCAGGAACTGCAAAAAGGCTGCAGCTAAAAACGTTGGATGGAATGGATACCAGGCCCACGACAGATCGAATCAAAGAGACTCTGTTCAACATGATTGCGCCGTCTGTTTTTGGAAGTGTTTTTCTGGATTTGTTTGCCGGAAGCGGTGGCATTGGCATCGAAGCATTAAGCAGGGGCGCCAAAGAGGCTGTTTTTGTGGAGAAGAATCCAAAGGCAATGACCTGTATCAAAGAAAACTTGAAATATACGAAGCTTTCTGAGAAAGCGATGACCATGACAAAAGATGTTCTAACAGCTCTTTACCAGCTGGAAGGCGAAAAGGTATTCGATTTTGTGTTCATGGATCCGCCGTATGATCAAGATCTGGAGAGGCAGGTGCTGACGTATCTGTCCGGTTCGGAATTGATTTACGAAGATACCGTGATCATTGTAGAGGCATCAAAACACACAGATTTTTCCTATCTGGAGGATTTGGGGCTGGCATTGATCAAAGAAAAAGAATACAAAACGAACAAGCATGTTTTCATTGAGAAAGCTGGAAAGGAAATGATATGTTAAGAGCTGTTTATCCGGGCAGTTTTGACCCTGTTACATATGGACATCTGGATATCATCCGCAGATCCTGTAAAATTGTGGATGAACTGGTTGTCGGTGTGTTGAATAATAATGCGAAAATGCCGTTGTTTTCTGTAGAAGAACGTGTTAAAATGTTAGAGGAAGCGACAAAAGATCTGACAAATGTCAGGATTGTTCCATTTCACGGACTTTTGATAGATTTCGCCCGTCAGATGGATGCCTTTGTTGTCATCAGAGGACTTCGGGCAATTACGGATTTTGAATATGAATTGCAGATGTCGCAGACAAACCATAAACTGGAGCCTGATTTGGAAACGATGTTTCTGACGACCAGTATTGAATATTCTTACTTAAGCTCTACAACCGTTCGGGAAATTGCCGCTTATGGGGGAGATGTATCACAGTTTGTGCCAGAAGCGGTAGCAAAAGAGTTGAAGGCGAAGATGAAAGCAAAAAGGAGAGTGTAACTATGAGCAGCCGTATTGAACAGATTATTGAGGAGATTGAAGAGTACATTGACAAAGAGTGTAAGTTTCAGCCGTTATCCTCTACAAAGATTATTGTAAATAAAGAGCATCTGGACGAACTTTTAAGAGAACTCAGAATGAAAACTCCGGATGAGATTAAAAGATATCAGAAAATTATCAGCAACCGTGATGCAATCCTTGCAGATGCAAAAGCAAAAGCAGATACGATGATCGAAGAAGCACAGGTACAGACGACAGAACTCGTCAGTGAACATGAGATCATGCAGCAGGCTTATGCACAGGCAAATGAGATCGTAACACAGGCAACTGCACAGGCGCAGGAGATCATTGACAATGCGACCATGGACGCAAATGAAATCCGTATTGGAGCAATTCAGTATACAGATGATCTGCTTGCCAATGCAGAAAGTATCATTGGACATACATTAGACAGTTATACGACAAAGTATGATGGACTGATCAATTCTCTTCAGGAGTGTTATGATGTCGTTCGTACCAATCGTGCAGAGTTAGAATCTCCGGTTCAGGAAGACGGACAGGATTTCTCAGGAGAAGCATAAAAGATACAGGATGCCAAGAAGACTGGTTACCAGAGCGGTAGCCAGTTTTTGTGTTATGTAAGGGAAGATGGAAAGTCCGGCTTTTTGGATCATGCATTGTGTCTGAGCTGCAGCGCAAAGACCACCGAATGCAGTTAAAAAAAGGATTCCTGCATATTTTACAGGAAAAGAAAGCGCAGATGCTCCAATCAACTGTATCCCATTTGTAACTTCTAAAAATGGCAGGAGAACGCGAATCGCAGGGAAACAAAAGGCAATATTTCCAACCAGTTCGATCAGAACGGAAAACAGAATCATATATCCTCCTACTTTTGCAATGGTTTCGAAACTGTCCATCATACAATGGTCTAAAATCCCGAAGAAATGAAGGGAATTGTTTTGTCGGTCATCCGTGAAATACGAAAAAATTTCTTGTTTTTTTAAATAAATCGTTCTTGTGAAAAAACTGATCAAAACAGGGGCTGCAATGAGAATGAGAAGAGTCGGAAACATCAGCTCATTCTTTTTTAGTGTTTTCCATACAACAAAATTCAAGATGAAAACAGGACTTGTATTATTGCAGAATGAAAGCAGATAGGCACCTTCCTGCGGAGTGATTTTTCGGGCCGAAACCAGATCCGCAGAAATCTTTGCTCCCATGGGATATCCACAGAGAAAACCAGTAATGATCGCAAAGCTTCCATTTTGAGACACCCGGAAGATTTTTGCTAAAACCGGACCAAATACTCGGGCGATCAGATGGATACCGTCTGTCTTCATTAAAACATTTGTGACGATCAAAAATGGAAATAGTGTTGGGAAAATGGTATAAAACCACAGTATCAGCCCATTGCTTGCCCCGGTAAACACATCTTGGGGAAATAGAAGCATACAGGCGAAACAGATTAAAATTCCAATTCCAGTCAGGTTTCTTCGCATAAAAACTCCCGATTGCTCTGTTATTACATCCATATGTCGATAAAGGCAGTTTATTCCTGGAAAGTTTTTTGCAAAATCTGCATAGAATGGTCCGAAGCATATGCAGGGAGGTATGTCATGTGCCGCCAATCTTTTAAGTATCTCGCAGCAATATTTTTTCTGACCTTTTTTTCCGTCTTAAATACGGCGAATTTAATTTCTGTCAGCAGATTTCAAAAAGTCCAAGCGTCTGTGATCACTTTGCAGAAATTTCGCAGGCAGCCTGTTTCTGACAAGATGCAGGAGTATCTCAAACAATCCGTCGATCCGGGACGGGACTTGGGGCTTTATTGGATGGCAACAGATTTTGAACACCGCAGATTTCCTGGAAAAATTTCCACAGCTGAATTTCAAAATCTGTACCGGGTATGGAGAGAACAAAGAGGATGGAATCCATATGTGCAATTTTGCAGAGCAATCTGGAATGACATCAAATATTTTCCTGTCCCGAAGGATTCAGATGATGTGGAACAGGAGATTTCTTATGTAGATTCCTGGATGTTTGAACGAAATTATGGCGGAAAGCGGGGACATGAAGGTACAGATCTGATGGCAGCACGAAATATACCTGGTTACTATCCAATCGTAAGCATGACAGACGGTATCATAACAGAAAAAGGGTGGCTTGAAAAAGGCGGCTGGAGAATAGGAGTTACAGCTCCATCCGGGGCATATTTTTATTATGCTCATCTGGATTCCTATGCATCTCTTAAAATAGGGGATGCGGTAAAAGCAGGTGATCTCCTTGGATATATGGGGGACAGTGGATATGGAAAAGAAGGAACAACCGGTGAATTTCCAGTGCATCTTCATTTGGGAATCTATCTGGAAAACAAGGGACAAGAGATCAGTGTAAACCCTTATCCGGTACTTCGTTATATCGAAAACAGCAAAATAAAATGTGCGTATTCCAGGTAGTCTTACTATGGGAATTATGGTATAATCATGTTCATATGGAGGATAGAATATGAATTTACCAAGTATATTTGAAGAAAAGATGAAGCACCTTTTGGGGGAAGAATATGATGACTATTTGAAATGTTATGAAGAGCCGCGTCATTACGGACTTCGTGTAAATACAAACAAAATTTCTGTGGAGGATTTCTTAAAGATCGCTCCTTGGCCGCTGCGTCCGGTTCCATGGATTTCCAATGGATTTTATTATGATGGAGACCGGATTCAGCCAGCAAAACATCCCTATTATTTTGCAGGACTTTATTATCTGCAGGAGCCAAGTGCAATGACTCCTGCAGACCGGCTTTTGATTGAACCGGGAGACCGCGTTTTGGATGTATGTGCTGCACCAGGGGGGAAGGCAACAGAGCTTGGTGCCAAATTACAGGGAGAAGGAGTGCTGATGGCAAATGATATCAGCAATTCCAGAGCGAAAGGACTGTTAAAAAACATTGAATTATTTGGAATCGGAAATATGTTGGTTCTCAGCGAAGAGCCGGGAAAGCTGACCGAATATTTCCCGGAATATTTTGACAAGATTCTAATCGATGCACCGTGTTCCGGCGAGGGAATGTTTCGAAAAGATAAAAAGATGGTCAAAGCGTGGGAAGAACATGGTCCGGAGTTCTTTTCGAAGATCCAGAGAAGTATCATTACACAGGCGGCTTCTATGCTACGGCCGGGGGGAATGATGCTGTATTCAACCTGTACCTTTGATCCTTCTGAGAATGAAGAGACGATAGAATATCTGTTGGAAGAATATCCAGAGTTTACAATCTGTGAGATGGCTGGATACGAGGGGTTTGCACAGGGAATTCCAGAAGTGACAAAAAGTAAAAATCCAGACCTTGCAAAAACAGTCCGGATTTTCCCGCACCGTATGGAAGGGGAAGGCCATTATCTTGCATTGTTGAAAAAGGGAGAGGGCTCTCCTGTGACCCGAAAAGAAAAAGCGTCAAAAAGGGGCGGAAAGCTGCCGGAAGAACTGGAAGAATTTTTTAAAAATGTTTCCTGGAAACCAGAACCTTCCAGGCTGGATATTCATGGAGAACGTGTGTATTATATGCCGGAAGGGCTTCCGAAACTGAATGGTGTACGGTTTTTAAGAACCGGGCTTTTGCTTGGAGAACTCAAGAAGAAACGGTTTGAACCAAGCCAGGCGTTTGCCATGTCTTTGAAAAAAGAAGAGTATGCTCAGATTTTAGATTTTCCAGTACAGGATGAAAGAGTCATCAAGTATTTAAAAGGTGAGACTCTGGATGTAGAAGACCTTGTTTCCCGTAAAGACAAAGGATGGTATCTCGTCTGTGTGGATGGATATCCTCTGGGATTTGGAAAGCTGGCCGGCCAGACATTGAAGAATAAATATCTGCCAGGATGGCGCTGGCAGTCATAAGGATGAAAGAAGATGAAAATAAGACTGGACAAATATCTTGCAGATATGGGAATGGGTACGAGAACAGAGGTAAAACGAGCAATTTCCAAAGGGAAAGTATCGGTAGATGCAGTTTGTGTAAAAAAGCCTGAAATGAAGATAGAAACAGAAACAGCAGTGGTGCTTTTTGAAGGGCGGACTGTTGGTTACACAAACAGGGAATACTATATGCTGCATAAACCTGCAGGTGTGATTTCTGCAACAGAAGATGAAAAAGAGAAGACCGTGATCGATCTGATCGTTTCACGCAAACGTAAAGATCTGTTTCCGGTAGGCCGTTTGGACAAAGATACCGAGGGGCTTCTTTTGATTACCAACGACGGTGAACTTGCCCATCGCCTGCTTTCTCCGAAAAAGCATGTAGAAAAGACGTATTATGCCAAAGTACAGGGCATGGTCACCCAGGAGGATGTTCGAAAGTTTGCAGAGGGTGTTGATATCCACGAGAAAAAACAGACGGCTCCTGCTGTATTAAAAATCATAAAGGCAGGGGAAACTTCGGAGATTCTTTTAACAATATGTGAAGGAAAGTTTCATCAAGTAAAGCGGATGTTTGAAGCAGTTGGTAAAAAAGTGCTCTATCTGAAAAGACTCCGTATGGGGCCGCTTCAACTGGATGAATCTTTGATGCCGGGAGAGTACCGGGAATTAACAGAGAAAGAGAAGGATGCACTATGCTCAGTGGGAAAAAAGCAGTAATTTTCGATATGGATGGAACATTAACAGATTCCATGTGGATCTGGCCGGAAGTAGACCGTATTTTTTTGAAAAAATATCACCTGACTCCACCGTCTGGCTTTGCTAAGGCCTTGGAAGGAAAAAGTTATACAGAAACCGCACAATATTTTCTGGATGTATTTCCAACACTTTCCTGTACACTGGAAGAAGTGCAGCAGGAGTGGATTGATATGACACTGCATTTATATCAGACAAAAGTTGCGTTAAAACCGGGTGCAAAAGAGTTTCTGAAATATTTAAAGCGGGAACAGATCCTGATGGGAATTGCTACAAGTAATGCAAAAGAGCTGGCCCTTGCAGCTTTGGATGCGCTTCAGATCCGAGAATATTTTTCTTCCGTGCGTACCGGATGTGAAGTCAAAAAAGGAAAGCCAGCTCCGGATGTTTATCTGAAAGTAGCGGAAGATCTTGCCGTGCTCCCGGAAGAATGTCTTGTATTTGAAGATGTTCCAAAAGGAATCGAAGCCGGACGCAATGCAGGGATGACGGTCTGTGCGGTAGAAGATGATTTTTCTGCAGCTGACGAAAAAGAAAAAAAAGAAAAAGCGGACTATTATATCCGCAGTTATGATGAAATTCAAGCAAAAACATATGAAAGATGTGGAGTATAAATACATGAGAGAAAGGTTTTTACCAATTTGCAGACAGGACATGAAAGACCGTGGATGGGATTCTGTAGATTTTGTCTATATTACGGGGGACGCCTATGTTGATCATCCTTCGTTTGGTCCAGCTGTGATCACAAGACTTTTGGAATCCCGGGGATACCGTATCGGGATCATTTCCCAGCCGGACTGGAAAGATAAGGAGAGTATCACGATATACGGAGAGCCAAGACTTGCTTTTCTGGTGTCTGCCGGCAATATGGATTCTATGGTGAATCACTATTCCGTTTCTAAAAAGCGCAGAAAAACAGATGCATACACCCCTGGCGGCATCATGGGAAAACGTCCGGATTATGCAACAGTAGTTTATGGAAATCTGATCCGGCAGACGTATAAACAGACGCCGGTCATTCTCGGCGGAATTGAAGCCAGTCTCCGCAGACTGGCCCATTATGATTACTGGTCTGATCGTCTAAAACGCTCTGTCCTTCTGGATTCGGGTGCAGACATGATTTCTTATGGAATGGGAGAGCATTCGATCGTAGAAATTGCGGAAGCGCTGGATGCGGGGATCGCAGTTTCTGATATTACCTATATCGATGGGACAACAGTTAAGACAAAATCGCTGGATGCTGTCTATGATGCGATTATGCTGCCGTCTTTTGAAGAGTTAAAGGCGGACAGACTTTCTTATGCCAGAAGTTTTTATACCCAGTATTGTAACACGGATCCATTTTCAGGAAAGCGTCTGGTGGAACCATATTCAGAGCATTTGTATGTTGTACAGAATCCTCCTGCAAAGCCACTGACACAGATGGAGATGGACGATGTTTATGCCCTTCCATTTACGCGCTGTGCGCATCCGGATTATGAAAAATTGGGCGGAGTTCCGGCGACGGCAGAAATTAAGTTCAGCCTGATCAGCAATCGTGGATGTTTTGGAGGATGCAGTTTTTGTGCACTGACATTTCATCAGGGAAGGATCGTACAGACAAGAAGTCATGAATCGCTGATACAGGAAGCAGAAGAAATTACACAGGATCCGGAATTTAAGGGATATATCCATGATGTTGGAGGCCCAACGGCCAATTTCAGACATCCGTCCTGTGAAAAACAATTGACAAAAGGGGTGTGTAAAACAAAACAGTGTTTGTTTCCAACACCATGCAGGAATCTGAATGCGGATCACAAAGACTATGTAGCACTGCTGCGAAAATTGAGAAAAGTTCCGAAAGTGAAAAAAGTTTTTATCCGTTCCGGCATTCGTTTTGATTACCTTCTGGCAGATGCTGACGATACATTTTTAAGAGAATTGTGCGAGTATCATGTCAGTGGGCAGCTAAAAGTTGCTCCGGAACATGTTTCAGATCCGGTTCTTTCTATGATGGGCAAGCCTGCCAATAACGTGTATGAAGCCTTTACCAGAAAGTTTTATGCAATGAATCAGAAACTGGGAAAAGATCAGTACCTGGTTCCGTATCTGATGTCTTCTCATCCTGGTTCTACACTAAAAGAGGCGGTAGAACTGGCAGAGTATTGTCGTGATCTTGGATATATGCCAGAACAGGTACAGGATTTCTATCCGACCCCTTCTACAATTTCTACCTGCATGTATTACACAGGTGTGGATCCGCGTACGATGAAGCCTGTTTATGTTCCAAAGAATCCACATGAAAAGGCACTGCAAAGAGCGCTGATCCAGTATCGGAATCCAGAGAATTATGATCTGGTTGCAGAAGCGTTGAAAAGAGCAGGAAGAATGGAGCTGATCGGCTTTGATAAACACTGCCTGATTCGTCCGCGCAGATTGAAAAAAGAACAGCCTGCGAAAGCAGAACGATCAAAACAAAAGAAAAAAACCATTCGAAATATACAGAAAAAGAAGACAGAAAAGAGGCGCATGAGATGAAAATTGCAGTCATTACCGGTGCATCCTCCGGTATGGGACGTGAATTTGTCCGTCAGATTCCACATTTCATAGCATTGGATGAGCTGTGGATCATTGCGCGCAGAAAAGAGCGATTAGAAAAAATCGCAGAGACAGTCCCGCTACCTGCTCGTGTTTTTGCAGGAGATCTGACAGACTGCGAGTTTCTTCAGACATTCCAGGATGCGTTAAAAAATTTTCATCCGGATATTCGGATGTTAGTCAATGCAGCTGGCTTTGGAAAGAGTGGAATGATTTTGGAAATTGCACAAAAAGGAGAAAAAGAGCAGGGTGAGATGGTACGCCTCAATTGTGAAGCATTGACAAATATGACGGTTTTGTGTGCTCCCTATCTTTCAAAAGGCAGTCGTGTTCTGCAGATCGCATCTGCAGCTGCATTTTCCCCACAGCCTGGATTTGCAGTTTATGCTGCTACGAAGTCTTATGTTCTCAGTTTTTCGAGGGCACTTGGTGCAGAGTGGAAAAAAAGGGGAATCTATGTAACGGCAGTATGTCCAGGACCGGTGGATACAGAATTTTTTGAACGATGCGGGCAGCTTTCAAATCCACTGAAAAAAATTACAATGGCAAAAGCTCCCAGGGTAGTAAAACGGGCACTTAAGGATGCAAAACGCAAAAGAGCAGTGTCCATTTTTGGATTTTCTATGCGTGCAATACACGTGCTGGTCAAGGTAATCCCGGTTAGTTGGATTGTAAAGATACAGATGATTGGAAAAAAATAGGAGAGAAAAACAAATGAAGCGAATCGAAAAAGGAACGCCAGGTTATCTGGATTACAAGAAAAAAGTAGAGATCATCCGGACGGTGATTTATTTTCTGCTTGTAGCTGCGGTGTTTACACTTGGATATGTACAGACGAAAACAAGAAGTAATCTTTTGACAGTTGTAGCAATTCTTGGCTGTCTTCCGGCAGCAAAGGCTCTCGTGGGAGTGATTACCCGATTCCCCTATGCTTCTGTGAATCCGAAACTGGTATCGGAAGTAAATCAGACAGCGCCTCATACAACAAGAGTATATGATCTTGTTTTGACAACCCGTGAAAAAATTATGCCGGTAGAATGTGTGGTGATTTCCAACGGAACCGTATTTGGATATGTGGAAAGTAAAAAAGTGGATTTAAACATTCTTGCCAAACATGTAAGAGATATGATGACACAAAATCGTCTTTCTTATTCTTCCGTAAAATTTTATCATGACTACAAAGTCTTTCTCTCCAGAATCGAAGGACTGGAATCCATCGCTATCGTAGAAAACGCAAAAATGCAGGGAGATGAGGAAGCGAAGACCCGACAGCTTCTGATGAATCTTTCCATGTAACAGAGGTATCAAACATGCAGGAAATTAAAATTACAGAACAAGAAGCCGGACAGAGATTTGACAAACTGCTCGGCAAATACTTAAACAAGGCTCCGAAAAGTTTTTTATATAAAATGCTCCGGAAAAAGAATATCACTTTGAATGGGAAAAAAGCTTCCGGAAATGAAAAGCTCGTAAAAGGGGATTGTGTAAAATTGTTTTTATCGGATGAAACGATTCAAAAATTTTCGGAAGTATTTTCCGGATATACAAACGTTGATCTCGATATTATCTATGAAGATGAGGACATTATTTTGATCAATAAGCCAGTGGGGATGCTTTCTCAGAAAGCAGACAAAACAGATGCATCTTTAGTGGAACATCTGATTTCTTATCTGATTCAGACTCACGCATTGACGCAAGAGGATCTTCGAACGTTCCGACCTTCTGTTTGCAACCGTCTGGATCGGAATACAAGCGGAATTGTGGCAGCCGGAAAAAGTATGATTGGTCTGCAGTCACTCAGTCAGATGTTCCATGACCGCACCATTGGAAAATATTATCTCTGTCTGACCGCAGGCAGGATTGAAAGATCAAGCAGAGTAGAAGGATGGCTTATAAAAAATGAGCGTACCAACAAGGTTGAGGTATGTTCTGAAGAAGTTCCGGGAAGCGTACGGATCATTACAGAATATCTTCCTTTAAAATGCCACAATGACGTCACTCTTTTGCAGGTACATCTGATCACCGGAAAAACACATCAGATCCGTGCGCATCTGGCTTCCATCGGACATCCACTGCTTGGCGATCACAAATATGGACTTCCAAACATCAATCGTGAATATGAGCAAAAATATCAGCTACAGTTTCAGCTGCTTCATGCGGCCAGACTTCAGTTTCCGGTATGTACAAAGGCTTTATCCAGTGTATCTGAAAAAGAGTTTCAGGCACCGCTTCCAGAACTATTTTGCCGGATTGCAAAAGAGAAAGGGGTACTATAATGGGAACATGGAATTCAAGGGGGCTTCGAGGATCCACTTTGGAGGATATGATCAATTATACCAATACCCGCTATGAGGAAATGGGCCTTGCGCTCATTCAAAAAATACCAACGCCGATCACACCTGTTCGGATCGATAAAGAGCGCCGTCATATTACGCTTGCTTATTTTGACAAGATCAGTACCGTAGATTACATCGGTGCAGTTCAGGGAATTCCGATTTGCTTTGACGCAAAAGAATGTGCGGCAGATACATTTCCCCTTCAAAATGTCCATGAGCATCAGGTCTCTTTTATGAAAAAATACGAAAAACAACAGGGAATTTCTTTTTTGCTCCTATATTACAGCCAAAAAGAAATTTTATATTATATGCGATATTCGGAACTTTTGAAATTTTGGAATCGGGCTCAATCCGGTGGCCGTAAAAGTATTCGTTTCGAAGAGCTTTCCCCGGAATATTTTATGACTTTAAAAAATCACTGTTTTGTTCCGTATCTGGATTATATTCAAAAAGATTTGGATGACAGGGATTGACAGAAGAAACGAAAGTTCGTATAATTACAGAATAATTTAATGTATTAGCATAGTAAAGTGAAAGGGTGTTATGATTTATGGAACAAAAGTTACATACTCCCGAAGGAGTTCGAGATATTTACAGTAATGAATGCAGAGCAAAACTGGCAGTGCAGGATAAACTTCATCAGGTACTGCATCTTTACGGATATCAGGATATTCAGACTCCGACTTTTGAATATTTTGATGTGTT
>ERZ1106969.1056-NODE-1056-length-21908-cov-8.511554_pt1 | contig 21908 bp, 13 predicted proteins | sample MGYA00403685_ERZ1106969 | MGnify/ENA primary metagenome ERZ1106969 (study PRJEB35170, sample SAMEA104062416) | human gut metagenome | biome: human gut; feature: human-associated habitat; material: faeces | place: Denmark | collected 2012-05-18 ... | reverse complement strand
GCAGAAGCATATCATTTTCTGACATTATTAAAAGAAAGCGGTGTGAAGATCTGGCAGATTCTGCCAATGAATCCCGTAGGATATGGAAATTCTCCGTATCAGCCCTATTCTTCCTGTGCAGGAGATGAACTGTATATCAGTCTGGATACGTTGTATGAGGAAGGGCTGTTGAAAGAGCGTCCAAATGCATTTCGTGAGCATGCAGAGACAGTTGATTATGATGCGGTACGTCTGTATAAGGAACCATATCTGCGCAAAGCATTTCAAGCATTTTTGGAAAACAGAGAATCTGAGTCTGAAACTTATCAGAATTTTATAAAACAGGACTGGGTATCTGACTATGCGGTATTTCGTGCGCTGAAACAGGCAAACGGAGGGGCATGTTGGAATGAATGGAAACAAGAAGATAAAATGTGGCCGGATACGAAAACAGAGCTCTTGCCGGAATTGGAAGCAGAAGCCCAATACCACATGTTTTTACAGTATGTATTTTTCAGACAATGGATGAAGCTGAAAGATCAAGCCAATGTATATGGGATTCAGATCATGGGAGATGTGCCGTTTTATGTAGGGGTAGATTCCGTGGATGTGTGGGCGGCAAAAGATAATTTTCTTCTGGATACAGACGGAAGACCGGTTTTCATCGCAGGAGTACCGCCGGATTATTTTAGTGCCACCGGTCAGCGCTGGGGCAATCCGATCTATAACTGGGACTATTTAAAAGAAAACAAGTATCAGTTCTGGGTAGATCGGATCGGATATAGCAGCAGGCTGTTTGACATCATCCGGATCGATCATTTCCGGGCATTTGATACCTTCTGGAAAATTCCGGCAAGCTGTCCGACTGCGATCGAAGGAGAGTGGATCGAAGCGCCGGGATATGAAGTGATCGACACGCTTAAGGAGAAGATACCAGGGGTTAATCTGGTCGCAGAAGATCTTGGAGATTTGCGTCCGGAGGTATTGGAACTAAAAGACCACTATCACTTGAAGGGAATGAAGATTCTTGTATTTTCCATTGAAACAAAAGGAAAATATGCGTATGACAGCTTTCATGATGTAGAAAATATGATCGTATATACAGGAACACATGACAATGACACGCTGATGGAATGGTATCAGAATCTGACCTGCGCTGCGAAGCGCAAAGTGCGAAGATTCCTTACGCGTCAGGGAATCAAACAGGGAAGTATCAAAGATCGTCTTCTTGCCTATACATTAAAAAGTCGGGCGGAATCTGCCATCATCCCGATGGCAGATATTTTAGGACTGGGAAAAAAAGGACATTTAAATACGCCGGGAACAGTCGGATCACCGAACTGGGAGTGGAGAATGTCGGATTTTGCCCTTGCAAAGAAAGAACTGAGGCGATACAAAAGTCTGATCACATTCCGAAACTAAAGGAGAGACAACATGCAATTTGCTGGAATTTTTCATAAAACATCGGAACAGATGAGCTATGCATTGAATGAAAATGAGCTGATCGTAAATTTAAGAACAGGATATGATGTGGAACGGGTTTTCATTCATTACGGAGATCCGTTTGACTCAGGAATTCTCGGCGGCAATGAGAAGTGGATTGGAACACGTGAGGAAATCTGTTTTAAAAAACGTCTGCGTCACCAGCTCTGGTGGACAACCACGTTGGTTCCAAAATATAAAAGATGCAAATATTATTTTGAGTTATGGACATCTTCAGAGGAAATCTGGTATTACTTTGAAGACGGATTTCTGACAGAAGAACAGATGCAGATGGAGGGCAGGATGCTGCAGTGTTTTACTGTTCCATGGATGAATCCTGCGGATATCAATGTGACACCGGATTGGGTGAATGAAACCATCTGGTATCAGATTTTTCCAGATCGATTCTGCAGGGGAGCAGGTATGCAAGATGACACAGATGTGGAGGAATGGCGTACAGGTGCTGTGACCAATGAAGAGCGGTTTGGAGGAAATTTAAATGGGATTCGGGAAAAGTTGTCCTATCTGGAAGAACTTGGAATTACCGGGATTTATTTAAATCCGATCATGAAAGCAGAATCCAATCATAAGTATGACACCACAGATTACACTGTGATTGATCCTCATTTTGGAACAGAGGAAGAATTTGCAGATCTGGTGCGGGAAGCTCATCAGCATGGTATTCGGATCATGGTGGATGCCGTGTTTAATCATTGCGGAAGACGATTTGCTCCATGGCTGGATGTTCTGGAAAAGAAAGAAAAATCCGCATTTGCAGACTGGTTTATGATCCGAAATTGGGAGACTCTCGGGAAACGGGCAGATACGAGAGACGGCCGCTTTTATTCTTTTGCATTCACAGATGGAATGCCAAAACTGAATACCAATCATGAAGAGGTAATCCAATACTTCTGTCAGGTATGCGAAGACTGGATTCGGAAATTTGACATAGACGGAATCCGGTTTGATGTAGGAAATGAAGTGTCACATCGTTTTTTGAAAAAAATCCGGGAACATCTAAAGAAGATCAAGCCGGATTTGTATCTGCTGGGAGAGATATGGCATGATGCGAGCCAGTGGCTTTGTGGAGATGAGTATGATTCTGTGATGAATTATCCGTTGATGAGTGGAATTCATGATTTCTTTCTGGATCGGGGAATGGAAAAGGAAGAGTTTGAATACATGGTGAATCGCTGCTATACGATGTATATGCAGCAAAGCAATAATGTGATGTTTAATCTTTTGGATTCCCACGATACACAGCGTTTGATGAGTCGTTTTGATGATCTGGATCTGTTTTATCAGCAGCTTGCCGTGTTGTTTACCATGCCGGGAAGTCCCTGTATTTATTATGGAACAGAAATTGCAATGGAAGGTGGTTTCGATCCGGACTGTAGACGGTGTATGCCGTGGGAGGAAATGGATCATATTCAAAATCAGGAAAAGATTCATACGATCCAGAGCCTGATCAATATGCGAAAACAGGAAGCAGCTTGTAAAAGCTTGTATTTTCATTTTCCAAATGAGTATACACAAAACCGGTTGGTGGAATATATCAAACTGGATCAGGACGGAAATCAGTTAGAAATATTGTTAAATTGTTCCAATGAGCCGGCAGAAGTGAAAGAAGGGGGAGAAATTCTGTTTTCCCGTAAGCTGGAGCATGGAGTGTTGCAGAAAAACGGAACTTTGATCCGAAGAAAAGAATGAAGGAGAGAACCAATGGAAGAAAGAAAAAAAGAACACTGGTGGAAGGATGCAGTGGTCTATCAGATTTATCCGCGCAGTTTTCAGGACAGCAATGGGGATGGAATCGGAGATATTCAGGGAATCATTCAGAGACTGGACTATCTGAAAGAACTGGGTATTGATGCAATCTGGCTGTCTCCGGTCTGCAGATCGCCACAGGATGACAATGGGTATGATATTTCGGACTATCAGGATATCGATCCTATGTTTGGAAATCTGGAAGATATGGAAAAACTGATCAGGGAAGCAAAAAAGAGAAAAATCCGGATCATCATGGATCTTGTACTCAATCATTCTTCGGATGAACATCGATGGTTTCAGGAAGCAAAGAAAAGCAAAGAGAATCCATACCATGACTATTATGTCTGGAGAGATGGAGAAACCGGCGTATATCCGAATGATATGAAATCTGTATTTGGAGGTCCGGCCTGGGAATGGGTGCCGGAGCTGAAACAGTATTATTTCCATCAGTTTTCTGTAAAACAGCCGGATCTGAATTGGGAGAATCCGAAAGTGCGCCGTGAGATTTATGATATGATCCTTTGGTGGATGGACAAAGGAGTGGGCGGATTTCGACTGGATGTGATCGATCAGATTGCCAAAGAGCCGGATCAAAAGATCACAAACAATGGACCAAGACTTCATGAGTTTATTCAGGAATTGAGCCGGGAGACGTTTCAAAAAGGAGATCTGATCACAGTGGGAGAAGCGTGGGGCGCAGATATTGAACGTGCCAGACAATACAGCAATCCAGATGGAAGTGAGTTTTCCATGGTGTTCCAGTTTGAGCATATTGGTCTGGATCAGCAGGAAGGAAAGTCGAAATGGGATGTGGCGTCGCTTCCGGTGGTGAAATTAAAACAGGTTCTTGCCAAATGGCAGGATAAACTGCACGGATGTGGATGGAACAGCTTGTTCTGGAACAACCATGATCTGCCGAGGATTGTTTCACGCTGGGGAAATGATCGGGAATATCGGGCTGAGTCAGCGAAGATGCTTGCCACACTGCTGCATGGGATGCAGGGAACTCCGTATATCTACCAGGGAGAAGAGTTGGGAATGACCAATGTGCAGTTTGCGGATATCAGTCAGTATCAGGATATTGAGACTCTGAATATGTACAGTGAGCGTCTGAAAGAAGGATACAGCAAAGAAGCAATCATGCAGTCCATCTATGCCAGAGGCCGGGACAATGCAAGGACTCCGATGCAGTGGGGGACTGAGGCAAATGCAGGATTTACAACGGGAACGCCCTGGATCGGCGTAAATCCAAATTATAAGACCATCAATGCAGAGGCGGAAATAGCAGATCCAGATTCTGTGTTTCATTATTATCAGAAACTGATCCGGTTAAGAAAGGAATATTCCGTGTTTGTAAACGGAACATTTACACTTTTGATGGAAGAAGATCCGCAGGTGTTTGCCTATGTAAGAACAGAAGGAGATACAGAAGTTCTGGTATGTGCAAATTTCAGTGATAAACCTGCAAAATGTGAGCTTTTGACAGAATGGGAGGATGGCGAAAACCTGATCTGGAATTATAAAGAAAGAGGAGAGAATGGGGTGCTCAGACCATATGAAGCAATGATGATCAGAAAATAGCCGAATGATAGAGTGGTGAAAAGTAACCGTAATTTTTCTGGTGAAAAAGGACGGTTGCTTTTTTGATGTCTCAAAATGGCTGAGAGAAGTGTCGCTTTGAGTCAGACGGATCAAAGAGTCAAAAAAATAAAAAGGCTGCGCTTGCAGGATCTTTTCAGATAAGATACAGTATAAGAAAGAAAAAAACAGTGGTACGGGAGGAAGATAAGCAATGAATACTGTAAAAGTGAGAAATCTGGAGATTGGAGCGGGTATGCCGAAAATCTGTGTTCCGGTAGTAGGAAAAACGACATCAGAAATTTTAGAAAATGCAGAGAGGGCAGTACAGGCAAAACCAGATGTCGTGGAATGGAGAGCAGACTGGTATGAAGAGGTGTTTGCATTTGCAAGTGTTGAGTATGTGTTGTGTAAGCTGAGAGAAATATTGGGAGAAATCCCGCTGTTGTTTACATTCCGTACACAGGCCGAGGGCGGAGAGCAGACAATCAAAAAGGCAGAATATCAGGAATTGAATGAAATGGTGATTCGTACAGGAATCTCAGACCTGATTGATGCAGAATTGTCTGCAGGAGAAGAAATTGTGGAAGCGCTGATCAGAACAGCACATAGCTGTGGAGTGAAAGTTGTCGTTTCCAATCATGATTTTGAAAAAACTCCTGCTAAAGAGGAGATGATAGCAAGGCTTCAGAAAATGCAGGCACTTGGAGCTGATTTGCCAAAGATTGCGGTGATGCCAAGGGAGAAAAAGGATGTACTTCGATTGCTTGCGGCGACTTTGGAGATGGCAGAAATGTATGCAGACCGTCCGATTATTACTATGTCTATGGCAAAAGACGGGGCTGTCAGTAGAATGTGTGGAGAGGTGTTTGGTTCTGCACTGACCTTTGGTGCAGTGGGACAGACATCGGCTCCGGGGCAGATTGAGGCAGAAAGATTAAGAGAAATTTTGAAAGTTTTCCATTAGGGAGAGGGACGTATGCGGATCAAAGCAAAAGAAATTGCGCAGGAACTGGGGCTTTAGGAGGCAACAGTGTCTCTGGCGCTCAATAACCGTCCGGGAATCAATGCCAATACAAAAAAGAGAGTTTTGGAATGTGTAAGAGCAAAGCAGGAGAGAGAACTGAAGAATTTTGAGACACAGGAAAATTCGATTCAGGGCGAAGTGATGATGCTCAACTACGTTAAAAACGGAATTATTATGAAGCGAAGTCAAGGCCGCCATCCTGCAATGCCATTAAGCTAGTGTATTGACACGATGATATTTAGCAATACTACTGCCCTATCAGGAAGCAGTAGTAAATGTGGGATATAGTGAACTGAGCTTTATTCTGGCATCGTGGGTTCTAAAATGCCAGTTGACCTTTGCTGCCAGTGTATTCCGTTCCGTTTCCCATGCGGACAGTTCGCTGCGTAACTGTTCTATTTCAGCGATGCGGCGGCTAAGGCATTGCCTGGTCATTACATTAAGCTCTATTTCAGCAATATCCAGCCAGCTGCCATGCTTGGGCGTGTAATGTATCTCCAGTTTTTTATGATACGCCTTTCTTCTTCTGCCGGATATCGTTTGTACAGGGATGACGGTTTATGGGTATTAAGGTTATCCATCACAAGGAGGATCTTTTCGGCATCGGGGTACATGTTGTCCACAAGATACCTGATTTCCTCTGCCCAGTCTGTGGCTGTACGGTGTTCACGTACACTTACATGGTGAACGCCTCCGAGCGGTTCCACAAAAGCAAAAATGCTGACGGTGCCGTTGCGGACATATTCCGAATTGGTTTTCTGGTCGCTTCCGGGAATCATTGGCAAAGGCTCCCTGATTTCTCCCAAAAGCTGGTACGGTTTCTCATCCATACACACAACCGGATGATTCTCATCATATGGGAGTTCATACACATCAAGGATATTATCCTCCATGCAGGCTATAAATTCTGGGTCTTCTTTTGTCGGGATGCACCAGTAGTCGTTTTTGTGAGGTCGAAGTTTGTTTTTTTAAAGCTCTGCGGATTGCTTCCCTGCCGACAGGGATTTCCAGAATTACTTTGGATTCTTCCTCAAGCAGACGGATTGTCCACCGGGAGTGCCCCTCTGGGACAGGGCCGCAGGAAGTTCGATCAGCCGGGCTTCCGTGCGTCCGTCAACCTTACGCCGGGCATTATCTGAATTTATGTTCCTCTTAAATTCAGTGACAGCATCAATGCCGCCATTGATATATTTCGTTACAGTATTGGTGATAGTTGCCATGCAGATACCATTGGATCTGGCACTTTGTTCATGGGTTAAAGCTTTTCCATGTGCTTCATCCAGATCGAGAATGATCTGGCATCTGCTGCGGATGGTTTTGGAAGTTTTTTTATTACGGATAATAGATTTCAACTTATTCAATTCTATTTCTGTAAGATGGATGTTATATTTTTTGGTCTTGCCATAGGAATCACCGCTGTTTTTTTATTGTACATCAGGACAGCTGTGATTACCAGAAAATTTTAGTTAAATATCAACAAGCCAATACACTAGGTGTTCGAGGTTTTGTTCGAATTTGCATTGAAACATGTGCAAGAGGATATTTTGGTGCTTGGAAATACAGATTCAGAAAAAAGGGCATGCTGATAAGACAGATGCTGTTCATCTGTCAAAAATGACAATCTTCAGTGGTAGAGCCTAAGGCTATCGATATCCGAAATGAATCGCACTGATTCCACGGAGGGCCGGTCAAATTGTCGGAATTTTTCTTTTACAGCATGGACGTATTTCAACATCAACTTAATGATATCAATAGGTTTATCGGAGTCCCTGCGAATAAAGAACTTTCTTGCTGTTTTCAGAGCAGAAGAAATGTCGATTTCGTAAAGATATTTGTTATCATTCTTCCGTTCTTTTTTCTTGTTTTCTTCAGCTGCTTCGTTAGCAATGAAGATTCCGAAATTATAGAGTGTCAGATTTGCATAGATTTCCTGTTTTAGGAATTCGGGTTTTTTACTGTGGAAGTACAAAAGCCCATTTGCATGCTTAAGATAACGGAAAGAAATTTCAATGCCCCATCTCCAGTGATAGCATTCCTTGATGTCTTCCATAGTAAAGCTGTGGGGCAGATTTGTGATGAGATACTCATATGTATTTTCTGCAGTTTTTATTTTTACGACACGAAACTGCATGAAGTAAAGATGTCTCCTATCTCTGTTAAGAAGCTCATAAAAATGAGGTGTGTTTTTACTCGGATTAATATATCGGTACACATCCGACTGATCTTTCATAACATTTGTAGCTTTGTCAGTGAAATAACGTTTCATCGTAACATCGAATTCTTCAAGGTCGTCAGGAAGTTCAGTAGCGTAATAGGAAAGCAGACTTTTAGAAGAAGAGGGCGCTTTTACACGAAAAACATAATTTAGATTCTTGAGTTCACAGTGGAATAACAAATCGTAAGATTCATAACCACGATCAGCAGTTACAATATATTTCTGTGGATTGTCCGGACTAAAATGGTCGAGCATCATGTGAAAGGCTTGCCTTTCATCAGGCTTCTGTCCTGGCTGAATTACAATATCAAGAAAAGCTTTGCTGATCACATCAACAAACCCATTTAAGTGCATATGGTTGTATCCTTTATAGTCGATGAGACGAGGCTTGTTGTAATCCTCAATAATTTCAGAATTAGTAGTGTAGATAACATGGCAGCCATCACAGGCAAGGATATAATGATCCTTGAATTGCATGAAATTGTGTCCAGGATTGTTTGAGAAGAGCCAGTGATGCTCCGACATGTCAGCGATGATAGAGTTCAATTTTTGTTTTACATTTGATGGATAATCGTTCATAATAAATGTGTGCCTCCTTAGTATGGGAATAATTGGTTCCCCACGAATCAATTCCCTTGATAAACTAAGGGTCACCTTGTTGTTCCGATGCACAACAAGGTGATCGCACATTTTTTGTTGCATGTCAATAGGAAAATAAAAAAGATATATAAAATATGTTACAAAGATGTTAAATAAGTGCCAGCCTAAAAAATAGTATAAAATGAGAACTACTGATATTATAAGGGATAGCAGGCTTGGAAGAAAAAGGTGTTAAGCTAGAGAAGCTAACTGGCATTGAACACAATGGTGTCAGGCACTATTAAATTTTCATGTTTGAAAGAAAGGACAGGTTCAGACAGAATGGAACAAAGTGATTGCTATACATATTTAGCCTGTGTTAGAATATTTTGGAGAAAAATCTAGAAGGAATGGAATAGGGGAAGTGGGTTTTGAAATTAAAAAGAATATTGGATTCATTAACATATGAAAAGCAGATGTTTATAAAACTGATGGCGTTGGTAACAATTCCGATGATTATCATGGGGATTGTCTCCAGCTTAATTTATGTCAATGGAGAATCTGCTAGAAGTGAGCTCCAGCTGCAGTCTTATAGTGAACAAATTACAAGGGAATATGAAAATGTGTTTTCATCGTTGAAAGAGTACTATATTGAAGTGGCAAATGAAGATGCAGTTCGATGGCTGGCTCAGCAGGAGAAACCACCATATTCTATGTACAGTGATTTGAACCGGGCGCAGGACAGTCTTCAGGGAAACTATTTTGTAGAGAAGTATGTAGAGTCATATGAATTTATCAATGTCAGAAGTGGATGGATATTGGATGATTATGGCATGTTCGACTATGATGAACTGAAAAATAGAGAGGAAGCGGAGCAATTTCTGGAGGCGCAGAAAGAGGTTTCATTATCTGCTTATTGGATTAAAGCTAAAGACAGTGAAAAGTACGGAAATCATAATTTGCGCAAACAAAATACGGTAGATCTGAGTGGTTTTCGACTTGTGATAAAAAAAGAATATGGAGCAGGTGATCTTGCATGGATTATTGTTGTAAAAATAAACGAATCAGAAATTCGGCAGCTGTTACCATCGAATTATGAAAATATGGGATACAGTGTTTCTGTTTTAAGTGATCAGTCGGTAATGGCAGAAACAAATCAGAAACTGACACAAATATGGTTGGAAAAGTTCTCAGAAGAGAAAGACTGGGGGGCGTTCGATTCAGAAGGTACATTGCAAATCGGAAAGACGACAAAGTATAGTATCAGTAGAACCAGTGGTGCGACCAGTGGTCTTACATATTTGGTAGGATTTAATCATAATCAGATACGAAAGATAGGAATGACATTTATATTTGCATCATTTGCGGTGATTGCAGTAATTGCAGTGCTGATTCAGATTGTGCGTGTACTTGTACTTGCATTTGCTAATCCATTGAATAAATTGGAACTTCATGTAAAGGAGCGAGATATCCAGTTAAAAGAATTTCTGTTATCGAATCTTATAAAAGGTGAGATGAATGAAGGAAAGATAAAAGACGCTTTGGGGAAATACCAGATTACAGAATATAGCTCCTATCGAATGCTTGGTATGGCTTGTAAAGAGAATGATAATAAGGAAATATTAAAGAGAGAAATCTATACCGGAATTCTGGAAACATTGCCTGAAGAAATACAAAGTAAAATATTTATTACACCTCTGTTTTACGGAGATAAGATGATTTTTGTTGCGGGCGGTGAGGATGATAATGCAGCGGAGAATCAAACAGCAGTGATTTATAAAGAAGTAAAGGATTTTATTGCAGAGCATTTTTTATACCATGTTTCCTGTGGAATCAGTCAGACATTTCATCATCTTACAGATATGCAGCAGGCATACAATGAATGTAATGAAGCTCTTTATGATCAGACGAATGCAAACAAATCAGAAGGCTCAACACTGGTGTTGTTCGATGACTATTCCATGTTGAAACGTGAAAGTAATGTATATGACATAATTATGGAAGGCGAATTGGTTCAGGCAATAGAAAACTGCAATGTGGAGGAAAGCCAGAGACTCCTGGAAACAATGATTGAGCGATTGGATTCAAAGCGTGTAATTGGAGTGGAGAGAAACTTCTATTTAACGAGACTACTTACAGTGATTGTTGGAACAACGGTTACACATGGACTGTTGCTTGAGGATGTATTCATGGATAGTCAATATAATACATTTAACCGGATTCCAATGCTTTATGATACGGAAAAACTGAAGGAAGCAATCATAAAAGAAGTGATTCAGCCAATCATTGAGAGTTTGCAAAAACTTGAAGATGGAGATGAGATGGGCATTTTCCAGCAGATCCAGAAGCTTGTACGGGAGAATCGAGGAAATATAACACTGAGTGAATGTGCACAGACATTAAATTATCATCCAAATTATATCGGGAAAATAATAAAGAAAGAAAAAAATATCACGTTTACAGATATGGTAAACGAGGAAAAGCTGATGCAGGCAAAATATATGTTGTTGACGACAGAAATGTCGGTGGCAGAAATATCGGAAATATTAATGTATAATAACGTGCAGAATTTCATCCGTTTTTTCAAGAAACATATCGGAGTGACACCTGCGGCATTCAGAAAAGAACATTAAAATAAAAATGAAGAAGTGGATAATCATGTTTTTTTGCTGTTATCAAGAGAAAAACAGTGTGGTCAGAACATGATAACCGGAATGCGATAAAAGCTGAAACCCCTTGAATTTCAAGGGGTTTTCGCATGTGTAAAAGGATAATAACAGATTGTAAAATGATTATTTACAAATGGATGAAAGAGACGATACAATGTGCTCACGGAAGCGGACCGCAATCGTAGATATCATGAGCCGATCATGATAAAAAAAGAGGACGAGGAGAAAGTGGGAATGAAGACAAAAGCAAAAACCCAAGCAGTAACATCTCGTACAGGACAATGGAAAGCACATATATGGTTATATATCATGATTATTCCAGGTGTGTTGTACATGCTGATTTTTAATTATCTTCCAATGGGGGGATTGGCAATGGCCTTTCAGGATTTTAGTCCATATAACGGAGATTCAGCGATATCAGCAATTATAAACAGTCCTTTCGTAGGATTTGACATATTTAAGAAATTTCTTACGGGACCGGATTTCTGGAGCCTGTTAAAGAATACGCTTTCAATCTCAATCGCAAGCCTGATTTTTTATTTTCCGGCACCGATTATTTTAGCACTCTTATTAAATGAAGTGAAAAATATGGCATTCAAACGTGTTACACAGACGATGGTGTACATCCCTCATTTTATTTCATTTGTAATTGTGGCGGCACTGACAACTCAGTTGTTTTCAACAACAGACGGAATCGTGTATCATTTTCTGACAATGATTTTTGGAAAAAATGCACCTGATATTATGTCAGATCCGAATTTGTTTGTTCCGATGATCATCGGACAGAACATGTGGAAAGAAACCGGATATGGAACAATCATCTTCCTGGCGGCTCTCTCAGGCGTGGATGTACAACTTTATGAAGCAGCAGATATGGATGGAGCAAATCGTTGGCAGAAAATGTGGCATGTAACTCTTCCGGCTATTCGTTCAACAATTGTAATTATGTTGATTTTGAAAGTGGGACAGATTTTAAATACAGGATACGAACAGATTTATCTGATGCAGAACTCCATGAACAGAGCAGCATCGGATGTGTTTGACACATATATTTACACAAAAGGTGTTGTGAATGGAAACTATTCGCTGGCAACAGCAGCAGGAATGTTTAAATCCGTTGTAAGTATGGTTATGGTCATCGGAGCGAACAAGCTTGCAAAAGTGTTTGGTGAATCAGGATTCTATTAAAAGGGGTGAGAAAAATGGCAAAAATGAAAGCAAGCGTAAAAAATGGCATGCAGGGAAGGAAAATTAAACGAAGTCCGGCTGATCAGGCGGTGCAGGTGCTGATTTATTTGTTTATTGCATCGTTTGCGCTGATTACTCTGCTTCCTTTTCTCTATGTAATCGCAGGATCCTTTGCGACAGAAAAAGAACTGACAGAACGGGCATTTTTCATAATCCCGCATACAATATCACTGAATGCATACAAATATATCTTTGCAAATGGTGAAACAATCAGAGGACTTCTCAATTCGGTTTTTGTAACGGTGGTTGGTGTTGCGATAAATATGTTTTTATCATGTACATTAGCGTATCCGTTATCAAGAAACTATTTTAAAGGAAGAAACTTTTTTATTAACATGGTAATTGTAACGATGCTCTTTACAGGAGGTATGGTTCCGACTTATATTCTTGTAGCAAATGTGTTGAATTTGAGAGATTCTTTCTGGGCATTATGGCTGCCGGGAGCAATCAATCCGTTTAATATGATCATTATTAAAAACTATTTTCAGGGACTTCCGATGGAGTTGGAGGAATCGGCAAGGCTGGATGGATGTAACGATCTACAGATATTTATGAAGATTATTCTTCCGCTTTCAAAACCGGTACTTGCGAGTGTATCTTTGTTCTATGCAGTTACGCACTGGAATTCGTATTTCAATGCAATGATGTACATTTCGGATTCTAAGAAAGAAGTAATTCAGATCGTACTTCGAAGAATCATCTTTATGACGTCCTCTGTGGCAACACAGAGTGGGATGGACTTTGGTGCATTCGGTACACCTCCGGAGCAGTCAGTGAAGATGGCAACGACAGTAGTTGCGACCATTCCGATTTTGATCATTTATCCGTTCATCCAGAAGTATTTTACGAAGGGTGTTATGGTTGGAGCAGTAAAAGGATGATATAAAATACAATTTATATAAAAAGAAGGGAAAAGATTATGAGAAAAACATGGAAAAAAGCAACAGCAATTACCCTCGCGGGTGTAACAGCAATGTCAATGGCAGCATGTGGTGGTTCTTCCGATAAAAAGGAATCCACATCATCAACGACAGAAGACGGGAAACCGGTCATCAGTATGATGGTTCCGGCTTTTTACGGCACAGAGCTTCAGAATGAGCATTCTGATGAAGTAATCAAGAAATATGAAGATTACACAGGAGTCAGTGTAGAGTGGAAATTTGAGAATGACGGTACATACAAAGAAAAACTTGGATTGACATTGATGGATAAAGATAATATGCCGATGATTCTTACATCAAATGTAGAACTGAGTGCAAATATTGTAGATGCCGCAAAGAAAGGTGCGTTTTGGGATCTGACATCATATCTGGAAGATTCAGAAGCATATCCGAATCTCTCCCAGGCAGATCCGGAAGTTTCAAAAGCACTTACAGTGGACGGTCAGATCATCGGATTATATCGTGCGCGTGCCAAAGGTCGTTTAGGTCTTTCTTACAGAAAAGACTGGGCAGAGAAAGTTGGAATCACAGAAGATCCGAAGACAATTGAAGATGTATACGAGATGCTTTACAAATTTACATATGAGGATCCGGACGGAAACGGTGTAGATGATACATATGGTCTTGAACTTACAAAGTATACAGGACCTTTGGATGTAATCCAGACATGGTTTGGTACAGGAAATGAATGGGTAGAAGAGAATGGAAAAATGGTTCCGGTTCACCAGACAGAAGAGTATCAGGAAGCACTGGATTGGATGAAGAAAATCTATGATGAAGGTCTGGTAAGAAAAGACTGGGCAACAATTGATTCTGGTACATTCCAGGAGGCATGTAAGAAGGGAGAAACAGGAGTATTCGTAGATGTCATGGACGGCGGTACAAGAATCTGGGATTACTTTAAAACAAATAACATCACATCTGTAGTGGACTCTTCTAAGACCGCAACGATGCAGCTTGTAGGACCTATTGAGGAAAAAACACTGGCGACAAGCGGATACAATGGTTTCTATATGATTACAAAAGCAGGTGCTAAAACAGAAGAAGATCTGAAAAACTGTCTTACATTCCTGGATAAAATGTGTGATGACGAGATGATGGTTTTGGCTGATTACGGACTGGAAGATATCAGCTATACAATCAACGAGAATGGAAACATTGAAAAGAGCGGTGATTTTGAAATGTCAAGTCTTCCGAATACAGGTCTGAACCAGGCAGAAGCATATATTCCGAACCTTCTTTCTCAGAGCCCGTCACTGGAGATGGATGAAGTTCAGAAGGCAAGATACGAGTCCTATGAGTATAACGAGCCATTTGCTGTAAGCAATCCGGCACTGGGATATCTTGCAAACTCAGAGGTGAATGCAGAAGTTGGTACAGATATTGAGCAGATTATCGAAGATGCAAGAACACAGTACATTTGTGGACAGATCGATAAGAAAGGTCTTGAGGATGCAGCACAGTTGTGGCTTGATCGTGGAGGAGACAGACTTGTTGAGGAAGTAAACGAGCTGTATAAAGCCGATAAATAAATGAATTAGAGTAGTGAGAAAGGCTTCAGCAGGAAAACTGGTTGGAGCCTTTTGTGTTTCTATAGGAAACTGCGGAAAGGAAAACAAGATGATGGAATTAGCACAGATCACCCGCAACGAGGCAGTAATCATGTGGGATGAAGCTATTGGCGCACAAAGCTACAGAATTTACTGGTCTGACCGTGAGGGAGAGCAAGTAAGGTATCAGATGATAGGGGAAATTCCGGCAGATCAAGAGAGGGTTTATCGATTGAAAAAATCAACGCACCGGCCGCATTATCTAAAACTGGTTCCGGTGATAGATGGAAAAGAAACGGCAGAGGAGCTGTTCGTGACACCGGTTCATTATATTCAGAAGGAACAACTGGAGCAACTGAAGCGCGGTCTGATCGCAGTGCCGTGCAGGGAAGGTGTTTTCGTAAGCTGGCGATTGTTCCTTACAGAGGTGACCGGAGTAAGAGAAGATGGAAGAGGGCTTGACGGCGTCGGATTTGTTATTTATAGAAACGGAGAAAGCATCGCTGAGGTGAATGACAGTATGAATTATCTGGATATTCAAGGCGGTATGGATGATCAGTATAGTGTGGCACCTGTCATAAATGGAAACATCTTATCCAGGTGTGAGTGTGTAAATGTTTGGGAAAATGGATATTATGATATTCCTATTCAGAAACCGGCAGACGGAATTACCCCGGCAGGAGAAGCATTCACATATTCAGCAAACGATATGTCTGTGGCGGATGTAGACGGCGATGGAGAGTATGAGTATATTGTGAAATGGGATCCGTCCAACTCCCATGATGTCTCGATCAAAGGATATACCGGTCACTGCTATCTGGATTGTTATAAATTGGATGGAGAATTGATGTGGCGCCTGGACATGGGAGAAAATATACGAGCCGGTGCTCATTATACCCAGTTTATCTGTTATGACTTTAATGGAGATGGACAGGCGGAGATGGCAGTGAAAACGGCACCGGGTACGAAAATGACGATTTTCTTCGAAGGCAAAGAAAAAGAACAATATATCACAATACCGGAAAAAGATATGTGTGCGGGAATCACGCATGAAGATTCATATGTTTGTTCGGCCGAAGATTATTATGAACATCTGGTAAAGGTATTCCAAAGCTGGCATGAGCAGCCGGAAGTTATCAGTGGTACATGGCCGTCTACACTAGAAGAATGTTTTGGGACAGAGCAAAGATTTGAGTATCCGCTGTCAGAGCAGGATGCGCGTCAATTGACGGATTATTTTATTGATGTGTATGCGAAAGAAAGAAGTGATAAAAATTGCTTGAGAGAGTTTGAAGGCTTCATATATGAAGGCCCGGAGTATTTGACGATGTTTGCCGGGAATGGCGAGGAACTGGAAACAATAGAGTTTCCTGTCGGGCGTACTGATGATGGTCTGCGATGGGGAGATTATGCAATGAAACGAATCGAACCGTGTAACCGTGTGGATCGATTCCTGTCGGGAGTGGCCTATCTGGATGGAGAACGTCCGTATCTGATTGTATGCCGTGGCTATTACACAAGATCAACACTGACGGCATATCGTTTCTTTGAAAACAAATTTGAGACGGAGTGGAAGGTAGACAGTGGGTTTGTTCCAATGAACAATCCATTTCATGATAATCCGCATCTGAAAAAAGGAGAGGATCCGGTGTACGGTAAACTTGCGGGACAGGGAAATCATTCGCTTGCAACAGCAGATGTAGATGGGGACGGCTGTATGGAAATCATTTACGGAGCAGCATGTATCGATCATGACGGAAGTTTATTATACAGTTCTTATGGAATGCTGCCGGACGGAAGAGAAGCTAAGTTTGGACACGGAGATGCCATGCATGTGGCAGATATCGATCCGGATCGTCCGGGGCTGGAGATTTTTAATGTTTTTGAAGAAGGGATTAACGCTCCATACGGGTATGCCCTGCGTCATGCGGAAAATGGAGAAGTTGTGTTTGGAGAATATGCGGAGGAAGATCTGGGAAGATGCATGATTGGAGATATTCATCCCAATGCAAGGGGGCTACAGTGCTGGGTGAACGGAAAAGGGACATATGACTGTCACGGAACTCTTTTGGAGGCAGGTTCGCCGGGCAGCAATATGTCGATTCGCTGGGCATCAGATCTGACGACACAGATTACGGACGGTGAGGATTATCTTCATGAAACTGCAACAGGAGTGATCAGTGATATGATACACGGCGAGATGCTCCGTCCGGAGAATACGCTGACAAATAACGGTACCAAAGGAAATCCATGTCTTGTGGCTGATATCTTCGGGGATTTCCGGGAGGAGATCCTTCTGCGGACAAGCGACAGTTCCGCAATCCGAATTTATAGTTCAACGGAATTGACGGAACATAAATTGTTTACTTTGATGCATGATGTGCAGTATCGGTGTGGAGTGGCATGGCAGAATAACTGCTATAACCAGCCGGGGTATACGAAGTTTTATTATGCTTCGGATATGGATTTCAGGCAGGTACTGCCGGAGATGAAACGTAAGCCGGTATTGTATCTTGCAGGAGATTCGACGGCACAGAGTTATCATGAGTCAGAAAGACCACAGACCGGATGGGGAGAAAAGCTTGTTGACGCCCTGGAAGCCGAAAACTGTTGGAAAGAAGCGCATCGGGACAGCAGTCCGTTTTCGCAGGAAATGAGCTATGAAACCAGACATATTATCGTTGACAATTGTGCGATGGCAGGTCGATCCTCCAGATCTTTTAGAGAAGAAGGTCGACTTGAGAACATCAAAAATCAGATGAAGAGTGGAGATTATCTGTTGATACAGTTCGGACATAATGATGCGGCAGCAGAGAAAAAAGAACGCTATGTTCCGCTGGAAACATTTGGAGAATCTCTTATGGAATATATAAGAGTGGCAAGAGAAAAGAAGGCGTATCCGATTCTGATTTCGTCAATCTGTCTGCGTCCGTGTCTGGCAAATGAACAGGGAGAAAACGCAAAAATCGATGCATTACTTCCGAAATATGCAGAAGAAATGAAGAAGCTTGCAGATAAAGAAAATATTCCATATGTGGATATGCTGGGGATTACAAGAAAAGCATGTGCAAAAGCAGGAGAAGAACAAACTGCTGTATGGTATCGTGAAGACAACGTCCATCTACAAGAGGCAGGAGCACAACTGTATGCGCATTTTGTAGCAGAAGAAATCAAAAAGTTAATCGGAAAGGAATAAAACAATGGGGAAATTAGAATACAATAAAGCAAACTTAGAAGAGCAAATGGATAAAATCGTTGCACGTACGATGCGTATGGATATGACATGGGACTGGCCATGCGGAGTTGCGTATTACGGAATTGCAGAAGCATATGAGGCAACAAAAAAGCAGGAATATCTGAACGTATTAAAAGAGAGGGTAGATGAACTGATTGAACTTGGACTTCCTGTCTGGACAGTAAACACCTGCGCGATGGGGCATTGTCTGATCACGCTGTATCAGGCTACCGGTGAAGAGAAATACATGGATCTGATCCAGTTTAAAATTGCCTATCTGAGAAATGATGCACTTCGTTTCGGAAATCACGTATTGCAGCATACGGTTTCTGCAAAGAATGATTTTCCGGAGCAGTGTTGGGCGGATACGCTATTTATGGCAGCGTTCTTTATGCTGCGGGTAGGTGTAATGACAGAAGATGCAGAATTGATTGATGATGCGTTGAATCAGTTCTATTGGCATATCCAGTATCTTCAAGATGAAGAAAACGGATTGTGGTATCACGGATACAATAACATCACAAAAGATCATATGTCAGGTTTCCACTGGGGAAGAGCAAACTGCTGGGGAGCTTATACAATGTGTCAGGTGGGACGAATTCTGCCGGAATGCTATCTATATCCACAGTATCTTGAAATTGTAGGAAGTCTGAATGAGCAGTTGTCAGCATTGAAATTATTACAGACAGAGAATGGACTTTGGAGAACAATCCTGGATGATGAGGAGTCCTATGAAGAAATCTCTGCGTCTGCGGGGATTGCAGCTGCATTGACTTTGAAAGGAAATCCGCTTCATTTGAAATATGTGCAGAAATCAATCGATGGAATTCTCGCACATGTAAATCCGGATGGCAGAGTGACCGATGTATCCGGAGGCACGGCGGTGATGAAAGACCGGGAGGGTTACTGTGGTATTTCGAAAAAATGGATCCAGGGATGGGGCCAGGGAATGGCACTTGCATTCTTCAGCGCAGTATTGAATGTGGAAAATATTACAGGGGATGGTGCGTTATGAGGAACAAATTGAAAAATATCTATGTATGTTTTCCGAAAGGAAAGCATAAGGTTCTGACGCTTAGTTACGATGATGGACGGGTGGAAGACAGACGTCTCGTGGAAATTATGAATCAAAATGGAGTTCGTGGGACATTTCACTTGAATTCAGGCTTGGTAGATGAAGAACGAATCCAGGTGGAAGAGTGGAAAACGCTTTATCAGAGACATGAGGTATCCTGCCATACCGTACTGCATCCGACAATCAGTCGATGTCCGATTGAGCAGACCGCTATGCAGGTGCTGGAGGATCGACGTGCGCTTGAGAGAGCGGTTGGATATCCGGTAAGAGGAATGTCTTATCCGAATGGTTCCTGCAATGATGAAATTGTCGGGTTGCTTCCGGGACTAGGAATTGAGTACTGTCGGACTGTAGGAAGTACGGATAGCTTTGGTATGCCGGAGAATTATCTGAAATGGACGGCAACCTGCCATCACAATCACAATCTGCTGGAAAACGGCCAGAAGTTTGTTGAATTATTTAAAGCACAGTACTTATACATGATGTATGTATGGGGGCACAGCTTTGAGTTTACAAGAGATAATAACTGGGAGCTGATAGAAGAATTCTGTCAGCTTGTGGGAAATCGGGAAGATATATGGTATGCGACGAATATTGAAATTGTGGATTATATGAAGGCTGCAAAAAATTTGAAGTTTACAATTGATGCAGATAAAGTATATAATCCAGGATTTGATTCTGTATGGATTAATGTCGATGGGATGATCGTGGAAGTGCCAGGCGGAAAGACGGTCAATATATAGTAAAATGCGGGTTACTGCTCACAGGTTCCCTGTGAACAGTAACAAATGAGGAAAGAAACAGGAACGGAGTGAAGAAACAAATGAGTACAAAAGTTGTTTCAATGACAGAAGGAAAAATCTGGAAGAAATTATTACTGTTTTCGATTCCACTGATGATGGGAAGTTTTTTTCAGCAGCTCTACAATACGGCGGATAGTATTATTGTAGGTAATTATGTCGGGAAAGAAGCTCTGGCAGCAATCGGAGCGACAGATAATCTGATCAATACGTTTATCGGCTTTTTTATGGGACTTTCTACAGGAGCAGGAATTATCATTTCGCAGTATTTCGGAGCAAAAGATGAGAAGAATGTACAGATTGCGGTAAACACAACGATTGGGCTTACATTTGTTATGAGCGTGATTTGTACGGTGTGCGCGCTGGGATTCAGGACACAAATGCTTAAATTGATGAATACACCAGCAGAGGTATTTGTACAGGCAGATGCATATCTGAGAATTTATTTTCTCGGAGTAACAGGGCTTCTCTTTTATAATATGGGAGCTGGAATCCTTCGGGCAGTAGGTGACTCCCGTCGACCGTTATATTTCCTTATCTTTTCAGCCGTTTTGAATATCGTCCTGGATTTGATTTTTGTGGCAGGGTTCAGTCTGGGCGTAGAAGGAGCGGCGTATGCTACGGTTATTTCGCAAGGGGCATCTGCTGTCCTTGTAATGATCGTTCTGAGCAGAGAACGGGCAAGTTATCGAGTGGTTTGGAATAGGATCAGACTCAATCCGGAAATGATAGGAAAGATAGTACGCATCGGATTACCGATGGCATTACAGTCGGCAGTTGTGTCATTCTCTAATGTATTTGTACAGTCGTATATCAATCATTTCGGTGTAGCGGCAATGGCGGGATGGTCAGCATATGGAAAAGTTGATAAATTCTGTCTGCTTCCGATTCAAAGTCTTTCTCTTGGTTTGATGACATTTGTCGGACAGAATTATGGGGCAAAACGATATGACAGAATTAGAAAAGGAATCCGGACAGGATTGACAATGTGCTTTGGGATTGCGATATGCATGATCATTCTAATTAATCTCTTCGCAGAATCGTTGGTATCCATGTTTATCCAAAGTCCGGACGTTGTAAAATTCGGAGCATTATTTATCCATATAGAAATGCCGTTTTACCTTGCGCTCTGTGTCAACTCAGTTTACGACAGTACGTTAAGAGGGATCGGAATGACGAAAGGACCGATGTTGATTATGATGACAAATTCGATTCTCTTCCGGCAGATTTACTTATTTGTTGTGTCCAGAGTATCAGAATCCATGATTCCGATTGTGCTCGGATACCCATTAGGATGGATCTTGTGCAGTGTGATGCTGGTTCTGTATTATAAACATCACTGCTCATCAGCATATAAGGAGTAATGGATTAGTGGACCACCAGGTGCGCCATCCTGTGATTGAAACGATAAAAGCGATTGTGGAAAAATCCGGGTATTCATTTGAATATCGTCTGTTTCAGGAAAAGTGTGAACATGTAGAGAATCTGATTGCTGAATGCAGGGAGAAGGACGTAAAAGGAATCTACATCATGGCGGCAGAAATGGGAAAATCAGATATTTATCCCTTTTTAGAACTTCAGATACCGATTGTAACAGGAGATAATCTGTTTTATGAAGAGGGAATCAATAGTTTTCTGATCGATAACCGGGAAGGAATCCGAAGAGTTGTAGATTATCTGGTAGATAAGGAGCATAGCAGGATTGTATATCTGGCAGAAGATATTGATATTTTCAATTTTCTCGAAAGAAGAGAAGCATT
>ERZ1106969.1054-NODE-1054-length-21932-cov-4.385793_pt1 | contig 21932 bp, 19 predicted proteins | sample MGYA00403685_ERZ1106969 | MGnify/ENA primary metagenome ERZ1106969 (study PRJEB35170, sample SAMEA104062416) | human gut metagenome | biome: human gut; feature: human-associated habitat; material: faeces | place: Denmark | collected 2012-05-18 ... | reverse complement strand
ATTACTATTTGTGCCGCCAACTGAAAGGCGGCGGAATGGAGATTATTATGAAAAATTCATCCGTGAACATGTAGACCCCCGGGACCAGGAAAAGATGCGCAGGGCGGGAAGCCCTGAGTTCTTAAAGCAGATCCTGTCAGAGGAACGGCCTGTGTATGACATTGACTTCAGGCGCAGGTACCCGGACCGTGTCCAGTGGGTGCGCTCCCGGTTCAGCGTGGCCCAGATGAAGGACGCAGGTGTGTCAAAAGTGGTTTTTGCCAATATGAACATCCACCAGCAGAAGATAAATGAGATGCAGCAGGAGGAGGAAAACAGGAAGGCGCTGATGACTGCCTATGAGACAGCCAAGGAGGCCAGCGAGGCAAAGAGCAATTTCCTGGCCCGGATGTCCCATGATATCCGCACCCCCATGAACGCAATCATAGGGATGACAGCCATTGCCATGTCCCACAGCCACGAGCCGGAGCGGGTGGAGGACTGCCTGAAGAAAATCAATATGTCCAGCAGCCATCTGCTGGCCCTGATTGATGATGTCCTTGATATGTCAAGGATTGAAAAAGGAAAGATGCAGCTTATGGACGGGCCGTTCTGCATGGATAAGCTGGTGGGGGAGGTGCTGACCATCATCCGCCCGTCGGCGGAGGAAAAGGGCCACTTGCTGAAGGTGGATACGGCGGACCTTAAGCACCGCCGCCTGATAGGGGACAGCGGGCGTCTGCGCCAGGTACTTTTAAACCTGATGTCCAATTCCGTCAAATATACGCCTGGGAACGGAGTCGTTAAACTGACCGTAAAAGAAGTGGCCCAGAGGGTTGCCGGCTTCGGCAATTTTGTATTCATCGTGGAAGACAGCGGGATTGGTATGACAGAAGAGTTCAGGAAGTATATTTTCGTACCTTTTCTCCGGGATGAAAAGGTGAGGGAGACACATATCCAGGGCACGGGTCTTGGCATGCCGATTACCCAGGGAATCATAAACTCCATGCAGGGCAGCATACAGGTGGAGAGCGAGCCGGGCAGGGGAAGCCGTTTTACCGTGACACTGAGCCTGAAGCTGGATGAGGATGGGCATAAGGAAGAGGATGTATCCGGTAAGATTGTGGACGCGGGCAGGCACAGGGATGTTTTTTTTGGCAGGAATGCCAGGGTCCTTGTGGCAGAGGACAATGAAATCAACATGGAAATCGTCAGGACCATCCTTTGGGAGGCGGGAATCAGTACGGAAGGCGCGTTTAACGGACAGGAGGCATTAAGCGCGTTCGAGGCATCGGAGGACGGGTATTTCCAGGCCATACTCATGGACCTGCAGATGCCTGTGATGGATGGGTATACGGCGGCCAGGAAAATCAGGGAAAGCGCCCATCCCCAGGCAGCGGACATCCCGGTGATTGCCCTGACGGCCAATGCGTTTGCAGAGGATATTGCCAAAGCGCTGGCAGCCGGCATGAATGACCATGTTGCCAAACCCATTGACTATGAACGGCTTTTTGGCGTACTGGAAAAGTGCCTGGTCTGACCTGGCTTTTCCGGAATTTGCTTTTTTAGCTGTTGTCATGTATAATAGTCTGGAGTTCAGAATGAATTAAGATAGACAGGTGACGCAGGTGGGGCAGGAATATGCCAATATTATCATAGATATATCCCATGAAAGTGTGGACAGGACATTCCAGTACAGGATACCGGAACGCCTGTCCGGGAGTGTTCAAGCGGGACAGCAGGTCTATATTCCCTTTGGCCAGGGCAACCGGCAGCGCAAAGGTTACGTGGTGGGGCTGACTGACCAGGCGGAGATAGACGGGAATAAGATAAAAGAAGTGGCTGGGATTGTGCAGGGAAGCGTGACTGCAGAGTCCCAGCTTATTTGGCTTGCATGGTGGATGAAGGAGAGGTATGGATCTACCATGAACCAGGCATTAAAGACAGTGCTTCCGGTCAGGCAGAAGGTAAGGGAGGCGCCTAAGCGGCAGATAAAGTGCCTTTTAGACCAGGCAGGGCTTGAGAAGGCCGTAAAAGAGGCCAGGAAGAAGAACCATAAGGCCAGGCTGCGGCTGCTGGAGGCATTTATCACGGCGCCGGTAATCCCGTATGAGGAAGCCATGAACCGTTTAAGCCTGACGGCGGCAGTGATAAAGCCCCTTGTGGAGGGCGGCGTCCTTAAGGTGGAGGTGGTGGAGCGGTACCGGAATCCGCTGCTGGAGATGCAGCGGCTGGCCGGAAGGCCCCTGGAAGGGGAGATGCCGGCCGGCAAAGGCGCTGCCGGGACCCAGGCCGCGCCGCCCTCCCTGAACCGGGCCCAGCAGGAAATCGCAGATTCCATCATCCGCGAATATGATGAGGGGATACGTAAGACTTATCTGATCCATGGAATCACGGGCAGCGGAAAGACAGAGGTCTACATGGAGCTGATTGCCCATGTGCTGCGGGAAGGGCGTCAGGTGATTGTCCTGATTCCGGAGATATCGCTTACATGGCAGACCGTGATGCGGTTTTTTACACGTTTTGGAAACCGGGTGTCCGTAATGAATTCCAGGATGTCTGCCGGAGAGCGCTATGACCAGTATGAAAGGGCCAGAACCGGGGATATTGACATTATGATCGGTCCGCGGTCCGCCCTGTTTGCCCCATTTTTAAACCTGGGCCTTATCATTATTGATGAGGAGCATGAAAATGCCTACAGGAGCGAGATTTCCCCCCGGTACGACGCCAGGGAGGCTGCCGCGGTGCGGGCAGAGGCCAACCACGCATCCCTGATCCTTGGGTCGGCCACCCCGTCCCTGGAATCCTACACAAAAGCCCTCAGGGGGGAATACGGCCTGTTTACCATGAAGGAGAGGGCAAAAGCAGATGCCAGCCTTGCCAAAGTGGAAATCGTGGACCTGCGGGAGGAACTGAGGTCGGGCAACCGTTCCATCTTCAGCCGCCGCCTTCAGGAACAGATGGAGGACCGGCTGGCTAAAAGGGAACAGATCATGCTTTTCATCAACCGCAGGGGATATGCTAATTTTGTATCCTGCCGGTCCTGCGGGGAGGCCATCAAATGTCCCCACTGTGACGTGACGCTGACCCTTCACAGGAATGGCCGCATGATGTGCCATTACTGCGGTTATACCATGGAACAGCCAAAGGTATGCCCCTCCTGCGGCTCCCGGTATATCGCCCCTTTTGGGACAGGGACCCAGAAAATCGAGACCATGGCCGCAGAACGGTTCCCGGATGCGCGGATCCTTCGGATGGACCTGGACACCACCTCGAAAAAGGGAGGCCACCAGGAGATACTTTCCGCCTTTGCAAGAGGGGAAGCAGATATCCTCATCGGGACCCAGATGATTGTAAAGGGGCATGATTTCCCCAAGGTCACCCTGGTGGGCGCCCTGGCTGCGGACCTTTCCCTTTTTGCGTCGGATTACCGCTGCGGGGAGCAGACATTTGCCCTCCTGACCCAGGCAGCGGGCAGGTCCGGGAGAGGACGGCTTCAAGGGGATGTGGTCATCCAGACCTACCAGCCGGACCACTACTGTATCCAGGCAGCTGCAAAGCAGGATTATGAGGCGTTCTACAGCCAGGAGATGGCATACAGGCGCCTTCTGGGGTATCCGCCGGCCGTGGCCCTCCTGACCATCCATATGGCATGTCCCAGGGAGGATGTGGTGGAACAGGCTGCGGGCCGGGCCGCGGGATGGGTGGAGGATTGGAAGGCCGGACAGGAACAGGCAGGACCCGGCAGGGGCCTGCAGCTGATTGGTCCTGTGAATGCGCCTGTTTACAAAGTTAATGATATTTATAGAAAAATTTTATATATAAAGCATGAAAATTATGATATACTGATACAGATTAGGAAAATGGCAGAACTCCGCCTTAAGGAGGCTGAGGGCCGTTTTGGCCTGACCATACAGTATGATTTAACATGATAAAAGGAGATTGGTAGAAAATGGCAGTTCGACAGATAAGGATTATGGGAGATGATATTTTAACAAAGAAGTGCAAGCCTGTGAAGGAGATGACCGGGCGGACCATGGAATTGATTGAAGATATGTTTGAAACCATGTACGAGGCCAATGGCTGCGGTCTGGCTGCCCCCCAGGTTGGGGTCCTGAAGCAGATCGTGATCATTGATGTGGACGACGGCAACCAGTATGTGATGATTAACCCTGAGATAATCGGACAGGAGGGAAGCCAGACCGGATACGAGGGATGTTTAAGCCTTCCGGGAAAGTCCGGTATCGTGACACGCCCGAACTATGTGAAGGTTAAGGCCCTGGACGAGAACATGGAGCCTTACGAGTTAGAGGGCGAGGGACTTCTGGCAAGGGCCATCTGCCATGAGGTTGCCCATCTGGAAGGCCAGATGTATGTGGAACTGGTGGAAGGGGAGCTGGTGGACGCCGGCGCCGAGCCTGAGGAAGGGATTACTGAGTAGGAACGTATATTACAGGGTTTTACAGATATGATTGTGGAATAGGAGTGGGAACATGCGTATTGTATTTATGGGAACACCGGATTTTTCCGTGCCCACGCTTAAGGCGCTGGTGGAGGCAGGACATGATGTGGCTGCCGTGGTGACCCAGCCGGACAAACCAAAGGGCAGGGGCAAAGAGATGCAGATGACGCCTGTGAAGGTTCAGGCGCTGGAATATAAGATTCCCGTTTACCAGCCGGCAAAGGTAAGGGACCAGGCCTTCATCCAGGTGCTGCGGGAGATGGATGCGGATGTGTTTGTCGTGATTGCATTTGGCCAGATCCTTCCAAAGGACGTGCTGGAACTTCCCAGGTATGGCTGCGTCAACATCCATGCATCCCTGCTGCCCAAGTACAGGGGAGCGGCTCCCATCCAGTGGTGCGTCATTGACGGTGAGAAAGAGACAGGCATAACCACCATGATGATGGATGTGGGCCTGGATACCGGCGACATGCTGGAGAAGGTGGTCATACCCATCACCGACAAGGAGACCGGGGGCAGCCTTCATGATAAGCTGAGCCTGGCAGGGAGCAGCCTGATCCTCTCCACCCTCAGGAAACTGGAGGAGGGGACGGCGGTGCGCACGCCCCAGACAGAGGAAGGGACCTGCTATGCCAAGATGCTGACCAAGTCCCTTGGCGACATTGACTGGAATCAGGACGCCAGGTCCATTGAACGCCTGATACGCGGCCTTAACCCGTGGCCAAGCGCATACACCATGTGGAACGGCAGGACCATCAAGATCTGGGCGGCAGATGTGCTTGCGGATGGGAATCCCGGGGACGGATTGCCCTGCGGAGGGGTGGCGCTGTCTGACAGGCATTGCCTGGCAGTCAGGACAGGACAGGGCCTTCTATCCATCAAGGAACTCCAGATGGAAGGAAAGAAGCGTATGGATATAGAAACATTCCTGCGCGGATATCCCATACCGGCCGGGGATGTGTTTGTGAACAGGACACAACAGTGACTTTGCATAATGAAAGAGAGTGATGAATAACCATGTTTTTTCCATTTTATGATTCAACCTATATTCTGGTACTGATTGGCGTCATCGTATCCATGATGGCTTCTGCTAAACTGAATGCCACGTACCAGCGTTACTCAGCTGTCAGGAGCATGTGCGGCCTGACCGGCGCCGAGGCGGCCAAACGGCTGCTGAATTCCCAGGGCATCTACGACGTGACCATACGCCGCGTGCCGGGCAGCCTGACCGACCATTATGACCCCAGGTCCAAGACAGTCAACCTGTCGGATGCGGTATATGGCTCCACGTCCATTGCCGCCATCGGCGTTGCTGCCCATGAGTGCGGCCACGCCATGCAGGATGCGGCGGACTATTCGCCCTTAAGGATCCGCGCGGCCCTGGTGCCTGCCGCCAACCTCGGTTCCCAGCTGGCATGGCCCCTGATCCTTGTCGGCCTGCTGTTAGGAAGCGGCGGTTCCGGCCTTGCCTTTGCGGGTATTGTTTTATTTTCACTGGCAGTCCTGTTCCAGCTGGTGACCCTGCCTGTGGAATATAACGCAAGCCACAGGGCGGTTACCCTTCTTGATTCCACGGGAATCCTGGCAGGACAGGAAGTGGGACAGACCAGAAGCGTGCTGAACGCGGCGGCCCTCACCTATGTGGCAGCGGCGGCAGCCTCCATTCTTCAGCTTCTGCGCCTGCTGATGCTTTTTAACAGAAGGAGGGACTGATGGCTGGGAAGTCGGACCGGGGAATGGAAAACCGGGAGATTGTACTGGATATATTGGCAGAGGTGCTGGATAAGGGCAGTTTTGTCCATCTGGTGCTGAACCAGGCCCTGCGCAAGTACCAGTACCTGGATAAGTCGGACCGGGCGTTCATCACCCGGGTGACAGAGGGAACCCTGGAATATCTCCTGCAGATTGACTATATCATCAACAAGTACTCAAAGACAAAGACAGACAAGATGAAACCGCTTATCCGCAACCTTCTGCGGATGAGCGTGTATCAGATATTATACATGGACAGGGTGCCGGATTCCGCTGCCTGCAACGAAGCCGTTAAGCTGGCGGTGAGACGCCGCTTCACTGGACTGAAAGGGTTTGTGAACGGGGTATTAAGGACCATATCCAGGGAAAAGGCTTCCCTGGTGTTTGATTCCCCTGCCCTGGCCTACAGCATTCCACAGTGGATGTACGATATGTGGGAAAATGAATATGGCAGCGGAAAGGCGGAGATGATTGCCGCCTCTTTTCTTGAAGACAGGCCCACGTGGGTCCGCTGCAACCTTAGCAGGGCTTCCAGGGAGGAAATCCTTAAGTCCCTGGATTCCCAGGGGGTAATGGTGAAGGAACTTGACTGCCTGCCCTCTGTACTGGCAATTTCAGGCTACGATTATCTGGAGGGGCTGGAATGCTTCCAAAACGGATGGATTCAGGTCCAGGATGCTGCTTCCGCCTTTGTGGGGGAGCTGGCAGATCCCGGGGAAGGGGATTACATCATCGATGTATGCGCTGCCCCGGGAGGCAAGAGCCTGCACCTGGCGGATAAGCTTAAAGGCACGGGAATGGTGGAAGCCAGGGACCTGAGTTATCAGAAAACAGCCCTGATTGAGGAAAATGTGGCCCGCTTTGGCGCTGCCAATATAAAGACAGTGGTCTGGGACGCCCTTGTGCCTGATGAGGATGCCATGGAAAAGGCAGATATCGTCATAGCGGACCTGCCTTGTTCCGGACTTGGGATCATCGGCAAAAAGCCGGATATCAAATACAATATGACCATGGATAAGATGGAGGAGCTTTCCAGGCTTCAGCGGGAAATCCTTTCAGTGGTATGGAAGTATGTAAAGCCGGGAGGAACCCTGGTGTACAGCACCTGCACCATCAGCAGGATGGAAAATGAAGACAATGCCATGTGGCTGCCGGATCATTTCCCGCTGGAGCCGGTGGACTTATCCGGCAGGCTGGGCGGTGGCTTAGATGAACCTTCCCTTAAGCAGGGACGGATCCAGTTCCTTCCGGGAATCCACCCCTTTGACGGTTTTTTCATCAGTGTGTTCAGACGCGTCTGAGGGCGGCCGCATCTGCGCTGCTGAGTCAGGTATGGTACGGGACATTCAGATGATTATGAAAGAAACAGGAGTTATGCTATGTTGGATTTGACGGATAACAAAGGCCGTAAAGATATAAAATCCATGACACTGGAAGAAGTGACAGAGGAGATGGCGGCCCTGGGAGAGAAATCTTTCAGGGCAAAACAGATTTATGACTGGATTCATGTGAAGCTGGCCGGGAGTTTTGACCAGATGTCAAGCCTGTCCAAGGAACTGAGGCAGAAGCTGAAGGACAATTACAGTCTTACATGCCTTTCCATCACAGATGAACGCATATCCCGGATTGACGGGACCAGGAAGTTCCTTTTTTGCCTGGAGGACGGCAATATCATAGAAAGTGTGTGGATGCAGTATCATCATGGGAATTCCGTGTGTATTTCCTCCCAGGTGGGGTGCAGGATGGGCTGCCGTTTCTGCGCATCCACCCTGGATGGGCTGGAGCGGAACCTAAGGCCCTCGGAAATGCTGGACCAGATTTACCGGATACAGGCCCATACAGGTGAGCGGGTTTCGAATGTGGTGGTGATGGGTTCAGGAGAACCCTTTGACAATTACGACAATGTAATCCGTTTCCTGCGCCTGATTTCCCATGAAAAGGGGCTTAATATCAGCCAGAGGAACCTGACCGTCTCCACCTGCGGCATTGTGCCCGGTATACGGCAGTTCGCAGAGGAAGGCCTGGCCGTCACCCTTGCATTGTCCCTCCACGCCCCCAATGATGAGGTGCGCAGGACGCTTATGCCCATTGCGAACCGCTACAGGATAGGGGATGTGCTGGAGGCCTGCCGTTATTATTATGAGAAGACAGGGCGCAGGCTTACCTTTGAATACAGCCTGGTCCAGGGCGTTAATGACAATCTGGATGAGGCCAGGGCCCTGAGCCGCCTGATTAAAGACCAGCATGGCCATGTGAACCTGATTCCGGTGAACCCCATCAAGGAACGGGATTACGTGCAGTCAGGCAAAAAGGCCATTGCGGATTTCAGGGATCTGCTTGAAAAAAACGGTATCAATGTTACGATAAGAAGAGAAATGGGCCGTGACATAGGCGGAGCCTGCGGCCAGCTGCGCAAAAGCTATATGGAAACGGAGGTGGGGTAAACATGGAAGCATATGCGTTAACAGACATAGGCCAGGTCAGATCCATGAATCAGGATTATATCTATTCATCGCCGGAGAGGGTAGGTTCCCTTCCCAACCTGTTTTTGGTAGCTGACGGGATGGGCGGCCACCAGGCCGGGGACTATGCTTCACGGTTTGCGGTTGAGAACCTAGTGATCTATCTTAACAGGGAAGGAAAAGGATCCCCCGTGATGCAGCTGAAAACAGGAATAGGGATTGTGAATGGACTGCTGTATGAGGAATCGCTCCTCAGGGAAGAACTGAAAGGCATGGGATGTACCCTGGTGGCAGGGGTGGTGGAGGATAACCTGCTTTATGTGGCCAATGTGGGCGACAGCCGTCTCTACCTGATACATAACAGGACCATCCGCCAGATTACAAAGGACCACTCCTATGTGGAGGAAATGGTTGCCATGGGGCAGATGCGCCGGGGAAGCGCGGATTATAACAGCCGCAAGAATATCATTACAAGGGCCATGGGCATCGGCAGGGATGTGGAACCGGACTTCTTTGAGGTGGACCTGGAAGAGGGGGATCATATCCTTCTCTGTTCAGACGGACTGAGCAACATGGTGGACGATGAATCCATGTGCAGGATCATAACAGGGGAGGGCAGCCTTAAGGAAAAGGCGTCACGCCTGATTCAGGAGGCCAACCGCCAGGGCGGTATTGATAATATTGCCGTGGTTCTTGTGAATCCGCTGGGAAGGGAGGATGGCTTATGCTGAACCCCGGAACATACCTGCAGAACAGGTACGAGATATTGGAGCGCATCGGTTCAGGCGGAATGTCTGTTGTGTATAAGGCCCAGTGCCATACACTGAACCGTCTGGTGGCTATCAAGGTCCTAAAGGAAGAATTTGCGTTTGACGAAAACTTTGTGGGCAAGTTTAAGATGGAGGCCCAGGCAGCGGCCCGTCTGTCCCATCCTAATATTGTCAGTGTTTACGACGTCGTGGACGAGGATGTGCTGCACTATATTGTCATGGAACTGATTGAGGGCATTACCCTTAAGAATTACATTGAGAAAAAGGGACATCTGGAGAGCAAGGAGGCAATCGGCATTGCCATCCAGGTTGCACAGGGAATCGGCGCGGCCCATGAGCAGCATATCATACACCGGGATATCAAGCCCCAGAATATGATTATTTCCAGGGACGGCAAGGTTAAGGTGGCTGATTTCGGAATTGCCAGGGCCGTGTCTACCCAGACCATGAATGCCACTGCCGTGGGATCGGTCCATTATATATCCCCGGAACAGGCTAAGGGCGGATATTGCGATGAGCGCAGCGATATTTATTCCTTTGGAATCACCATGTATGAGATGGTAACGGGAAAGGTGCCGTTTGAAGGGGATAACACGATTACCGTTGCCCTGGCCCATCTGGAGGAGCCGGTGACGCCCCCAAGGGTGTATGTGCCCGAGGTGTCCCATGCCCTGGAACAGATTATCCTCAAATGCACCCAGAAGCGTCCGGAGCGCCGTTATTCCAATGTGACCGATGTCATAGCCGACTTAAGGAAGGCGCTGATGGAGCCTGACTGTGATATTTACGCAGCAGATGAGGAAGAGGATGAGCTAGGAAGGACCAGGTCCATATCCAGGGAAGAACTGTTGAACCTTCAGGAAAGCAGGAAGCCGGCCAGGGGAAGCCTTGGAGAGGAGGAACTGAGGGATGACCATGCTGATTCCCCTCAAAGGAACCGCAGGGAGCGCAAAGGTCCGTCCCATCTGACATCCAGGCAGAAAGACAAGGATGTCAGCACACAGTTTGAACGCATTGTCACCGCAATCGGCATTGCGGCCGCCATCATCATCGTGGCCGTGGTCCTGTTTGTGTTTTCAAGACTTACAGGCCTGTTCCGGGCCGGAACCAGTGAAAAGCCCACGGTAGCTGTAAGCACGGAGGCGGAGACTGCCAGCCTGGAGGTCAATATTACGGATAACCAGACCTATGTGCCCTATATCCTCAGCATGACGGAACAGCAGGCGCGGGAGGAACTGGCACAGGTGGACCTGAAGCTGGAAGTGACGGGCAGCGATTACTCGGATAATTACCCGGAAGGCCAGATCATGGCCCAGACCATTGTCCAGGATACGGTTGTGGACAAAGGAAGCACGGTGGGGGTTACACTAAGCAAGGGGAGCGATAAGGTAAACCTGGGCACCCTGAACCTTACGGTGCTGACTGTCCTGGATGCATCCAGACTTCTGGAGGAAAAGGGACTTGCGGTGGATGTTAAGGAAGAATTCAGCAATACGGCGGCAGCGGGAACCATCATGCGCTTCAGCCCCGAGACAGCTAAGATAGGGGAGCGGGTCACCCTTTTTGTCAGCAAAGGAGTGGAGAATGAGCTGGGAAGGGTGCCAAACCTCATAGGGCAGAGCCAGGTTTCCGCGGATGCGCTCCTGGCAGGAGCAGGTCTTGTGACCGGCAATGTGACAAAGGAGCGCAGCGATACGGTGGCGGAAGGATTGGTCATTAACCAGGTGCCGCTGCCTGATACCATACTGGCCCCCGGCACTCCTGTGGATTATGTGGTAAGCGGGGAACCGGACGCATCGGAGACCGATGCTTCCCAGTATTATCTCAGTTCCATTGATACCACCTGTTCCCTGAGCAACTACATCGGCCCGGCATCCCAGACCAGCAGTGTCCGTGTGATGATCCGGCTGAAGCAGACGGTTAACGGGGATGTTGTATATACACCGCTCATGAAGGAAAGGCTTGTAGTAGGCGCACAGACCATACCTGTGGTGATTCCCAGGATTAAGGGCGCTTATGGCGTGGACAGCGGTACCGTGGAAGTGGTGGACGCAGGAAGCGCGGATCTGACTGTAATAGCATCCTACCCGGTGACATTTTTCCCGGTAGGATAAGAGGAGTTTATGACTGGTAAGATAATTAAGGGAATTGCTGGTTTTTATTATGTGCATGATGGTAAAGACCGGGTTTATGAGTGTAAGGCAAAAGGGATTTTCAGAAATAAAAAGATAAAACCCTTGGTTGGGGATAATGTGGAATTCTCTGTTCTGGACGAGGAAGGGGGGGAGGGCAATATCGATGTCATCCTACCCAGGTCCAATGCCCTGGTGCGCCCGGCAGTGGCCAATATAGACCAGGCCCTGGTGGTCTTTGCCCTGACCCATCCGTCCCCCAACCTGAACCTGCTGGACCGTTTCCTGGTCATGATGGAAATACAGCAGGTTCCGGTCATCATCTGTTTCAACAAGATGGATTTAGGGGATGACGGGCTGATGGAGACCTACAGGAGCATCTATGAGGCTGCCGGGTATGAGGTGAAGTTCATCAGCGCCATTGATGAGACAGGAGTGGAAGAGGTGAGAAAAATCCTCAGAGGAAAAACCTCGGTCCTGGCAGGGCCGTCAGGGGTGGGAAAATCCTCACTGACCAACTGTATCCAGCCCCGGGCATCCATGGAGACAGGGGATATCAGCCGCAAAATAGAGCGGGGAAAGCATACCACCCGCCATTCCCAGCTGTTTTACGTGGAGGAAAACACGTACATGATGGACACGCCTGGATTCAGTTCCATGTTCACACCGGATTTGGAAGAAGGGGAACTGAAGGATTATTTTCCTGAGTTTGCCCGGTATGAGCAGGACTGCAGGTTCCTAGGCTGCGTCCATGTGGGCGAGAAGGTGTGCGGGGTAAAGGAAGCGAGGAAGGACGGCAGGCTGAGCCGAAGCCGTTATGAGAATTATCTTCTGATGTATGAGGAGCTTAAGAAAAAGAGGAGGTATTAACAATGCACTATAAATTGGCGCCGTCAATCCTGGCGGCTGATTTCTGCAATCTGGGATCCCAGGTCAGCACCGTGGCCCGGGCAGGGGCTGAATATATCCACCTGGATGTGATGGACGGGGCTTTTGTGCCCAGCATTTCCTTTGGGATGCCGGTCATCAGGAGCCTGCGTTCCTGTACAAAAGCTGTTTTTGATGTCCATATGATGGTGGAGGAGCCGGGACGGTATGTGGAGGACATGAAATCCTGCGGCGCGGATATCATTACGGTCCACGCCGAAGCCTGTACCCATCTGGACCGCGTGGTGAACCAGATTAAGGACCTGGGCTTAAAGGCAGGCGTTGCCTTAAACCCCGCCACACCCATCCAGGCGCTGGACTGCATCCTGGACCAGCTGGACATGGTGCTCATCATGACCGTGAACCCGGGCTTTGGCGGCCAGAAATTCATTCCCTACACCCTTGACAAGGTAAGGGCGCTGAGGGCCAGGATTGACAGCCTGGGGCTTCCAGTGGATATCCAGGTGGACGGCGGCGTCAGCGCTGCCAATGTGAAGGAAATCATGCTGGCGGGCGCCAATGTGTTCGTGGCCGGATCCGCTGTGTTTGGCGGGGATGCGGCTGCAAGGACAAAGGAATTCGTGGAGATATTCAGCTCCATGCAGTGAGTTTCCCAGGAACCTGGACAAAGGATTGATTTAGTATGGATTGATTCAGTATGGATTGACCAAGTAAGGAATAAGGATATGAAACGATGTCTGATCATTACCGGCGGAAAACTGGACCTGTCTTTCGCCGGCTCTTTTTTGGAACAGGAAACATTTGATAAAATAATCGCAGTGGACGCCGGGCTGGAGGCCGTAAAGGCCCTGGGACTGGAACCGGATATGGTGGTGGGGGATTTTGACACGGTAAAGCCCGGGATACTTCAGTATTACAGACAGAAGGAGCACATTATCTGGGATACCCACCAGCCGGAAAAGGATGAGACCGATACGGAACTTGCCCTTTTAAAGGCCCAGGCCACGGGCTGTACCCAGATAGTGATACTGGGGGCCACAGGCGGGCGCATGGACCACATGCTGGGCAATATCCACCTTTTGTTCCCCTGCCTCCAGAAGGGGATAGAGGCTTATATACTGGACTGCCAGAATCGGATATATCTGATTGACGGGGAGCATACCTTCAGGAGCAGCGGATTGTGGGGCAGGTACATTTCCTTTCTTCCGCTGACCGAACATGTGGATGGCATCACGCTGACCGGATTTAAATATCCTCTTTTTGACAAGGATATTGAGATCGGCACCAGCCTGTGCATCAGCAATGAACTGACTGGGGAGGAAGGCACCATCACATTTACGGATGGTGTGCTGATTGTGGTGGAATCCCATGACTAGGGTGTGTTTGAAAATTCATTCCCGCCATCTGCGCGCCCCACTTCGCGGCATATTTGGTCCCAATTCGGTCAACGTAGCCCGCTACGCCTCCCTCATCGGGACCAAATCTCCCACAAAGTGGGACGCACAGCTGACGGAAAGCAATTTTCAAACACACCCTAAGGCCAATATCCATGCAGCGGTGGAACTGGACTGGTCAAAAAGCATAAAACTGGATATTTATAACACTCCACTCCGGTGATAAGATATGGACCATGAAGTCCATGGATGAATCACCAGGATAAAATAAACCGCAATGCGGTCCAAGGAGTGAAAGCGTATGAAAGTGAACCAGTTAACAGCCAAAGGATATGCGGGGGAGGAAGAGAAGCATCTGTATAAGCTGGCCCTGACCGGGCTGTTTGCAGCCATGTCCTATGTTGTATTTACCTTTTTGCAGATTAAGATCACACTTCCGGGCGGGGACGCCACGTCCATCCATCTGGGCAATGCGGTGTGCGTGCTGGGCGCCCTTATATTAGGCGGCTTTTACGGCGGCCTGGGCGGCGCCATCGGCATGACCATCGGGGACCTGTTTGACCCGGTGTATGTGGTATATGCGCCCAAGACATTCATCCTTAAGCTGTGCATCGGCCTCATAACAGGACTGGTGGCCCACCGGCTTGGGAGGATCAACGAAATCAGTGATAAGAAGAAGGTGCTGCGCTATGTGCTGGCTGCGGCTGTATGCGGACTGCTGTTCAATGTGGTTTTTGACCCCATGGTGGGATATTTTTACAAGCTGCTGATACTGGGAAAGCCTGCGGCCCAGCTGGTACTGGCATGGAACATCACCAGCACCTCCATCAATGCCGTCACCTCCACCCTTGTCTCGGTGGCAATCTACATGCCCCTTCGCAGCGCCCTCATACGGGCCGGGCTGTTTGACCGGTTACGATAGTTAGGAGACAGATATGAGTGGATACCGCCAAAAGAAGATTGCAATGATAAATGATTTATCCGGATACGGCCGCTGTTCCCTGACAGTGGCTATCCCCATCATATCCGCCATGAAGGTGCAGTGCTGTCCCATCCCCACCTCCATCCTATCCAACCATACCGGATTCCCGGTCTATTTCTTTGATGATTATACTGGCAGAATGCCTGGATACATTGAGAAATGGAAGGAACTGGACCTGTCCTTTGACGGGATTGTCAGCGGATTTCTGGGTTCGGAAGACCAGATCGGGATTGTGATGGATATAATCCGGGATTTTGGACATGAAGATACGAAGATCATCATTGACCCCATCATGGGCGACCACGGGGAAACCTATGCCACCTATACACAGGTCATGTGCAGGCGCATGAAAGCCCTGGTATCCATGGGGAGCATCGTCACCCCCAACCTGACCGAAGCCTGCATCCTGACGGACAGGCCATACCGCAAAAAAGGCTGGACAAGGGAAGGATTAAAGGAGATGGCAAGGGATATCCAGGCCATGGGACCTGAATCCGTGGTCATAACCGGCGTGAACCAGGGCGGCTATCTGGTGAATGTGGTGGCGGAAGGGGAGCGGGAGGTTTCCTTTCCAAAAACAATCCGGGTGGGCCAGGAAAGGCCTGGAACCGGGGACGTGTTTTCCTCCGTGGTGGCCGCGGCAGCTGTCAGGGGATGGAAGCTTGAGGACGGGGTGCGCCTGGCAGCCTCCTTTGTGAAGCAGTGCATCAGGCGTTCCGAGGAATTAAAAATCCCCACGGCCAATGGCGTGTGCTTTGAGGAAGTCATGGATGTGCTGATCCATGCGGTCAGCAGCAGGCATGAAAGCGAAAAAATGTTGACAGTTCCTGATTCTGATAGTATGATGTTAAGGAATCATTAATAAAATAGGATGCGATAGAGGCGCGGTAAACATCAGTACCTGTACACGACATAAGTCAGGGGACGTATGGCATACGTTCCACGGCCGGCAGGCCGGGCGTACAGGGAAAGGGTCTTCCGCCGAAACAGGTCCCGTCTGCCGGCGGGATGTGTTGGGATACAGTTTAACAGGCTGTGTACTCTCACTTAATCAAAGTGGTGGCGCTATTGGTTGGTTCCGTTATAAGGATACCGGTATGGAAGCAATGGCCTTGGCCGTTGCTTTTTCTTTGCCGAAAATCCACATCAGCATCCAGACTAAAGACAAGGGGGATTCAACGAATGACAGATTTTTTAAACTGGCTCAACGGTGAAATCATATGGGGGCCGCCATTGATTGCGCTGATCATCATTACCGGTGTTTACGTTACGGTCCGGTCCGGGTTTTTCCAGGTGCGCCATCTGGGTTACATCTTTAAGCGCACCCTGGGCTGTATCCTGCGCAAGGACCATGTGCAGGATGAAAATGACAAAGGACTTTTAAGCCCTTATGAGGCCATCGCCACCGCGGTTGGCGGTTCCGTGGGCTTTGGCAACATTGCAGGTGTGGCCACCGCCGTGACCACGGGCGGACCGGGAGCCGTGCTGTGGATGTGGCTTACCGCCTTCATAGGCATGCTGATTAAGCAGGTTGAGGTTACCCTGGCTGTTTACTACCGCCGCACCGACGAGGAAGGCAACCCTTACGGCGGTCCCACCTACTATATGGAGTACGGCCTTGGGGAAGAGCGCCATTGGGGGAAGAAATGGCTTCCGCTGGCATTTATATTCGGCCTTGGCATTTTCTCCACCTTTTTCATCAGCGCCTCTAATTTTACCACCTCCGAGGTGCTGGCACAGTCCTTTGGGGTAAAGCAGGAACTGGCCTCCCTGATGCTGGTCATCTTCATCTATGCCCTGATTTGGAGGGGGGTTAAGAACCTGAGTAAGATCTTCGTAAAGCTGGTGCCTGTGATGAGCCTTGGTTATATGCTGTTCGGTGTCTTAATCATCATCCTTAACATCGGGAACCTGGTTCCCACCATTGCTTCCATTTTTACCAATGCCTTCACAGGAACCGCTGCCATGGGCGGATTTGCAGGTGTTACCGTGTCCAAGGCCATTGCCACAGGCATGCAGAGAAGCGTATACTCCAATGAAGCCGGCTGGGGTACCAGCCCCATGGTACACGCTTCCAGCAAGACCAGGCATCCGGTGGAGCAGGGGCTTTGGGGTTCCTTTGAGGTCTTTGTGGATACCTTCATCGTATGTACCATTACGGCCCTCAGCGTGCTGATAACAGGAGAATGGACCTCCGGCGCAACCAATGCAACCCTGGCCCTCAATGTGTTCCAGCACAGCCTGGGTTCCTTTGGGACCGTGTTCATGACAGCCACCATGGTGATTTTCTCTGTCACCACTTCCGGGGGCTGGTATGTGTATTATGAAGTTACCCTGCGCCACCTGGCCAAGGACCACCCGGTGCTGAAGAAATGGCTGCTTATGCTTTTCAAGTATTTTTACGCCCTGCCGCCGTTCCTCCTTACCCTGTACCTGATTAATGTAGGGGATTTAAGCATCTGGACCCTGGTGGACATCACAAGTGGTATCCCTACCTTTATCAATGTGTTTGTTGTCCTGATCCTGTCCGGCACCTACTTTAAGCTGTTAAAGGATTATAAGGCCCGCTACATGGGCATCGGCACCCTGGAGGAGGACATCCCCCTGTTCTATGAGGACAAAAAGAAAATGCAGAAAAAAGGATAAGGAGACGCACCATGAGGATAATATACCGGAACGGGGCCGTGTACACAGGGGAACTTCCCCTGTGTGAGGCCTTTGTGACAGAAGATGGCCGGTTCGTGTATGCCGGTACCAATGAAGGCGCAATGGCCTTTAAGGAAGAAGGGGATGGGATAAGGGAGCTTAAGGGCCGTTTTGTCTGTGCCGGTTTCAATGATTCCCATATGCACCTTCTGAATTATGGCAACGCGCTGCGCATGGCGGACCTGTCTGCCCATACCACATCCATGGGCGGGATGAAGGAATATATGAAGGATTTCATCCTTGAACATAATATCAGGCCGGGGACCTGGGTCAAGGGCAGGGGATGGAACCATGATTACTTTGAGGACGGCAGGCGTTTCCCTGACCGCCATGACCTGGACGGGATATCAATGGAACATCCCATTTGCCTGATAAGGACCTGCGGCCACGCGTGTGTGGTCAACACCAAAGCCCTGGAGCTTACCGGTATCACAAAGGACACGCCCCAGGTGGAGGGGGGAAGGTTCGAGGTGGAGGCGGATGGCAGGCCCAACGGTATTTTCCGTGAGAATGCAATGGACCTGATATACGGCCGCCTGCCCGAACCCACCAAGGAAGATATCAAGGAGATGATCCTCGCCGCATCCCATGCCCTGAACCGCTGCGGTGTTACCTCTTCCCAGACCGATGACCTGCTGGCCTTTAACAATGTGCCATATGAGCGTGTGCTGGAGGCATACAGGGAACTGGAGGCGGAAGGCCGGATGACGGTCAGGGTATATGAGCAGTCCCAGTTCACCACCTTAAAGGACCTGAAAGGATTTCTGGAAAAAGGGTATCATACAGGATGGGGAACCCCATGGTTTAAGATCGGACCGTTAAAAATGCTGGGGGACGGCTCACTGGGCGCCAGGAGCGCGTATTTAAGCAGGCCATATGCCGACGATCCGTCTACCTGCGGGATTCCTATATTTACCAGGGAACAGTTTGAGGAGATGGTGGGTTATGCCAACTCCCATGGGATGCAGGTGGCCATCCACGCAATCGGTGACGGGATACTGGACGATATACTGGCTGCTTACGAAAAAGCCCTTAAAGAGTGCCCAAGGCCGGACCACCGCCACGGCATTGTCCACTGCCAGATAACAAGGCCGGACCAGTTAAGGAAATTTGAAGAGCTGTCCCGGCATGCCTATGTCCAGTCCATTTTCCGGGATTTCGACATCCAGATCGTGGAAGAACGCATCGGGAAGGAGCGGGCCGCATCCAGCTATAACTTTAAGACCTTGTATGAGACAACCCATACATCCAACGGCTCCGACTGTCCGGTGGAACTGCCGGATGTGATGAAGGGCATCCAGTGCGCGGTAACCAGGACAACGGTAAAGGACCATGTGGGACCGTATCTCATGGAGCAGGCCATGAGCGTTCAGCAGGCCCTTGATTCCTTTACGGTTGAAGGCGCCCATGCTTCCTTTGAGGAAAATGAAAAAGGCCGTATTGCGCCGGGCATGGCCGCGGACTTCGTGGTGCTGGATTCAAATCCCTTTGAGGTGCCTGCCGGGGAACTGGCCCGGATCCGGGTGGAGGCCACCTATGTAAACGGCGTGTGCTGCTATGCATCACAGGAAAGAGATTAAATTTCGCTCTTTTCGTGCTGTCAGCCTCAAAAAATCAGTAAAAAGGGGCTTTTATTTCCCTGGAAAATGTTATATACTTTGTAACAGTACAGGAATGCCTGTCTTTTTATGGAAGGCAATGAAGGCATTACATCAAGGAAACCCAGGAGGAATACCATGTTAGATTTGAAGTTTGTAAGAGAAAACCCGGACATCGTCAAACAGAACATTAAAAATAAATTCCAGGACAGCAAACTGTCGCTGGTGGACGAAGTGATTGCATTGGATGCAGAAAACCGCGTCACCCAGAAGGAAGCAGACGACCTGCGCGCCAGCCGGAACAAGCTGTCCAAGGAAATTGGAAAACTGATGGCACAGGGTAAGAAGGAGGAGGCTGATTCTGTCAAGGCCCAGGTAAGCGCCAACTCCACCCGTCTGGCCGAGCTGGAGGCAAAGGAAGGGGAACTGTCTGAGAAAATCATGAAGATCATGATGACCATCCCCAACATCATCGACCCCAGTGTCCCCATTGGAAAGGATGACAGTGAGAACGTGGAGGTGGAGCGCTTTGGGGAACCGGTGGTGCCTGATTTTGATATCCCATACCACACGGAAATCATGGAGCGCTTTGAGGGCATTGACCTGGATGCTGCAAGAAGGGTTGCAGGCAATGGCTTCTACTATCTGATGGGTGATATTGCACGGCTGCATTCCTCTGTTATTTCCTATGCGAGGGATTTTATGATTGACCGTGGATTTACCTACTGTGTGCCTCCCTTCATGATCCGCAGCAATGTTGTGACCGGCGTCATGAGTTTTGCGGAGATGGACGCCATGATGTACAAGATTGAGGGTGAGGACCTGTACCTGATCGGTACCAGCGAGCACTCCATGATCGGCAAATTCATTGATACAATCACACCGGAAGCCCAGCTTCCCCAGACACTGACCAGCTACTCCCCATGCTTCCGCAAGGAGAAGGGAGCCCATGGCATTGAGGAGAGAGGGGTTTATCGTATCCACCAGTTTGAGAAGCAGGAGATGATTGTTGTCTGCAAGCCGGAGGAAAGCCCCATGTGGTATGATAAGCTGTGGCAGAACACGGTTGACTTATTCCGTACCCTGGACGTTCCGGTCCGTACCCTGGAGTGCTGTTCCGGCGACCTGGCCGACCTTAAGGTCAAGTCCGTGGACGTGGAGGCGTGGTCCCCAAGACAGAAGAAGTACTTTGAGGTGGGAAGCTGTTCCAACCTTGGGGATGCCCAGGCCCGCCGACTGAAGATCCGCGTGCAGGGAGAGGATGGAAGCAAGTACCTGGCCCATACCCTGAACAACACCGTGGTTGCGCCGCCCCGTATGCTGATTGCCTTCCTGGAGAACAATCTGCAGGCTGACGGCAGCGTGAAGATCCCGCAGGCCCTTCGTCCATACATGGGGGGAATGGAAGTCATGGTCCCGAAGAAATAATGAGATGACGTCTGTCTGGAACCGCAGCAATTTAATCAGACGCAGTATCAGCCTGACCGGCCCCGATGAGTGGAGCCGGTCAGTTTTTTCCTGCATATGGTAATTCGGTCCGCCATGTGCTATAATAACAACGTGTCCATGCGGATTTATTAATTCACAATAAGGAGAGAGCCCTATGATAACATTTAACCATTTTAATTTTAATGTACTGAACCTGGATAAGAGCCTTGCTTTTTATAAGGAAGCCCTGGGACTGGTGCCGGTAAGGGAAAAGGAAGCCTCTGACGGTTCCTTTAAGCTGGTATACCTGGGTGACGGGAAAACGGACTTCACCCTTGAACTGACCTGGTTAAGGGACAGGACCGAGGCCTACAACCTGGGGGAATGTGAATTCCACCTGGCATTCCACGTGGATGACTTTGATAATATCCACAAGCATCATGAAGAGATGGGATGCATCTGTTATGAGAACCCAGGCATGGGCATTTACTTCATCACGGACCCGGACGGATACTGGCTTGAGATTGTCCCGGCCAGAGGATAGGGGGAGACACAATGGAAGAATTGGTCATGCTGCTTTTGGGGTTTGGGATTTTACTGTTTTTTATAGCAGTGGTGCTGCTCATCATCTACATCCTTGCCTACTGGATGATATTCAATAAGGCAGGGGAGCCGGGCTGGAAGGCATTGATCCCTATCTACAGCACCTATACTGAGTATAAGCTGGTCTGGAATACGAAGATGTTTGCAGTATTCATGGCTTTTGTCATTGTCACGGCCATTCTTGAGAGGGTGGACGGCATGCTGTTCCTGTATTACGCCGCATCCATTGGGACAATTGTGATGAACATCATGGCCTGTGTCAAGATGTCCATGTCCTTTGGCCACGGCACGGGATTTGCAATCGGTCTTATCCTGCTGAATCCCATTTTCCTGCTGATCCTGGCTTTTGACGGCTCCGCCTACATCGGGCCTGAGGGACGGCGCCCGCAGACAGAGCGTCAGGGATGGGAGTAGCGGACATGGACAGAATTGCAGCCTATGTCCCCGATGCGCTTAAAAGCATCCCGGTCCTCCTGCTGGCAGAAGAGCAGGGGGAGGTTGTGGGATTTGCAGGTATTGACAATGAGCAGCTGGAAATGCTGTTTTTATCACCGGATTTCAGGAATCGGGGAATTGGCAAGGCAATGGTCCGATTCATGATCAGGGATTTTTCCGTCACAGAGGTCTGCGTAAATGAGCAGAATCCCGGCGCCAGGGGATTTTATGAACACATGGGATTCGAGGTCTATCAAAGGGATGAACTGGACGGACAGGGAAACCCATTTCCCATCCTCCATATGAGGAGAAGGGCGTGATGTCCGGCAGCGGCATGTCAC
>ERZ1106969.1053-NODE-1053-length-21961-cov-6.517758_pt1 | contig 21961 bp, 25 predicted proteins | sample MGYA00403685_ERZ1106969 | MGnify/ENA primary metagenome ERZ1106969 (study PRJEB35170, sample SAMEA104062416) | human gut metagenome | biome: human gut; feature: human-associated habitat; material: faeces | place: Denmark | collected 2012-05-18 ... | reverse complement strand
CGCTTTTTCTTTTTTGATCATAAATCCGGATGTCTTTGCGATAAAACAAGATCCCTATAAGCATAGTCAGAAATTCTGCGCAAGGGAAAGCCAACCAGATGCCGGTACTGCCGAAAAACAGAGGAAGGATATAAACAAATGCAACAACCAGTATACATCCTCTTAAAAGGCAGAGGAAGAGAGATTGTACGGATTTTGCTACGGACTGAAAATAACAGATAAAGACCATGTTGACACCCAAAAACAAAAATCCAGTAAAATAAATACGAATGGCAGGAGCAGACAGAGCCAGGATTTCTCTGGTTGGCTCCAGAAAAATGTATGTAAATAAATTTGGAACAAATATTCCAAGAAGAACCGGTAAAGTACAGATGATCACGGATGTTTTTAAAGAGAGCGACTGTATCTTTAAAATCCGGCTGGGAAGTCCTGCCCCGTGGTTAATGGAAAGAATTGGCTGTGCTGCCTGTTCAATTCCCTTACAGAGACAGATGACGACCAGTGCAGTATTACAGATGATGCCATATACGCTGACGCCTGTATTACCCAGATAGCGAATCAACTGCAGATTAAAAATAAAAATCGTAAATCCGGAAGCAGCTTCAATGACAAAGCTGGTAAATCCATTTGCAATGATTTTCTGCAGAAAAGAAAGCCGAAATCCTTTTAATGTAAACTTCAACTGATTTTTCTTTGAGAAAAAATGTGTGCATAGAATAACGACAGTTAGGCTGGAGCCAAGGACGGTGGCAAGTGCAGCACCTTTCATTCCAAGATCCATAGGATATACAAACAGATAATCCAGAAGAATGTTCGTAATCCCTCCTGCGATCACACCATTCATGGCAAGCTTTGGAGCACCGTCATTGCGGATGAATGTCTGAAGGAAAGAAGAAAAGAAATATGTCCACATGCCCCAGATGATATATGGAAGATAGTCCATAATATAAGGCATGGTTTCTTCGGTACCGCCAAGCAGCCATGCAATGTCTTTCATAAATACAACACACACTGTCATAGAAAGAAACAGCAGCACAAAATTTAACAGAAGAGCTGTTGTAAAGTAGGTATTTCCTTCCACTTTTTTTGACTTTCCACGGCAGATGGACATCAGTACAGATCCGCCAACACCGGATAAAAGACCAAGCCCAAAAAAGATATTGTAGATAGGCAGGGAGATATTCAGTGCTGCAAGAGCGGTGGCCCCCAGTCTTTTTCCGATAATGATCGTATCTGCAAGTACATAGATGGATGTGACCATAGTTCCGCAGATTGCCGGTATCAGATAGTGAAAAAATAATTGTCGAACCGGTTTTTGAATAAATTCATTGGTATTCATAATATATCTCCATTTCTGAAAAATTCTCTGCATGATAGTGTATCATAGAATGACTTTTTAGAAAAGCTGTTTCAAAAGAAAACAATATCGTGTATAATAAAAAAGGTTATTATTCATGAAAATGGAAGAAGATCGGAGGGAAGATTGTGAGGTTGAATGCATTTTGTATGGCATGTATGATTTCCAGTCAGGAGGCCAAGATACGCAGATTTGCGGATGAAGACAAAAAAGCACAGTATATGCGGGAAGTAATGAAACTGATGGCAGAAAGTGACACATCCATATCATCGCCGGCTCTTTTGGTGCCGATTTCAGAAATATACGAGAGGTATTGGGGGAAAACAGACGGAATGCAGGAAGCAAAAAAGAAGTATAACGATTTGCTTCTTGGCATGGAGGATACACTGGAATCGCATATTCGTGCACAGACGGATCCGTTAGAGGTGGCACTTTGCTATGCAAGAATTGGAAACTATATTGATTTTAGTGCACTAAAAGAAATTTCGGAAGAGATCCTGTTATCCATGTTTGAAGAGCAGGATCGGATTTCTCTGGATCCTGCTGAGTATGGATGCATGAAGCGGGACTTGGAAACAGCCGATACTTTGGTGTATCTTACAGACAATTGTGGCGAAGTAGTGCTGGATAAGATTGTGATCCGGCTTTTGAAAGAACAGTATCCAGATCTGAAGATCACAGCAGTTGTACGTGGCTGTGCAGTGACTAATGATGTGGATATGGAGGCGGCAGAATATGTAGGGCTTACAGAATTGGTAGAAGTTCTGGGCAATGGCAGCAAAATAGCAGGAACAGAGCTTGCTTTTGTCAGTGAATCTGTGAGAGAACGGATTGAACAGGCGGATCTGATCATTTCAAAAGGGCAGGGAAATTTTGAGACGATCCACGGGTGTGGATTCAATATTTATTATTTGTTTTTATGTAAGTGTGAATGGTTTATGCAAAGATTCGATGCCGGGAGACTGGAAGGGATGTTCGTAAACGAAAAAAGAATACAGAAAAATTGTGAGAAAGAAGGAGAGATAAGATGATTGGAATTATTGGAGCAATGGAAGAAGAGGTACAGGCGCTGCGCCATGCCATGAAAATTCAGGAGGAAAAAGAAATTGCCTCTATGGTATTTCACAAAGGAATTTTATATGGAAAAGAAGCAGTGGTAGTTCGAAGCGGAATTGGGAAAGTCAATGCGGCGATCTGTACGCAGATTTTAGCAGATCACTTTCATGCAGACTGCGTGATCAATACGGGAATTGCCGGTTCATTGGATGCGGCGATCGACATCGGAGATATGGTGATTTCTACGGATGCTGTACAGCATGATATGGATACCAGTATTTTTGGCGATCCGATTGGACAGGTTCCCCGCATGGACACATTTGCATTTCCGGCAGACCCACAGCTGGCAGAAAAAGCAGTCCGTGCGAACCAGGAAGCGAATCCGGATATTCATACCTTTACCGGACGAATCGCCAGCGGGGATCAGTTTATTTCTTCACAGGAAGTCAAAGAACGGATTGTGGAATTGTTTGGAGCAAAATGTGCAGAGATGGAAGGGGCAGCTATTGCGCATGGTGCGTATCTGAACCACATTCCTTGTGTGATCATCCGGGCAATTTCAGACAAAGCGGATCACAGTGCGTCTGTGGACTATCCGACCTTTGAAAAGAAAGCGATTGAACATTCTGTTCGTCTGTTGGAAAAACTGCTGCCTGAATTGTAAAAGTGGGAGAACAAAAGTGAAAAAGAATATGAAAAAATTGATGATTGGAGTGAGCATTCTGGCAATGACGCTTGGAAGTCTGATGGGGTGCGGCATTTCAGAAAGCAAAAACGCAGAGGAAGAAGGACTTATGAAGGAGCTCCCGGAGGGATTTGATGAAAAGACTGTAAAAGAGCAGGCAATGGAAGACATTGAGACTGCACATGCAAAAGACTATGAGAGCTGGAAAAACCGGTTTGCAAAAGATCTTCAGAGCAGTCTGACAGAAGAAACATATCAGTCTTATCTGGAAATCCTGGAGCAGCAGGGAGACTTCAAAGGATTTGGAAAATGTACTTATTTGGGACAGATAAAAGATAACAAAAAGTACGGCGGTGTTATTCTTGTGGTAAAATATGACGAAGGCAATGTCAAATATAGTCTGGCGTACGATGAAGATATGAATCTGGTCAGCTTTACGTTGTAAGAAAATGATGAAAAAGAAGGAGAAAAAGATATGGTACATCATATTGTAATGTGGAAATGGAAACCGGAGATGGAAGAGGAGAGAAAGAAAATCCTGAAAAAAGAAATGGAAGTTCATCTTTGCAGTTTGGTGGGAAAGGTTCCAGGACTTTTAAGTGCAGCATTTGTGACGGAACCATTTACATCAAGTACACATGATATAGCTTTGGTGACAACATTTGAAAAACCGGAAGACATTCAAGGGTATTCCGTACATCCGGAGCATGTGAAAGTGGCAGACACATATGTACGTCCTTTTGTGACAGAGCGTGCATGTTTGGATTATGAGGATTGAGGATTAAAAAGGTATCGGAGCGTGTAAAAAAGCTCCGATACCTTTTTTAAAATGAGTAGTCCAGCAATTCTGAAAAACGCAGAATCTTATAATCGTAATGATCCGGAGATCCAAACCCGTATCCGGCAAAGATAAAGGGGATTTTTGCAAATGCGCAGGCGTCGGCATCGCCCTGAGTATCACCTACATAAACAGCATCTTTGATCTGACATCGATGCATCAGAAGACGGATGTTCTCTCCTTTAGAGAGTCCTGTATTTCCAAAACATTCAAAATCCGTTACAACATCTTTTAATCCTGTTTTCTTCAAGAAAAGCTCAATGTAACCTTTCTGACAATTTGAAACAATGCAGATGGGGTGGCTTTGAGACAGAGTACGGATGGTTTCTGCCACGCCATCGAACAAAAGCTGTTCTTTGGCGTTTTCCAGATAATATTCTTCATATTCGCAGCAGGATCCCATGACAAGCATCCTCTGCGATGCAGAAAGAGACGGGAAAAGATTTGCTGCGATCTCATCCATTGGTTTTCCAAATTCTTGCTTTAGACGGTCTGCTGTAATTGGGGTATCCAGTGGAATCATCAGTTCGCTGGCGGCCTGCATCCAGGCTTCTGCCACAACTCCTGTTGTGTCCCAGAGTGTTCCGTCTACATCAAGTAAGATTGCTTTTTTCATATCTTAAAATCCTCCTGAATTTTTCTTTGAGCTGGCATAATATCCAGCTGCCAGTTCTCCGGCACCATCGATCACCAGACAAATGCCAAAAAACATGATCACAAATTTTGTTACATCAAACGGGTTCATGATCAGAATCAGTCCAAGCAGCAGTGGAATCACCGCAGAGATTGCGAGCGGGAGAAATGCTGTTGGGAGAAGCTTTCTGGCTTCCAATGCAGCAGGAAGCTTTCCGATTCCGTCAATCAGGAGCAGGACTCCCAGTGTCAGAGGCAGAAAGGAAAGGACAAATCCTGGAAATGCCACACAAAGAATTCCAAATGCAAGAAGCAGGATTCCAGAAATAAAATGCCGGATATAAGGATACTCCTGAGCTTTGCTTCGTCTGTATTTCCAGAAACGAGTTACGGAATAGAGAATACTGCCTCCGGCCAGAAACCATAAAAACAGTTTTGCAGTGATGCCGGGAAATAAAACCAGAAGCAGTCCGGCAGCAATATACAAGCAAGATAGAAGTCCAGATAGAAATTTTACGATTCCAGAAAAAATCAATCATAAGGTTTCCTCCTTTTTTTTATTTGACCGCTTCAGAATACCAGAAGAGGTCAAATACAGTATAGCATAAAGTTCTGTGGAAAAGAAAGCAAAAGAGTCGTTGGAAACCGGTTGATATCTATGCTATAATGAACAGAGTTTTTGACAGTTTGAAACAGGAGAACAGAGAAAGAAGGTACATGACACATGATCCGTTTTGTGACAGAAGAAGATGCACAGGCATTGCTTGCGATATACGCACACTACATTGATACAGAGATTACATTTGAATATGAGCTGCCAACAGAAGAAGAATTTCGAGAAAGGATTCGAACTGTTTCGGAAGAATACCCGTATCTGATCTACGAAGAAGAAGGAACAATTTGTGGATATGCGTATGCACATCGTCAGTTGGAGCGAGCTGCATATCAGTGGAATGTGGAACTGACAGTATATCTGCATCCAGCTGTAGTTTCCAGGGGAATCGGGCGGAAACTGTATGAAAGGTTGCTGCAGCTTCTTACAGAGCAGGGGATTTGTAATGCGTATAGTCTGATTACACGACCAAATGAAAAAAGCGAAAAATTGCATGAGGCAATGGGTTTTACCCTGATGGGAGTTTTGAAAAAAACAGGATACAAAAATGGGAAATGGAGAGATGTGAGCTGGTATGAAAAACAGTTAAATCCGTATCCGGAAAATCCGATTCCATTCCGAAAGATTACCGAATTGTTGACGGATAGATGAAATGCAATACGGCTGTTAAAGTTTATGGAGTTTCCGGAAGAAATTGTAAAGGAGGCAGAAAAACAGGTGAACATAAATTTGGGAAAAATGCATGAAAAAGAAAGAAAATCAACGAAAAAAGCAATGGAATTGAATAATAATAGTAAATAAAATATTAAATTTTTATAAAAAATAAATTGACATAATGTGTAGCATGCCGTATAGTTAACATGTGTACATAGTGTGTGTCAAAAAATAAAAAAGGGAGGGGAAAATTATGAATCTAGACAAAATTTTTCACTTGAAAGAGAACAACACAAATGTCAAAACAGAAATCCTTGCCGGTGTTACAACGTTTATGACTATGGCCTACATTCTGGCAGTCAACCCGAATATTCTGGCAGAAGCGGGAATGGATCATGGAGCTGTCTTTACAGCAACAGCACTGGCAGCGTTCATCGGTACATTATGTATGGCAATCTTTGCAAACTATCCGTTTGCGCTGGCACCAGGAATGGGATTGAATGCATATTTCGCATATACTGTTGTACTGCAGATGGGATATTCCTGGAAAGTCGCACTGGCAGCAGTATTGGTAGAAGGTATCATTTTTATCCTGTTATCGCTGCTGAATGTACGTGAAGCAATTTTTAATGCAATTCCGTACAATCTAAAGAAGGCGGTTTCTGTTGGTATCGGTCTTTTTATCGCATTCATCGGACTTCAGAATGCAAAGATCGTGATCGGTGGATCCACACTTCTGAGTTTGTTTAGTCTGGACGGATATAATCAAAATCTGGCAGCCGCCGCAGGTGGAAAAGATTTTGTGGAAGCAAGCATGAACGATGTGGGGATCACAGTGCTTCTTGCAATCGTTGGAATTATTATTACTGGAATTATGGTGATCAAGAATGTAAAAGGAAATATTTTATGGGGAATTTTGGTCACATGGCTTCTTGGAATTATCTGCCAGTTTGCAGGACTTTATGTTCCGAATCCGGAGCTTGGCTTCTATTCGCTTCTTCCGGATTTCAGTGCAGGAATCAGTATCCCAAGTCTTTCTCCGATTTTTGCAAAATTCAGTCTTGAGGGAGTACCGATTCTGGAATTCATAGTGATTGTATTTGCATTCTTGTTTGTAGACTTGTTCGATACACTTGGAACACTGATCGGAGTTTCTTCCAAGGCAGATATGTTGGATAAAGACGGAAAGCTTCCTAGAATTAAAGGTGCGCTTCTTGCAGATGCAGTTGGAACAACAGCAGGCGCAGTACTGGGAACATCTACAACGACTACGTTTGTAGAGAGTTCTGCAGGTGTTGCAGAAGGTGGACGCACAGGGCTGACAGCAGTAACAACTGCAATTTTGTTTGCATTGTCCCTGCTCTTATCACCAATCTTTTTGGCAATTCCATCCTTTGCAACAGCACCAGCGCTGGTAGTAGTAGGATTTTATATGCTGAGTGTTGTTACAGATATTGATTTTGCAGATGCATCCGAAGGAATCCCTGCATTTATCTGTATCGCAGCAATGCCGTTTTTCTACAGTATTTCCGAAGGAATCTCCATGGGAGTTCTCTCTTATGTATTCTTGAATCTGCTGACAGGAAAAGCAAAGAAGATCAGTCCGGTTATGTATGTGTTGGCAGTGTTGTTCATATTGAAATATATATTGATTTAGCGGTACATCAGAAAGAGACGATCTGGTGAAAAAAGGTCCGAATAACCTTGTATGAAGGTTGTTCGGACTTTTTATTTTCGAATGACATAATATGTTTTATGGTCTTGTTGGATTTTAGAAATCAGATGTTGACGGAGCATGTAGGGGATCAGAGAATCTAAAAATTGCTTTGGATCTGTCACCTGGATCTGTTCACTGGAAAATGGTTGTTTTGCATGCAGATCCTTGACAATTTCTTCCAGCTCCTGGTGAGACAGCTGTTTTTGTTTTTTCAGAGCTTTCTGAATTTTGGAAACACCTTTTGAAAAAAGCAGATTGGATAAATCCTGCTGCTGCTTTTGACTTCTCCAAAGCCCCCAGCCGTAGATCAGGGCAGTAGCGGCTGCAAACAAAAAAACAAAGGGGATATATTGAAGAAAGGACATTTTAATAAACCTCCTTTAGTTCGATCAGATGATGATCCTTCAAAATTTCCAGAAATTTGATCAACCGGGCAAGCGGCTTTTCCATCTTCGGGAACTGAGACTGTAGATCCAAAGAGAGTTGATGTACCGTTTTTTGATCATTGATTGCCTGCCAGAGAAAACTTCCATATTCATCTAATTTGATTGCGCTTACTTTGGGACGTTTGAAAAAACGCTGGGCAATCCGATGGTAAAACCCTTTCCATTCAATCATGACAGTAATTTGCCCCTTGTCATTTGTTTCATATTCGATTTCGGGGTTTCTTACAACGATATAATCCATATAATTTTGATTGGAAATCTTCTTTTTCTTTGACATACTTCCTCCTTTAAAATAAAGAATAAGTACAGCCTGTCTTTCGACAGGCCGCAGCTTACAATTTCTGCTGTTTCAGTGAATTGAATAAAAATTATTCGTTTTTCTTTCCGCCTTTGATACAAACTCTTGCGAGGTATAATAAAAGCAGAATAAATACAACGAAACTTCCGATCTGTCCGATTGAGAATTTTGCGGAGAGATCGATGATCGTATCTAATTTTGCAACGGCAAAGATTGCGAGGATTACACCCATTAAACCTTCACCTGCGATCAGACCAGATGTAAAGAGGATTCCATGATCCACACTTGCTTTTTTCTCTTTTTCAGAGACTTTTCGTTTGTCCATGAACAGACGAACCAGACCACCGGCCATAATTCCGGCATTTAAGCTGAATGGAAGGTACATACCGACTGCGAAAGGCATGACCGGAACTCTCAGGATTTCCATTACAATCGCTACACAGACACCAATGAGGATCAGTGACCATGGAAGTTCTGCGCTCATAATTCCTTCGACCAGCATTTTCATCATCGTTGCCTGTGGAGCAGGAATGGCTTCAGATCCATATCCCCATGCGTTGTCAAGAAGCTGCAGTACGAATCCAATTGCAGCAGCAGAAGCAACGACACCAATCATTTCACCAATCTGTTGTTTCTTTGGAGTTGCACCAACAATAAATCCGGTTTTCAAGTCCTGTGAACAATCTCCTGCAATCGCTGCGATCACACAGATGATACCACCGATTGCAATGGCGCCTGTCATACCCTCTACTCCAGTTGTACCTGTTGCTTTTAACAGCAGCGTTGCAATCAGAAGTGTTGCGATTGCCATACCAGACACTGGATTGTTAGAAGATCCGATAAGACCAACCATACGGGAAGAAACCGTTGCAAAGAAGAATCCGAATACAATGACGATCAAAGCACCGATCGGATTTACCGGGAATGCCGGGACAAGCCAGATGGCAATACCGATTATCAGGATCATGACTAATAAGAATGGCATTGGAAGATCCTGCTGTGTACGCAGTGTAGCGGAATCGCCATTTTTCTTTTTCATACTCTGCATTGCCTGCTTAAAGGTCTTTACAATGAGTGGAAGACTCTTGATCAGACTGATCACACCACCAGTTGCAACCGCACCGGCACCAATATATTTGATGTAAGTTCCCCACAGATCACCAGGTACCATCTCAGCAATTGGATCAGAACCAGGGAAAATAGACTGTGCATCAGCACCAAACAGGGCAATAGCCGGCATCAAAACGAACCAGCTCAATGTACTACCAGCCAGCATATAGCTGGAAATCTTCGGTCCACAGATATAACCAACACCTGCAAGAGCCGGAAGCACCTGCACACCGACAGAAGAACCGGCATAGGATTTGATATCGTATCCGATTTCGCTTGGGAAGATCTTCAGTCCATCTGCTATGAATTTATAAGCAGCAGCAATTCCAAGACCGGAGAATACAGTACCGGCTTTGCTTCCACCTTCTTCTCCGGCAAGAAGAACTTCTGCACAGGCAGTACCTTCCGGGAATGGCAATACACCATGTTCCTCTACGATCAGTGCCTGACGCAGCGGAACCATGAAAGCAACACCAAGAAGACCACCTACCAGAGCAACAAGAAAGATCGTGATCATGCTTGGAGAATCAATGGTTCCTTCTTTTGCCCACAAGAACAGCGCCGGAAGAGTAAAGATCGCTCCGGCAGCGACAGACTCACCGGCAGAACCGATGGTCTGAACAAGGTTGTTTTCCAGAATGGAATCTCTGCGGAGAATGACGCGGATGATTCCCATAGAAATAACCGCTGCCGGAATAGAGGCAGAAATCGTCATACCTACACGCAATCCAAGATATGCATTTGCCGCACCAAAAATGATGGCAAGCAAAATACCAATCAGGAGAGAAGTTACCGTAAACTCTGGCACGACACGGTCGGCCGGGATATACGGTTTAAAATCATTTTTATTGTTTGACATGTATAAATTTTCCTTTCTTTTCTCAAAATCTCTTTCCCAATCCATCTGAAATTACAGCAAAATCTATATCAGAGCATTCCTGCATTTCCCAGAAGATGCAGGAATGTCATAATACCAAATACAATGTTATGCAAGTTTTTTCAAGACATCTGTCAATAATGCATAAAAGCGTTCGAAAGAATCCAGAGGCAGATGCTCATCCGGAGTGTGACATCCGCGAATTGTAGGACCAACTGCAATTGCATCCAGCCCCGGAATCGCATCCGAGAAAAGTCCACATTCCAGACCGGCATGAATGGCCTCAATCTTCAGTTCATCGTGAAACAGTTCTCTGTAGCTTTCTACAAATACATCACGGATCGGAGAAACTTCTGCAAAACTCCACCCCGGATACTCGCCGTGCATGCTGACTGCAAAACCAAAGGTTTCGGCAAGAAGACTGAGTTTTTCTTTCAGTGCACTCATCAGTGTAGCAACAGAGGAACGAGGTGCAAATACAAGAGAAGCACTTGTCTCATCTGTTGCAGCAATTCCAAGATTCAGAGAAGTTACAGTAAATCCATCCAGGTTCATATTGCGGAACTGTACGCCGTTTGGCGCCAGATACATGGCTGTAATAAAAGCGGTTCCGTCTTCTCTGGAAATTACGTCTGCATTTCCCTCCTCTGTGTTTACAAGAAACTGGAATGCCGGCTCATATGGACAGATCTCGGCCGAAAAATCAGAAGCCAGAGTAAGAGCAAGAGCTTCTGCATTTTTTGCAGCGGCCTCATCTGGGTAGAACAGCGTTGCGAAGGTCTCACGCGGAATCGCATTGTCCTTTGTTCCTCCATGAAAATCTACCAGAAGAGCGTCTGTATTGTGGAACAGGTGATTGATCATACGAGCCATCAGCAAGTTGGCATTCTGATGCTCTTTGTTGATATCTGTTCCGGAATGTCCGCCCAGAAGTCCGGTTACTTCCAGACGGAGCAGGATTCCTTCTTTTTCATTGCGCTTGATCGGACGAGTAAGGTTAAAGCGAAGTCCGCCTGCACAGCTGACGGTTGCAACTCCCTCATCTTCGGAGTCCAGATTGATCATTGTGCGGGCAGAGAGCAGAGTCTTATCCAATGCTTCTGCTCCATTTAAACCAATTTCTTCCTGTGTGGTAAATACACATTCAAGGGCAGGGTGTACCAGTGTGTCATCATCCAGAATGGTGAGCATACATGCCACGGCTGCTCCGTTGTCTCCGCCAAGTGTTGTACCGTTTGCAGAAAGAACTCCGTCTTTTACGATCAGATCCAGAGGATCGACAGCAAAATCGTGTGCAACACCTGCAAGTTTTTCACATACCATGTCTGTATGTCCCTGAAGCATAACTGCTGGCTTTTCTTCCGAGCCTGCACTTGCAGGTTTTTTGATGATGACATTAAAAAGCGCATCCTGGTGATACCACAGATCCCGTTCCTTGGCAAATGCTACAAGATAGTCGCTGATTGCCTTTTCATTTGCGGAACCACGAGGAATTGCACTGATTTCTTCAAAAAAGTGAAATAACTTTTCTGGTTTGTATCCTGTGATTTTATAATCCATAAATACTACCTCTCTTCTTTAATATTATAATCTGCTTTATTCTAGCATTTTTAGCATGGTAAAGCAAGAAAATTCTGCGAATTAAAGTGGCTACGCAGGAAATTGAAATAGATTTCCGTTCTGGCAGGAGAATAGAGAGAGGCAATTCTGCATACATTTCAGATAAGAGGGGATATGTGGCAGTGCGGATATGAAAAAAGGGGCAGACAAATTAAAGGAACGGATTGCGGCAGCTGCAAATATGCCCAGAGATGTTGTTTTGGGTGACTCTGTCGTGACAGTGATCGGAAATGAGGAAATTTGTATTGAGAATTACCGTGGAATTTTAGAATATACAGAGGAATTGATCCGTGTACAGACGAAAAAGGGACAGATTCAGGTACACGGAAACAGATTGCAGATTGCGTATTATCTAAATGATGAAATGAAAATAACAGGGAAAATTCATACCCTGGATTATGAAATGTGAGGGAAAGACAATGCAGAAAATCCTGCGTTTTTGGAAAGGGTATGTAAAGATCAAAATAAAGGGATACTCCCCGGAGCGTTTTTTGAATCTGTGCAGTCATCATCAGATGGATATTTGGGGACTGACATCCTGTGGGAATTCTTATGAGTTGTATATGAAGCTGAAAGACTTTCAGAAAATCCGGCCAATCGTAAGAAAAACTCATACCAGAGTAATCTTGCTGGAACGCGTTGGGATGCCTTTTTTTCTTACAAAATGCAGACGCAGAAGATGGTTTCTTCTTGGAGCTGTGGTCAGCGTTTTTTTGTTGATGTTTTATACGTCCTATATTTGGGATGTTCATTTTGAAGGCAATGAAAAATGGACCGATGAGGTGCTGCTTCAATTTCTGGAGCAGGAACACATCACGCCGGCCATGCCAAAAGCCAAAATAGACTGTTCAGAAATTGTTCGAAAGATCAGACAGAATTATGATGATATTGTATGGGTTTCCGCATCTATTGAGGGAAGCAGATTAAACATACAGATTAAAGAAAATGAAGATACGTTTCGCGGGGGGCAAAAAGAAGAAAAACCATGTGATCTGATCGCAGAACGGGATGGGGTCATTACAAAAATCGTGACTCGTTCCGGTGTTCCCATGGTTCATGAGGGGGATTCGGTGAAGAAGGGAGATCTTCTTGTGTCAGGGCGTATCGAGGTGTGCAATGATGCAAAAGAAGTTGTGGGATATCAGTATCAGCAGGCAGATGCAGATATCCGTGCAGACACACAAACGGTATATGCAGATGAGATCAGTACATACTATGAAAAAAAGCATTATCAGAAAGAGAAACGAATCCAGTTTTTTACAGAATTCAAAAATTGGGAGTGTAGGATTGGAAGTATCAAAAATTCCTTTCCAAACAGTGAGAAATATCTGATGAAGCGGCAGATTACGCTGGGAGAAAATTTTCATCTTCCAGTATTTTATGGGGTGAAAGTTGTAAAATCATATCAAATTGAGAAGAAAAGATATACAAACAAAGAGATTCAGAAAAAATTGAGCGAAAATTTCGAACAATTTTCCGATGAATTCGAGGAAAAAGGTATTCAAATACAGGAAAATAGTGTTAAAATACACATAGGTGAGAAATCTGCGGTTGCAAAAGGAACCTTATACCTCAATGAAGATATTGGAAAAAAAGCAGATACAGAAATTTTAGAAGTTGAAAGGAATAAGAAGGATGAGTCTTTCAGAACTGATAATTGATATACCAGTGGAACATGAGAGGAACGTATTTGGACAGTTTGATTCTTATGTAAAAAAACTGGAGCGGGCATTTCATGTGACGCTGATTGCCAGAGAGGGCAAAGTAAAGATACTCGGAGAAGCAAAAAACGCAGAGAAGGCAAAGCGGGTGCTGGATCAGCTGACCGCTTTGTCGGAGAGAGGAAATGAGATCACAGAGCAGAATGTGGATTATGCCATGTCGCTGGTCTATGATGATCAGGAAGAGGCAATGGTAGAGATGGACCGGGATCTGATCTGTCACACGCTGCAGGGAAAACCAATCAAACCCAAGACGTTGGGACAGAAGCGTTATGTGGATGCCATCCGGGAGGATATGATCACATTCGGACTGGGGCCTGCAGGAACCGGGAAGACGTATCTTGCCATGGCTATGGCAATCACAGCATTTCAGAGAAATGAAGTAGGGCGCATTATTTTGACCCGGCCTGCAATCGAAGCGGGAGAGAAACTTGGATTTCTTCCGGGAGATCTGCAGAGTAAGATTGATCCATATTTGCGGCCGCTTTATGATGCGCTGTATCAGATCATGGGTGCGGAAAGCTTTGCGAAAAATTCAGAAAAAGGGCTGATTGAGGTTGCGCCGCTTGCTTATATGAGAGGAAGAACATTGGACAATGCTTTTATCATTCTGGATGAAGCACAGAACACGACACCGGCACAGATGAAAATGTTTCTGACCAGGATTGGATTTGGCTCCAAAGTTGTAATTACTGGAGATGCAACGCAGAAGGACCTTCCGGCGGGGACGGTTTCCGGTCTGGATGTAGCAGTCAAAGTCGTGAAAAATCTGGAAGGGATCAGCATCTGCACTCTGACAAGCAAAGATGTCGTGCGTCATCCGCTTGTACAGAAAATCGTAAAGGCATATGAAGAGTATGAAAAGAAAAGTACCCGTACAAAGGGAAGTACAAAAAGGAGAAAGTCATGAGTCTATATTTAGAAGAAGAGGGAGAGGTTATACTTCCGTTTGAAACAGAAGAAGTGGCTAGTCTGGTAGTGGAAGCAGCATTGGACTATGAGGGGTGTCCGTATGAGGCGGAGATCAATCTTTTGTTGACAACCGATGATGAGATCCATCGGATGAACGAGGAATTTCGTCAGATTGACAGGGCAACGGATGTGTTGTCATTTCCAATGCTGGAGTACGAAACTCCCGGCGATTTTTCTTTTGTGGAAGAACAGCCGGAAGAGGTATTTAATCCGGAATCCGGAGAGTTGATGCTTGGGGATATTGTGATTTCCAAGGAGAAAGTGCTTGCACAGGCAGAGGCTTATGGACATTCGCCCAAAAGAGAATTTGCGTTTTTGATTGCGCACAGTATGCTGCATCTGTTTGGTTATGATCATATGGAAGAAGAAGAACGACTTATTATGGAACAAAGACAGCGCGAGATTATGGAAAAAGTTCAGATTTTAAGAGCATAACGGAGGAGACCGATGGCAGATATACAAAAGAACAAAAGAAGAAAAAAAAAGTCAAAGGAAAATGAGTTTTTGATACAGGGAGCCATTCTTGCAGCAGCAGCGGTGATTGTAAAGATCATAGGGGCATTGTACAGGATTCCGCTGACGAATATTATCGGAGACGAGGGAAATGGTTTTCTCGGATATGCATATGAGATTTATGCGATGGCGTTGATGTTATCTTCTTTCAGTCTTCCAATTGCAGTTTCCAAGCTTGTTTCTACAAAGATGGCAATGCATCAGCCAAGAAATGCGTTTCGTATTTTTAAGTGCGCGATGATGTTTGCGGTTTCAGTCGGAGCTGTTGTAGCACTGGCAATTTTTCTGGGAGCGGATATGATCTCCAGACACCTGATGGAGTCACCACTTAGTGTATATACCTTGAAGGTTTTGGCACCGGCATTATTTATCGTGGCAGTACTGGGTGTTATGCGTGGTTATTTTCAGGGAATGGGAACTATGGTGCCGACAGCGATTTCTCAGGTTTTAGAGCAGATCGTCAATGCCACGGTCAATATCGCAGGGGCCAGTATTATGATCAAAGTGGGGATGGAGGCAGCAAAAAAAGCGGACAACCCTCTACTGAAACCAGCTTACGGGGCAGCAGGAGGAACTGCTGGAACAGCTACAGGTGCATTGGTGGCACTTTTGTTTCTGATGTTTGTGTTTGTCCTGTTCCAAAAAGTGATGATGCGTCAGATGAGAAGAGATCGAACCCGACATCAGGACGGATATGGACAGATCTTGAAAGTTCTTCTGCTGACCATTGCTCCGATTTTGTTTAGTACAGCCATTTATAATATCAATCAGATCATTGATCTGACATTGTTTGCGAAAATCATGGCAGCGCAGGGAGTTCCACTGAAAGAATATATCATTCCACAGGGGATTTATACAGGGAAATATAATACCTTAATCAATATTCCGCTTGCTATGGCCAATGGACTGGCAGCGTCTGTCATTCCGGCACTGACAGCTGCGGTTGCCAAGGGAAACCGCACACAGATGCAGAATAAGATCAATCAGACAATCCGCCTGACCATGCTGATCGCAATTCCGTGTTTTGTTGGATTTGTAGTACTGGCGTCTCCGATCATGCAGTTTTTATATGGAGATTCCAGAACAGAACCAGCAATGATGCTGGCATCCGGTGCGATCACAGTGGTGCTTTATAGTTCTTCTACGGTGACGAACTCAATTTTGCAGGGGCTGGATAAACTGACTGCTCCGGCGAAGAATGCATTGATCTCACTGGGAGTACATTTGGCTGCTATTCTGGTGATGTTGATTGTTTTCAAATGGGGAATTTATTCACTTGTATTTAGCAATATCGTATTTGGACTTTGCATGTGTATATTAAATATGAAAGATGTCTATAAGGCAAGTGGCTTTAGGAAGGACGTTAAAAGTTGTTATATCAAGCCGTTTTTTGCGGCTGTGATCATGGGAATTGCAGCATTTGTGGTGAACAGGGTGTTGAGTTCCCTGATTCCCGGAAGGTTTGTGGCACCTGGTCTTTCGATTATCATTGCTATGCTGGTGTATGCAGTCGCAGTGGTTCGTGTAGGAACACTTTCAGAATCAGATATGCTGGCACTTCCGATGGGAGGACGAATTTTGAGAGTCTGTAAACGGTTAAAGATTTTTCCACAGGAGAAGAATCTGGATGAAGACGATGATATTCAATATCTGGACTGATAAGAGCAACGGTATAAAATAAAAATAAAAAGCCAATACTGTATGAAAAAAGGAGTCGGACTTTTATGAAGAAAACATACTGTATTGGCTTTTTTATGGCATTGTTTGTATTTGTCAGTTTGTTGGGAATCGGATATCAGGTGAGTTATCAATATGTAATGGACAGGCAGGCAGTACGGCAGCAGGAAGACCAGCAAAGAAGCGTTGCCGCCAAAGGAAAGGCAGAAAAGAATGAAGGGTATTATCTGGCAGAATTGCATGGATATGTTGTGGTATATCTGTCGGATCAATCTACAATCTATGAATTTACAGATATTCTGTTTGAAGAACTTCCCAAAGAAGTACAGACTGATGTAAAACAGAAAAAGTATGTCAAAACAGAAGAGGAGCTTTACGCATTTCTGGAAAATTATTCCAGCTGAAAAACACCAGGGTAGACGAAAAATGAGAAATAGTGTAAGATAAGAAAAGAATTTTGCGAAAGGATAAAATTATGGACGAACAAAAGGTAAAAAGAATCAATGAACTTTATAGAAAATCAAAAGCAGAAGGACTGACGGATGCAGAAAAGAAAGAGCAGAAAATCCTCAGACAGGAATATATCGATGCATTCAGACGGAATTTAAGAAGTCAGCTCAACAATATTGATGTGGAAGAAAAGGACGGTACGATCGTCAATCTGGGAGAAAAATTTGGAAACAAAACAGGACATTAGAAGACAGATGTTATGTGCCAGAGACCGACTGGCAGACCAGGAGTGGGAGACATACAGTGACAGGATCACAGAGCAGATGGTCTCCCATCCTTTGTTTGTGCAGGCAAAGGAAATCTGGTGTTATGTCTCTTTTGGAAAAGAAGTGTGTACAAAACAGATTTTGACAAGTGCGTGGAAAGCGGGAAAAAGAACCGCAGTTCCAAAAGTGATCGGAAAACGAAAGATGAAGTTTTATTACATAGAATCCATGGATGATCTCAAGACAGGTGCATTTGGAATTTTGGAACCAAAAGAAGAAAGGCAAGAGGCAGAGTGCTGTCTGGGAAAAGAGTCTGTTTTGATGCTGGTTCCCGGTGTTTCATTTGATCTGAAAGGGAGAAGAGTCGGATATGGGGGAGGATTTTACGATGTGTATCTTCCGAAAATGCGAGGATGTCATACGTGTGGACTTGCATTTGAGGTACAGATGGCAGATCAGATCCCGGCAGAGGAACATGATATCCGGATGGAGTATGTGATGACAGAAAAGAGGTGCTGGAAATGCTGACAGGGTTACCGAATGATCCGATGATTCTTTTGAGCGTAGTCAATATGAAGCTGAGAGATTATTATCCAAGTCTGGATGCGCTCTGCGATGATATGGATGTTTCAAGAGAAGCGTTGGAGGAGAAGCTTAAAATGATTGATTATGAATACAATGAACGAAAAAATCAGTTTGAGTAGTAGAAGAAATTTCATATGGAACGCGAATACATATAAATGGAGAGGAATACAATTCATGTTGGAGAAGAAACAAACAAAGACGATAGAAGAAATATTAAAGGAAATGGACCTGACGCAGCCGGCTCCTGCAGAGGAACCACAGCGTCAGTACTATTTTATGGAAAAGGCACGCCGTCTTGTCAGGGCACAGGCAGAAACATTGGGACGCGCATTGACGTTTCATGTTACCACCTTTGGGTGTCAGATGAATGCGAGAGATTCCGAGAAGCTGACTGGAATTCTGGAGCAGATTGGATATGTGGAGGAGGAAGAAGAAAATCAGGCGGATTTTGTAATCTATAATACTTGTACTGTGCGGGAAAATGCCAACCAGAAGGTGTATGGACACCTGGGACAGCTCAACCGTGTGAAAAAGAAAAACCCACACATGCTGATCGGCCTTTGTGGATGTATGATGCAGGAACCGGAAGTAGTGGAAAAGTTAAAGAAAAGCTATCGGTTTGTGGATCTGATCTTTGGAACCCACAATATTTTCAAATTTGCTGAGTTGGTTGCAACCAGACTGGAGTCCGAGCGCATGGTGATCGACATCTGGAAAGATACAGACAAGATTGTAGAAGATCTTCCGAGTGAGCGGAAGTTCTCATTTAAATCCGGAGTGAATATTATGTTTGGATGCAATAATTTCTGCAGCTATTGCATTGTACCGTATGTGCGCGGACGGGAACGTAGCAGGAATCCCAAAGATATCATTCGGGAGATCGAGGCTCTTGTGGCAGATGGAGTGGTGGAAGTGATGCTTTTGGGTCAGAATGTCAATTCTTACGGAAAGACACTGGAGGAACCAATGACATTCGCCCAGCTGTTGCAGGAGATTGAAAAAATCGAAGGCCTGGAACGCATCCGTTTTATGACTTCACATCCAAAGGATCTTTCCGATGAGCTGATCGAAGTGATGGCACATTCAAAGAAAATCTGTAAACATCTGCATCTTCCGGTACAGTCCGGAAGTACAAGGATCCTGGAAAAGATGAACCGGCGTTATACAAAAGAGCACTACCTGGAGCTGGTGGAGAAGATCAAATCTGCGGTTCCGGATATTTCTCTGACAACAGATATTATTGTGGGATTTCCGGGAGAGACAGAGGAAGATTTTCAAGAGACTCTGGATGTGGTGCGCAGGGTTCGCTATGACAGTGCATTTACGTTTATTTATTCGAAACGGACCGGAACCCCGGCTGCAGTGATGGAAGAGCAGGTTCCGGATGGGGTTGTCAAAGATCGTTTTGACCGCCTATTGAAAGAGGTACAGAGTATTTCCGCAGAAGTGTGCAGCGTGCATACAGGAACTGTGCAGCGTGTGCTTGTGGAGTCGGTCAATGATCATGACGATACTCTTGTGACAGGAAGGATGAGCAATAATCTGCTGGTGCATTTCCCGGGAGGAAGCGACCTGGTTGGAAAACTGGTGGATGTTCGCCTTGATACTTGCAAGGGATTTTATTATCTTGGTGAGATGGAAGAACTTCAGGCATAATATGAAAGAAAAGCGCCCAAACTATCTGTATATGAGTCGAAAAGACTCGCAGATAGGGAGGGTGCTTTTTGTGAAAAAATGGAGCGAAAATTTATTTTTATGGACTTTGGGTGGAAGCCTGTACTACGGATTTGAAGTTCTTTTTCGCGGATTTTCCCACTGGAGTATGTTCCTGCTTGGGGGAATCTGTCTTTTGTTTTGTGCGAAACAAGGACTCTGGACAGGGTGGAAAGAGCCGTTGTGGAAACAGGTGCTGTGGTGTACGATTTTTGTGACAGCGGCAGAATTTATTACAGGAATGATCGTGAACAAATGGCTTGGATGGAATGTATGGGATTATACGGGGCATAAATGCCAGCTGTTTGGACAAATCTGCCTTCCGTTTACGATTATTTTTTCCGCTTTGTGTGCAATCGGAATCTTGCTCTCAGGGTATCTTTTATATTGGTTGTACGGAGAAGAAAAACCACAGTTTCATATACTTTAGAGAGACAAAGCGCAGACAAAAAAGCCTGCTGGCAGGATTTGGGTAAAGAGCACATTCGATCGTATCTTATGGGGGCTAAGGATATATTTGCAGTAGGGCAGGCGATGACTGGAGGATACGAAAGAAACGGTAGAAAGGGAGACAATCAAAAAAATTTCCCTTATTAAAACAAGAATCAAAATTCCTAAAAGTATGATAGAAAAATTAAAAAGACGTGGAATGAAAGAAGATAGTCAGACTGCACTTCAACATATTCATGATGCACTGGGAGTCAGGGTAATTTGTTCTTTTGTGGAAGATGTATATCAAATTGCAAAGTGGCTACAGGAAAGAGATGAGATTCAGATTATGGAGAAGAAAGATTATATTGCTTCTCCAAAACCTAATGGTTACAGAAGCCTAGAAGTTTATTAAAAATAGGTGGATGTAATTGAAGAAAGAATATGATATCATGTGAGTTGGTCCTATGTCAAGATTTAGTACAAGTTAAAATGAGGTTTTCCTCATCTTAACCTGCCAGCGGCAATTCGTCTTGCTGAAGCCTACGATACAACTCTTCATAATCGTTTGGCGACATATAATCACAGTGACTATGAATTCGTTTCGTATTGTAGAACGCTTCCAAATATTCAAAAATCAAACGATATGCATGGTCATAATCTTGAATCTTAAACCGATTCAGCCATTCTCTCTTAATCAGGGAATGGAATGATTCAATACATGCGTTATCCCATGGATATGCCTTTTTAGAATAACTACACTGCATGGTTGCGGTTACACGTTTGTATTCTTTTGATACATACTGGCTTCCCCGGTCTGAATGCAGAATTAAAGGCTTGTCGATATTACGTCTTGCTTTGGCTTTCTTTATTGTTTCAATCACGCAGGATACCTCCAATGTTTTGGAAAGTGTCCACGCAATGATTTTTCTGGAATATAAGTCCATGATACTGGTCAGATAAACAAATCCGTCTATCGTCCAGATATAAGTGATATCAGAACACCAAACAGCATTTGGACGTTCTGGATCAAACTGTTCATCAAGGATATTTTTTAATTCGCTGCTGAAGTCAGAATCTTTGGTTGTGATAGTCCATGGCTTGACCCACTGGGCTTTGATGCCCATTTGCTTCATATACTTACCAACAGTACGTTCGGAGATGATTTCTCCTGATTTACGCAATTCCCTGGTAATTTTAGGGGCACCATAATTCTGTTTAGATTCATCATATATATCCTTGATTTTAGCTTTTACGGCTTCACGCCTTTTTTCCGTATTAGAAGGAACACGTTTTAGCCACGCATGATAACCAGAACGAGAAACGCCAAGATGTTTCAACATTCCGGAGACAGAAACTCGGCGCTTCGCCTTATGGGCAGTTTCTGCCATCTCCGTGCTTTCGAGATAAATGGCTTCTGTCATTTTCCCAGAATGTTGATTGCTTTTTTTAATACTTCAAGGGCATCCTGTGCATCTCGTAATTCTCGTTTTAATCGTGCGATTTCTTTTGCTTCATCAGAAGCATAGTTACCGGAACCACGGCTTTCAATATCACCTGTTTCACGCAGTTCTTTCTGCCAGCGTGATAATGTCTGTTGACTGATTCCTAAGTTTGTAGCACAGCCCTGCAGTCCTAAGTTCTTGTGATCATGATAATACTGGACTGCATCCAGCTTAAATTGTTTGTCATAGTGCTTTGCCATAATGAGATCCTCCTTCAGTGCGGTAC
>ERZ1106969.1048-NODE-1048-length-22075-cov-11.315077_pt1 | contig 22075 bp, 24 predicted proteins | sample MGYA00403685_ERZ1106969 | MGnify/ENA primary metagenome ERZ1106969 (study PRJEB35170, sample SAMEA104062416) | human gut metagenome | biome: human gut; feature: human-associated habitat; material: faeces | place: Denmark | collected 2012-05-18 ... | reverse complement strand
AAAACCGACGCATGATCGCTTTACGCTCAATACATCGGTTTCTTCATCTGACCTTAACGGTCATATTCAGTTGTGGCAGATTACAGGTAATCTACAAAAATTATTTTTTCCATATAACTTCCCCACAATGCGGACACTTTTTGGGAATGATTAAATTGCTATTTTCATATTGAATTAAAGATATTTTCTTATTCTTGCGGTCACAAATATCTTTAACTTCTTTATTTACAAGACTACCTCCTTCTTCTCCTAAATATCCCAAAGTAGTCTTATACCATGGAAATTTTCCTTTACATACAGGGCATTTCCATAAAAACAGGAAAATGTATTCAAAAAAGAAAGACACCAACCACATCAAAAAGGTTAAGAAAAATATGACTAAGCAAACAAGTCTAATATAATTAGGCAACACTCCTTTTATAGGCAACATTTCTTTTAGGAAAACCGCAATCCCCCCTATAACAAGTGATGGCACACAAATATATGGCAAAATACGAAATATTTTTTTATTCACTATACTTATCTTGTTTAATAAAGAAATATTTTTATATACAAATTCTACCTTACTTTTTTCCATATATACTGCCTCCCGAAAAGCTCACTTCTAAAATTATCTTTTGTTTATTATACTTCATTAGCCTAAAGAATGGAAGAAAAAATTTTGTGTACAGAGTTCCTGTTCAAGCCTTGTAACGCACATTTTCGCAAAATCCATAGTCCCCGATACTTTCCTCACAGGCGATAGGCAACGGTCAAAACATCAGGTCTGCACCTGACATTTTAACCGCATATCAGCCCTGATTATCACATTATCCCTGCTGGCTGTTCAGCCCATGCTTTTTCGCATATTCGCTGGCTTTCTGTCTGCGTTCCTCACTGTAAGGCGGCAAGAAACGGATAGACAGACGGGACTTTGCCAGCTCATAAGAAACACCGCCTTGAACATTGGATTTTTCCAGTCGGCAAAGGTCAGGGTACTTCTTAGCAAAAGCAGCCAACCTCTTTTTCAATCCGGCGTTGTGGGTGTAGATATTTGCCTTGTCCTCGCCCTCATTAAAGAGAACGATTGTTTCTTTCTCAATCTTCGTCAGTCTCGCCATAGCAGCCCTCCCTATGGTTTTTCAACACACGCAGCTTGCAGTAAAAGCAGCGATACCACCTTTCAACACCCTCAGCACTCAGCTTGACGGAAAGCATATAAAACAGCTTCTTCGCCACTGGATCGGGTGCAAGGGCAGCCACCATACGCAAACGCTCAACAGTTGCTTTCAGGTTCGGACAGCCAAAGGCATAAAGGGCTTCCATTTCATTCCGGTTCATCTTCATTGTGTTTTCCTCCTTAAAGTTTGATAAATGAAAAGCGACAGACACTTCATAAGGAAATACCTGTCGCTTCGTTTACGATATAAATTTGTTGGTTTTGGACTTGATAAAATCAGCAGTAAATCATTTCCTGTCTGATGATTTCTTCGGCTCGGTTACGGATAGAGTTCATGGACTGTACCCACAACATCTGATTGTCTGCTTTCATGGTTTCGGTCACACCCTCGGCTTGTTTCATCTGCTCAATGATAAGGCTGCACCTTTCCGTTGCCTGTTCATTCAGGTCAGCAAGGTAAGTATGCAGTTCGCCGGATAAACAGAGGGCAGAGAACCTTGCAGGGTGGTACTGCTCTAAATATGTCCTGTGCAGTCTGCCCCACATACCGATAGGGCGGTGTTCCTCCGGCAGCTTCAAGTCCGGCACATAGTAATCGCCCACAAGAACATAGTCCAGACCGTTGCTTTCGTCATGGATTCGTGGTTTCAATTCTGTCATGCTATTTTTTCTCCTTTCACTTTTTGCCGATTTGATTTGCTTGTGGCGTTCTGTTCAGCACACAGCTTGCTATCAGAATTATTTTCTTCTGCTATACGCTCATGCTCCGCAAATTTTTTTGATTTCTCACGAATCTTTTTCATATACTTACGATTGGATTCTCGTTTTCTGCGAAGTCGATCTGCTTCTTTTTCAGCAGCAATCCTTTCTTCCTCTGTTGGTTCATGCTGCTCCACAGGTACTTGAAATTGCCCGACATAGTTAAGATATATCTCCACCTCTGTGGTGCGGTCTGCACCTTTTCCCTGTGGCTCGTGAACCAGTATTTTATCTATAAATTCATTTATCATGGCAGGAGTAAGCTCTGTAATGTTCTCATACTTTTTAACCAGCTTTAGAAAACGCTCCACATTATTTTGACCGCCTATAATTCGTTGCATATCAGCGGTGTCAGTCTCAATAATCTTGTTTAGCTCGTTCTGCTCATTTTCATAATCAGTAAGCATACTCTGAAAAAGCCTGTCCGGCAATCTTCCAATTACGTTATCTTCATAGATTTTCCTGATAAGCATATCCAGTTCGTGAACTCGCTTCTGATTTCTTTCAATGCGTTTTTTTACAGTTTCAGAAACAGCAATATCTTTCATCGCCGATTCTTCTTGCAGAGAATAGACAAACTCCTGCTCATTCAAAGAAACATAATGGCAAGTCTCTTGTATGGTTTTCAGAATGATGCTTTTAAGTGCTTTTGTTGAAATATGGTGGCAAGTACAGTGCCGATCATACTTCTGATAAGCAAGATTATAAGTGGAACATTCATAACAATCTGCCGGATTTGAATGGCTTATCCGCTTTTCGCCTTTGGTAGTATAGTATATTCTTTCACGCCCTTTTCGTTGCCTGTGATTATACATCGGCGCACCACAATCAGCACAGTAAATCTTTCCGGTCAGAACATTAGGCTCGCCCATAGGATCTGCTTTTCTTACATTCTGTCTTAACTTTTGAGCAAGCAGCCATGTTTCTTCATCGACAATAGGCTCTTGTGTATCATCAAAAACCACCCAATCTTCCTTGTCTGCCCTTTTCGTCTTTTTGTCCTTATAGGAATTTTTGAATGTCCTGAAGTTGACAGTCTTTCCGATATACTCTGGTCGGGCAATCAGAGTAGTAACCTGATTTCCTCGCCACATATACGGATTTTCTTTGTCATAGTTGCTTGCATGATTTCCAAGTCCCTTTTTTCCAAGATAATAAGACGGTCTTTCTATTTTTTCTTCTGAAAGTTCTCTTGCTATCTGATAAGGTCCTTTTCCCTCAATAGTCATGCGATAAATTCTGCGGACTACTTCAGCAGCTTCTTCATCAATAATCCAATGGTCGGGGTTTTCGGGGTCTTTCAAATAGCCGTATGGTGGGATATTACTTGTATGAGCGTTGCCGGAAGAACCTCTGGATTTCAGTACAGCTTTAATTTTCTTACTTGTATCCCTGACAAACCACTCATTCATGATATTCAGAAAAGGGGCAAACTCACTGGTTTCTTGACGGTCACTGTCAATACCATTATTGATTGCTATAAATCGAACTTCCTTTTCTCTAAACAGAATGTCAGTGAAAAAACCTACTTGCAAATGGTCTCTGCCGATTCTGGACATATCTTTGCAGATACAGGCAGTGATTTCTCCGTTTTTAACACCTTCAACAAGTCTGTTCCATGAAGGTCTGTCAAAGGTCGCTCCACTCCAACCATCATCGGTAAAATGAACAAGATTCGTAAAACCATGTTTCATAGCATAATCTTCAAGCATTTGCTTTTGATGAACTATACTGTTACTCTCTCCAGCATTATCATCATCACGAGACAGTCTTTCATACAAAGCAGTAATGCCATTGCTTCTATCTTTTTTTCTTCTCATGCTGAACTCCTTTCTTCAATTCCTATCCACTCCTTACGCTCACAAAATATCACATCACTCAAACAAAACAGTACCATTTTGATCCGTTACTACAAAATAATCGACATTATGAAAATTGATTCCTTATATTGGGCTTTAACTCAAAATATTCTCTCCCAAATATCTTTTATCATATTTTTTATTTTCCTTAGACATTTCGGAAATTGACAATCCCCTTATTCACATTTATAATACTTATATTACAATTGTAGGATTTTAAAGGAGAACAATTATGAATACACTTCCACAAATTTCTGAAGCTGAATTTGAGGTCATGAAAATTATATGGAAATATGCCCCTATCAGTACAAATGAAATCACAGAAAAACTATTGCAGACCACGAACTGGAGTCCCAAAACAATCCAAACTCTGATCAAACGTCTTGTAACAAAAGGTGCCCTCACATACGAAAAGCAGAGTCGGATGTTCGTTTATACTCCGGTAGTAAAAGAAAGTGAATATATTGGACAAGAAAGTTCTTCCTTTCTAAACCGCTATTATGACGGAGATATTACTGCTATGGTATCTGCCTATATAGAAAATGACAAATTGTCGGAATCAGAACTGGACACGCTTCGTACTCTTCTTTCGCAGAAATAGAAAAAGGGGGAAAATAATATGGCTGATTTTATGATCCGCTTTCTGATTTGCAATATACTGCTCTGCGGCATCATTGGCATTTTTTTGCTTATGAAACATATTTTGAAAAACAGTTTATCCAGCCGGATGCAGTATAATTTATGGTTTCTGTTACTTGGACTTTTGGCAGTTCCCTTTTTACCATTCCGTTTTTTCAAATCATCAGAAATGTTTGTATGGTTTAAAAGCCTGGACCTTGTTCCCACTGCTAAAACAGAAACTACAGTAGGTCAAACATTCCATACTAATATTACCGACACCCAAAACTGGATGGAAGATTTCACCCTTTCTGTAAACAGAGAAACGCAGTCTATCATTGGCTATCTATTACTTGCACTTTGGATATCAGGTATCATTGCCATGTTGATACTAGTAATCCGTTCTGCCCTATGTCTGCACATTTTAAAGAAATCTGCGTTGCCGCTTCAAAGCCAAAAGGTTCAACAACTATATCAGCGTTGCTTAAATGATACAGGTATTACAAAAAATGTTCCTATATACAGCACTGCTCATCTCAAATCGCCTGTTATTGTTGGATTTTTGAAACCGTGCATCTATCTTCCCATTCATCTTATAGCAGATGATAATGAGACAGATATCCGATATATGCTGTTACATGAACTGCAACACTATAAACATAAAGACGGAATTGCAAATTATTTGATGAACCTTGCCGGAATTATTTACTGGTTCAATCCTCTTGTCTGGTATGCGCTGAAAGAAATGCGTAGTGATCGGGAAATTGCCTGTGATACTTCTGTTTTAAAGCTGTTGAAATCCGAAGATTATGTAGCTTATGGAAATACACTGATTAACTTTGCCGAAAAGATTTCTCTGACTCCCTTTCCTTTTGCTTCAGGAATCAGTGGAAATATGAAACAGATGAAACGAAGAATTCTAAACATTGCATCTTATGAAAGACCGAACTTACAAAAAAAGCTAAAAAGTATTACTGCTTTTCTGCTGCTATCCATTCTACTTCTCGGATTTACACCATTTGTTTCTACTTATGCTGCAGATGAAAATCACTATCATTGGAACACTTCCTCAAAGAATTATTCTGAAATAGACTTTAGAAATTATTTTGGAAAATATGAAGGCAGTTTTGTATTGTATGATTTGAAAAAAGATACCTGGAAAATACATGATATGGAACGTGCCACTTTACGGATTGCTCCAAATTCTACCTACAAGATATACAACGCTTTGTTCGGATTGGAAAAGGACATCATCACTCCAGAAAATTCTTTTATCAAATGGAATGGAATCACTTATCCCTTTGAAGCATGGAACAAAGACCAGATATTATCGTCAGCCATGAGTGCCTCCGTTAACTGGTATTTTGGATACATTGACGAACAACTTGGAGAGACTTCCGTTCAAGAATATCTTCACAAAATCGGATATGGAAACGAAGATTTAAGCGGCAATTTTTCTTCCTATTGGATGGAATCCTCCTTGAAAATTTCTCCGATAGAACAGGTAGAACTTTTAACCCGATTGCAGAATCAGAACTTAGGATTTACACCTGAAAATGTGAATGCAGTAAAAGACGCTATCCATATCTCATCCTCTTCTTTTGGGAACTTCTACGGAAAAACCGGAACAGGTCGAGTGAACGGGCAGGATATCAACGGCTGGTTTATCGGTTTCGTAGAAAATAGAGATAATACCTACTTTTTTGCTACCAATATCCAAAGTGAGCAACATGCGACTGGTAGTGTAGCAGCTGATATCACTTTATCTATCTTGTCTGATCTGAACATATGGAAATAATCAAAACAGAGAACCTTAGCAAAAAGCGCTAAGGTTCTCCCTCTCTATTCATCTGAAATCAATATACCTTTTTTTGAACCCATCATTACCAGGAAGTCTGTTGTAAGTCCTCTACCTCTTTTGATTCGTAATCATACTGGTACATATCTAAAATTTCAGCATCCATCATACTCCATGATCCATCTGTACTTTTTATATTTTTATAATACACATATTGTGCTTTTGTTCCTTCTGGATTATCACGATCATACGTTAGATATCTAATCTGCGTTTCATCCTCGTAAGTAACGATATAGCTATAACCTTTTGCATTATAATCTTTTCTATATTCTGCATCAGTTTCCTTTATATAGGTTTGATATATTTTCAGATAACCTTCGTCTATTTTCTTGATTTTTTCTAAATCTTGTTGACTTTCGGTTGTCATATCGTTCGTGCTTGATTCATTTTTATCCTCATCTTGGTATTCTGATTTCTTCTTAAAATCCCCATAATTTTTAGCTATATATTTATCTATATATTCTTGTTGTGTAACTGAGGTATCTATGTCTTCTATTCCGTCTGCATTTCTTAAAAACTGAAGAACCAGAATATTTTCTTCTTTGTACAGTCTAAACGATGGTTTATCTAACCACACAGGAGTTTTTACTATCACAGTTCCATTACTATTATAATGTTCTGAATCGTCATTTAACATGTTCACAAATATCCCCAATGCCATTGCTAGCACTACGATTATTCCGACTGTCCATAAAAGAATTCTTTTCAATAAAGACTTCTTTTTATTCGTTTTTATTATACTAGATAAAACACAAGTCCATATAACAATTAAACATAGCAGAATTAAAAGCAGTATGATAGGAACTGTTCTTATAAACCATAAGCGAAATATTTCTCCATTTGATAAAGGATATCCGATTTTAATGCCCGTGTATATCATTGAAGCAATAATAGTAATCATCGTAGCAACCACCAATATCTTCATTTTAAAAGACATTTTATTTTCCGTTTCTAACTGTTCTGTCTCTACATCTTGAATAAAACTGCTGAGCATCATTAGTTCATTTTCAGATAGAACATTTTTATTGATCAATATAACTTTATTGTCTTTACGAATCAAATAAATATAGTTTTCAATCTCCCCCTTGCTAACAAATGAACTCCAATCATTATGTGTAACTCCAATCTCTGTGTCTATATCCACACCTTCTTTTGAAAACACATATTTTCGCTCACTATTCATTTTCTGTTTTTCTTTATTTATGACTGCTCTCATAAATACTTTTTGTAATTTTTCTACACTTAAACCTAATGCAGCAAATCCAATACTTAACAATAAAAATATCCATGCAAATGATATATGAAACAAGTATGAATAAAATGCTAACGAAAAGATATAAAAAGCACTCACCAAAGTTGTACCTTTGATCACTCTATTAGTCTTTATAGTTTTTAATGAACTAATATGCATTAAAATATTGTTTGCTTCTTCGTCTATATTTAAGTGATATATAATTTTCTGATCATGAAATTCTTCAACTACCATTCTTGATTTCTCCCTTCACGCGATACTGATATTCCGGGACATTGTTTCTATCCTCTTTCCGGATTTCATTTCCTAAATATTGAAAACTCCCATCTTCTTTGAATTCCACTGTTAAATCATGCGTAATAAGAGCATCATCACAGATAACCATGTCACATACTGCATTTACTGTTAATACAACCGTACCATCTGGATTTTCTCTTACTTCCACCACTTCCGGCACAGAAGTTCCAAAAAAGTTCGGATCATAATTGCCGCACCCTAATGGTGCCCATGTATAACAGTTTGTTTTTTCATCAAATTCAGCATATTCCTGTAGCTCTTCTTCCGATATTGAAAGATATTCCATCATCAAACTTTCAAATTCCTCTTTGGGAATTCCCTCCTGATATTTTTCGGAAGGAAATCGCTCTCCATATTTCATTCTATATAAGTATTCATACAAGCCATTATAATCTAACACATCTAAATTGTCCAAATTCCAATTAGAACATAACAGATTATTTCCCTGATACCCGATACTCTGAACACATAATCTTGACATCTCTTTCTGTTCTTCTGCTCTTGGTTTTACCCTGATCATCTGACTTCCATCCATGATCTCTGTAACTTCTGGCGGTTCCGGTACACATAATTCATAACAAAACCATCCATTATCTGTATATTTCCATTCTTTGATTCGGGTATAACTCGTATATGCAATTCCTGGCTTATCACCTTCCATCCAAACTCCACTTGTACTGACTACATACATATCCGTACCATCATAACTAAATTTCATTCTATTGATTCCACCATCTTGATGTACATCATAGATAATCACCGAACCGCTTTTTCCTTTTTCACAATCGATAAGAAATTGCTCTGCATTTTCATAGTTCTCCATATCAGAGTAGGGAACAGTTGCCGAGACCGGACTGCCTGTCTCCATCATAGCCTTTTGCATTTCAAGCATCGTCTCATCCTGTAGAACAGCGTTAGATGCCGTTCCCTTATCTGCTGACTTATAGATATCCTGTATCTTTTTCATCATCTCTTTACATTGTGTAGCTGCCTCCTCCTGTTCCGCTTCATCCAAAGGCAGATTATAACCTTTCTCCCACTGTTCTCTTGTTTCTTGGTTTGTGTCTTTTATTTCTTTGGGATTCCCTGCAATCATATTTTCTGATTCCGATTTCCTTTTCTCACAACCACATAAAAAACACCCGGCTATCAATACCATCATTAGAATTTCATATCCTTTTCCGAATTTCATCTCATCATCCTTCCATTCTTGCGACTGGTGGCAGTTCCAGTTCCTTCAAATCCTGCATATCCTAATTTTTCTACCACTTTTTTCTTTGTTCATCAGGAAATTGTATCCCTCCAATAACATTCTTTTGTTTTTCCGGAACAATTGTTTCTTTATAAATATTGCTTACTAAAGTAGATGTTGACAATACTTTGTTCTGCAGCTCTCCCTTTTCTTCATCAGGAATAAGACATTCTTCTGCTTGTGGAACTAACCAATACGGTGATTCTTTAGCTGATGAATCTACAACATCATTTTCTCCCTCACTTTCTTTTATGTTCTCTATCTCAATAGGTGGTTCCCATACTTCTTCTGTTTGAAATGCTTGTTTTTCTGGATAATAAACTGTTTTTGATTGCAACATTTCATTTGCGATATCAAAAACATCATAAAAATCCAATTCTCCAAAATCTTCTTCATATCTGCCTCTTTTTAATCCTACAAACGTAATCTTTTGCTACCCCTTAAATATTACACCTGTAAGATATCTAAGTCAATTGTTTTTATAAAAATGATTTTCTTTATAAAGTCCACCTTTACTGTAAGCGCTTAAATTTCAGCCGTTGATAGAAAAATATCCAGCTACTTTTCAGTAACCGGAATACCTTCATAATTCACATATGATTTATTATTGGTTTGAGTTTTCTGCTCGACGCCCTATCTCAGCTTTTACTTTTTTATTCCATGGAGCAAGTTGATCTAATTCATTGCCACTCATACTATAGCACTGGCCTGAGCGCCATGAGGTGTATCGCAAAACAGCCAGCTTTTGCGGCCGGCTGTAAACGGACGGATTGCATTTTCACTGAGATTGTTAGGAAAACTGGATCGTCCATCTTCCAGATCTGTAACTAAGAATAACGCCGTCTTAGGCTTGATAATATCTTCAAATGTGAAAGTGCTATGAGAAAGCATCGAAGCGAGTTTGGGGTTCTGGTTGAACATCATCAAGAAACTGGATGCTGTAATTAGGATGCTTTTAAATGTGTTCTCTGCAGAAGAAAGGCACTGCTTGCCATATAATTTCTTTTTGAAAACGAAAGAGTTGTAAAACTCTTCGTTTTCCGAATAGTAATATCCAAATTATCCTTTAAATCAGTATCATTTTCAATAAGTGTGGCTACGATAAATTTCTCTCTTTCACTCATCTTCTGATTCGTTTTCCATATATCTGATCTATCAAACATATAGACTTCATATTTAAAATCAGAATCTGTTAAGCAATAGTTATCTCCTTCTTTTTCAAATCCTATTTCTTCTAAATTACTTTTGTATGTCTGGATGAGATGATTCTGATGCTCCTTTTGATAATTCTATTTTACTGCTTTGTGGTATAAAGTCTAGCAAACAAAATTTACAACCATATTTTTAAGGAGCAAATTATTTTTACGTCGGTTTATTATTCTATTTGCAGATCATATCCCCAGTCAAAAGAATACATTTCTTGAAAATTATAAAATTTAGCAAATCTAATCTTGGCACGATAGCACGTTCCCTCCGGCGCAAATTTTACTATACTTATTATAACTTCAAAAGCAAACGCCCCAACTACTTTCTTACAAAAAAAGCCTAGAAGAGACATTTCCTCCTCTAAGCCTTTATACTTTATCACAGAATACTTTTTGCTTTTATTTTTCCTCATGGTCATGAGGCTTTTTCGCTTAAATCGTGTCTTATAGACTATCCAATTTTTCCTTACGTGCTATCTGAATAGTTTCTGATGCTTTCTGAATTCGTACCTTTGTATATGGATGTCTTAAATTTAATGACATATACATTTCTCCCTAAGTTAATCCTATTATATATCTTTCAATTCCACATTATAAATTGAAAAGAACGCAAAGCAGAAAGAAATTATAGTTAATATCATCGAAAATGTGGAATTTCCTGTCTTTTAATCGGATATGAAAACATCAAATTCATCGTCTTATTTTTATATGCACTTACAATAAATGTGGATAGCATAACTCCCGTAAAAATCAAATATGCCATATTTGTAAATAGTTCAATCGGTGCAGAAATCATATCTGCCCCCGGAGCAGCGTCTAACGTACCGTCTGGATCATTTGCAATCCCTAAGAAAGCCAGTGAAAAAATAAACACTCCTAATAATCACTCAACTTCATATTACCGGATTTTTACTTTTTGTCTTTATATCCATTCTTTATTATATCAGTTATTAAATATATAAACGCAGGAATCAAGATTATAAGCGGAATAACCGTTCCTGCTGGCTTAGGTAAAACCAATGCCAATATTGCTGCAATTGCAATCAAAATTAAAATTGTGTTTTTCTTCATTTTCATCACCCTTGTTGTCTTTTTATTCTATATTAACTTTCCTTAATTAGAAATACGCCTAATAAAAGAAAAAATTTCCATATTTGCCATTTTTTAAGACAAGAAATTCTTTTCCCCAGGGATAAAAAATGCAACCCGGCATTTTAATCTGCAATTCCCGTTTTCCTCCTTGCATTTTTCTTTTTTCCTGCTTTATATACTGCTGTTATGATAGTGCTTTTTCAGCAAGTCTTGTTTCTCCCCAAGGTGTTTTCAACATAGTGTCATTCCCAATGATTCCTGCCCGGACAATCTCTATAGGTTCTTCCAGTTCAGAAATTCTGATGCCGTTGATACAGGCATTCGACTGAAACTCCTCAAACTCCTCGAATACCTGATCCTGAAATACAAAGGAAATATTTTCTTTTCGCTCTTCTGCTTCCGGCGGAACCACACAGGACCCCATAAGATATACCCCTTCCTGATAATGAAATTCTATCAGGGTAAAAGACATTCCTCTATCATAATCCAATCGTATGATCTCCATTACCTCTTTTCCCATAATCCATAATGGTTTTTGTTCTTTCTTTTTAAATCCAAACATAAATTGTTCCTTTCTCCATTTTTATCTTTTATATCTTTCTCTTTAGCAAAGGATGCCCTCCTTCTTCTCCTAAATATCCCAAGGTCGTTTTATACCTTGGAAATTAGGATATTTCCATAGAAACAAGAAGCGGAAGAATAAGCACTACTTATTTCTCTGTACTGGAAGTTTCCTGTTTTTTCTTTTTGGACTTTGGGGCTGGTAATTCATCGTACATAGCACGAAACAAGCCTGTCAAAAATTCCTTACTATCTACTTCATCGACCAACAACATTTCTTTTGCTCCCTCATAGGGTAATTCATACGTAACTGTCGACACATAACTAATTGCTGATTTCACTGGCTTAACAAGTAATCTATCATCATAGATACCGCCTACCATCTTGCCACGAAAATAAATAATAAATTCTCCCATCATAGCTCGATAAGTAATTTCTTCTAACTCAGATAGCTGCCCTAAAATAAACTCTAAGTATTCCTTGCTCGATGCCATATTTCCACCCCTAAATTCAAATTGTTGCTATCATTATACCTCATCAACTTAAAGAATACAATTTTTCTAAATCACTACAGTGAAAAAATTGTGAAATCATCCATCAAAAGTAGATGGAAAAATTTTATCGATATTTACAAAATTTAAAAATGGATGTATCCACAGCAAACGGCTCTTATAATTTATTTAATACATATTCTGCTCTTCTTTCTTCCACTTTTTATAATTATACATAGCCTGGATCAGCAGTATCATTGCAAAAGCAACTGCAACTAAAAATGTCCAAATAGTTGACCAGAATGTGATGTAAAAACAAAGAACAATGAAAATGGCTATTGGGATCATCCACAGTGTTCGAATAAGTTTTCTTCTATAACTTAATTTCCAATAACACAGCTCTATTCCTTTATCAACTTTTTCGTACTTCTCCCATTTCTTCGACATTAATGCAGAAGTAATTATTGCTATAATCCCAGGAAACAAAATAAGTATTAATTCCAATGCAACCCCTCCTCGTACATTTTGCTTATTAGACGTTTGCGAAATATCATTTTTTCTCCATTAGAATCTCATATCAGCATTGACAAAATTATTTTGTTCTCTTTTTGTCAAAAATAAGATTGAAAACCTGTTTTGCAATTACCTATTTGTTTATTATACTTTTTTTGTGTAAAATTTTTGCATCAGATCACATAAAAATGCGTAAAATTTTCTTGTTTTGAATTGATTTATAGACATATGTTATTTTTACTTCGTAACATAAAATTTAATACATTTCTATAAAGACTCCTACCATTTTACTGGAATCTATAGATTAGTCCCACACGATTTCCGAGCATTCAAAATTATCCGGAATTGGTGGTACGCACGAATAAGCACTTAATTCAACTGCCTTTATTTTAATTATTCCATCAGAGCATAGCCATTCACAATTTACTAATTTTTCTAATTCTGCAGGCGAAATAGCTGTGCAAAGTACAATTGTATCTCCTGCAATGGAATCCTTTTTCAGAAAGTTCTGCATCACTTCCAGATTTTTAGCGTATTCTTCTGGAAGTTCCTACAAAATCTTGCTACAATTTAAGAAATGATCTGAAACGAACAGGCAGGGAGGAACAGACAATGTTAGAAAATTCACTGGCGGAAAAACTGATTGAACAGGTTACCAAATATACCAGCTATAATGTTAACATCATGAATGAGCAGGGAGTAATCATTGCCAGCCGCAATCCCGAGAGAATCGGAAAGTTTCATGAAGTTGCATGGCAGATCGTACATGGAACAAGTGATATTATGGTGACGGAAAATGACAATGAATACCCAGGTGTGTTAAGTGGAATTAATATGGTAATCGATATTGAAGGAAAGCGGGAGGGAGTAGTTGGTGTAACGGGAAATCCGGAAGAAATTCGTCCCATTGCCTTAATCATCAAAATGGCAATTGAAACACTGATCAAATATGAGAATCAAAAGATGCAGGCATTTCGAAGACAAACGAGAAAAGACCGGTTTATGGAAATGCTGACACAAAAGCAATATCGCGCTCCACAGGATATTCAGAAACTGGCATCTGAATTGAATTACAGGGAGGATTTGGTTCGGATTCCGATTCTTTGTCACCTGCAGTCACCTCTACATCAGAATGCCTTTTTATCGTCCATAAAAAACAGTCCGGCACATCTGACACAAGACATCAGTTTCAAAATCGAAGATCGTTATATTCTAATCTTCAAAACATTGAAAGAGGAGCACCTGTTTTCTGATTATAAGTTTTTACTGGCAGACTATTTGAAAAGTACACTAAAATGGATGCGTGAAGAAGGGATTGTGTGCACGTTTTATATAGGAACATTTCAGACCAGTTTTTCGCAGTATTATTATGCGTACCAGCACTGTAAATGGTTGGAAAGACATGCGTCGGGAGAGCATCAGGCCTTTTATTTTTATGATTTTACCGGAGAATATCTGATGTCTTGTATTCCACGTCAGGAACTGCAGCAGATATTTAATGTGTTTGCAAAGGAACTGCCAGATGAATTTCAGAAAAATTATATTGAAATTGTAGGCAGCCTGATTGGAAATAATTTTAACATCCAGAATGCAGCAAAACAGTGTTTTATGCATAAGAATACATTTACTTACCGTTACAATAAAATCCGGGATATTTTGCGCGTGGATCACCAGCGTTCGATGTCAGATACATGGATGCTGATCAGTTTGTATCTGTATCTGAAGCCATAGAACGTGTGTTTTGTGTGCGGGATACAAAATATAAAAGAAGTTTTGGTCAGCTTCTTCTGAATTTTTAGAAAATCTTCTGCTACAATGAATACAATAAAATAAAAGCAAAAAACAAAGGGGGATTTATTATGACAGGATTACCACTCATCATCGCTTTTATTATTGCAATTGTAGTTATGATTGTAGCTATTTCCAAATTTAAGATTCATCCGTTCTTATCTATTATGGGTGTTTCTTTGATTCTGGGATTGGTTGCAGGGATTCCGCTAGTGGATCAGACGGCAACGGACGGAACCGTTACCAGTGGGTTAGCGACCGTGATTGGAGCTGGATTTTCCGGTACATTTACCAGCATCGGTATTGTGATCATTCTTGGAGCACTGATCGGAAGTATTCTGGAAGAAACAGGTGCAGCACTGAAGCTTGCAGATATGGTCATTCATCTGGTTGGAAAAAATCACCCGGAATTGGCTATGGAGCTGATGGGATGGGTTGTTTCCATTCCTGTATTTTGTGATTCTGGATTTGTTATCTTAAATCCAATCCGAAAAGCATTGGTAAACCGAACAGGTGTATCCTCTGTTGCAATGTCAGTTGCACTTTCTTGTGGCCTGTATGTCTCACATGTATTTATTCCGCCGACACCAGGACCGATTGCTGCGGCATCAACTCTTGGAATCGGGGACAATCTACTGATGGTGATGGGAATCGGTGCACTTTGTTCCGTACTTCCATTGATTGCTGGATATTTCTTTGCAAAATACATCGGTAAAAAAGTAAAAGCAGACGACGAAGCAAACTGCAATGATGTAAAAAAATCTTATGAAGAGTTGGTTGCCGAATATGGAAAACTTCCAAATGGATTTGTTGCACTTGCACCGATTTTAGTACCGATTCTGTTAATGGCTGCAAGTTCTATTGCATCTATGGCAGGCTGGTCCGGAGCTGCAAATGATATTCTGAAGTTTTTAGGAACGCCGATCATTGCACTTGCCGTTGGTACGATTTTTGGAGTAATCCAGCTTGTTGGAGCACAGCGGATTGACAAATTCTATAATTTGACAAACGAAACATTAAAAACAGTAGGTCCTATTCTGTTTGTAACGGCAGCAGGTGGTGTTCTTGGAAAAGTGATTGCTTCTACAAGTATGATTGAGTACATTACACAAAATGCGGAGTTGCTTGAGACGATTGGTATTTTCTTCCCGTTCATTCTGGCAGCAATCTTAAAGAGTGCACAGGGATCTTCGACTGTTGCATTGACTACAACCGCAGGAATTGTAGCACCAATCTTGCCTGTACTTGGACTGGATTCTCCAATTCGTGCAACACTTGCAGTGATGGCAATCGGCGCTGGTGCTATGACAGTTTCTCATGCAAACGATTCCTATTTCTGGGTTGTTACAAATTTTGGCGCAATGACTCCCGAAAAAGGATACAAAACACAGACCATGGCAACATTGGTACTTGGAATTGCCGGCATGATTGAAATCTTTGTACTTTCACTCTTCCTTCACTAAAAAGATACTCTATAAAAAGGGAGGCTGATTATTATGAAATTTTTATTTGCATCGGATTCTTTTAAAGGCACGTTATCTTCTGCACGCATTGCAGAGTTACTTACGACAGCTGCTAAAGAATCGTTTCCAGATTGTATCTGCACAAGTGTCGAAACTGCAGATGGTGGAGAAGGAACGACGGACGCTGTTCTGTGTGCAGTGAAAGGCGAAAGGATTCCTCTGACTGTATGCGGGCCTCTCTGGAAACCTACGGACTGTTTCTATGGAAAATTGGATGAAAATCGGGCGATTATGGAAATGGCAGCCGCATCCGGTCTTCCACTACTTTCAGAAACAGAAAGAAATCCGGCAAAAACAACGACATACGGAACCGGAGAAATGATCCGAGATGCTTTAAACCATGGTTTTCGAGATATTTCCATTGCAATTGGCGGATCTGCCACAAACGATGGCGGCATGGGATGTATGTGTGCACTAGGCGTCCGCTTTTTGGATGAAAATGGAAAGGAATTAGAAGGTTGTGGAGAAAATCTAAGTAAGATTTCCAGAATCGATCTTTCTGAATTGGATCCAAGAGTTTCAAAAACAAAATTTACCGTTATGTGTGATGTCAACAATCCACTTTGCGGTGAAAATGGAGCAACTTATACATTTGGCCCTCAAAAAGGAGGAAGTCCAGAACTTTTAAATGAATTAGAAAGCGGAATGCTTCACTATCGGGAGCTTCTTTTGAAAGTGTTCCAGGTAGATGTCAATGAAATTCCAGGTGCTGGTGCAGCCGGTGGACTTGGTGCAGCCCTGGTCGTATTTTTGAATGCAACATTAAAATCCGGAATTGAGACGGTATTAGATCTGGTTGATTTTGACAGTCGTCTGCAGGGCGTTTCTCTTGTGGTTACCGGAGAGGGGCGGACAGACTGGCAGTCTGCTTTTGGAAAAGTTCTCCACGGAGTCGGAATGCGCAGCAAAAAATATGGGATTCCTGTTGTGGCGCTTGTAGGTTCCATGGGACAGGGGGCAGAAAAAATCTACGAGTCAGGAATCGACTCAATCCTGACTACAGTCAATGCCCCCATGGAACTGCATACAGCGCTGGAACAGGCGGAAGAATTGTATCTAAATGCAGCGAGACGTCTGTTTCGTATGCTGAAAGCAGGAAGTCAAATGCAGGAAACAAAGTAGAATCCCTAATAAGGACAGGAGTTTTCCGACATTGGCACCCGGTGCATGGTAGGAAATTTCAATCCGATGATTTCCTTTGTTTAAAGGGAATCCAAGAAATGCGGTATTGACTTTTTCACAGGAGATATTCCTGCCATCTACCAGAATTTCAAAATGAGTATCATAAGGAATGGTCGTGATAAAATAACCATCTGATTTTGTCGTGACTGTTCCTTTGATTCTATCTCCGCTGGAAGTTTGTCGATTTATTTGAAATTCAGACTGATACAGTGTATTTTCCGCATTGAATGATGCCCAGGATCCCAGAAAGATTTTCAGATCAGAAAGCTGATAATCTCCCGTTCCAAGAGTCAGCGCAATGTCCTTCTGACCTTTTCTGAGCGGAACTGCATAAGTAAAAGTTTCATTGTGGTTATAATAAATGTGGGATCTGGCACTTAATTTGTTCCGTTCTTTTTCCAGGGTAATGGATACATCAGAAGACGGATTCTGATTTTTAATCCGAAACTGCAGAAATAAAATGTCCTCCCGATGGTCTTGGTTCTTCTTGCCGGGAAATAATTCTGTCAAATGTAGTCGGACTGTTTCGGGCTGCTGTAGATCAGCCGTTATGGCATCCTTCGTTTGGATAAGAACGTTGCCATCTTTTCTTAACTTTGGGAATTTCAGAGTCCCCGGTGTGATTTTCAGACTGTCGGAAGTCGGTTTCTCCTGCTTTCCGCCCTCTTCTATCACTGCGTAATCCAACAAGGTTGTCTGATTATATGGAAAGCCTAATGTTTCATAGGTTTTTTGATTCAATAACCGATTCGTTGCATATGCGATCGGCGATACACGATCGTTTTGAAGTATCTTTGTGTTTCCCACGATCCCCATTTTTTCATATCCGGGAATTTCTTCTTGACTGATCAGATATTTAACTCCCATAAACCGTTGATAAACTGGGTTTCTGGAAGCTGGCTGCATCAGAAAATTCCGGTAAGGTTCTTCCAGTTCAAAAGTTTCTGTACGAAATTTCTGATACGCTTCATTGTATACAGAAGAATATATAGAACTGCTGTGCTGTCCGATAATTTGAATACGGTTCAGATTTGCAAATCCCTCCTGATTTGTTCCAAGTTGTTCCATTCGGCAGAAAGTATCGTTCGAGTCTACAAATTCGATTGCTTTTTTTGTATCATGAGTAGTTATCTTTTGATAAAAATCTACATCCAGCATATATCCCGCTTGTGTCTGAAAGAAATAATCATAGATGCTGAGAAACAGAAGCGCCGGAATGAAAAGGCATAAAATTCCCGTATACTGTAAGAATCTTTTGCACCCCCGGGTATGCAATCGGTGGATTTTGTAAAAAAGCAGATAACAGAACATCATAAAAATGGCATCAAGGAATAAAAGAACTCGACTGAATTTTGGCATGGAACTTGTATCTCCGATCAGTATCAGAACAGCCGTCAGAAGATACGGTAGAATTCCATGTCGGAATGGTCGGAATTCTTTTTGCTGTTTTTGCATATAATACGCAATCAGGTAACAGAAAAGCGGCAAAAATGGAATCAAAACCTTATCCCGGATGTATAATCCACCATTGAGGAGATACGAAAATAAAGGTATCGTCAAAATGAAAATCAACCCCCATGCAAGAATCCGCTCTCCTTTTCGTTTCCATGTAATTCCTGCAAGCAAAGCTGTCACAGCCAGTGTGGTCAGACCAATGCCATATGGGTGATACAAAACCGCAGAAAGTTTGATAGAAGGAACCAAAAGAGACAAAAGCGTTGTATCTCTGTTTTCACATCTTCCTCCTGTCAAAGCCATTGCAGTCGGCATCAAAAAGAATGCACTTAGCAGGATTGCGAGCAGTATGGGGTACAAAAAACGAATCCCATCTCGGAAAAAACGCCAAAGGCGGAGGTCTTCTTCTGATAAATCCTGCAGCAGAAAGTATCGATGCATCCCATATAAAATCAAAACCAGAATTCCTCCGACACTGAAATAAAAGCTGGTCAGGATCATGAAAAATACACTCAGTATATAGAGAAACGAACTCCCCTTTTCGAGAAAAGAATCTACGCCCCAGAGTCCCATACATAAAAATGGCATATAGTTTACAAACATAATCTGGTTATAAGACTGAAAAATCATAGGTGCTGCCAGCAGAAACAGACAGGCCGTCAGAAAACAGATGATGGGGGAAAATCCTCTTTTTTTCAGCCAGCAGTAAAACAAAATTATGGATGCGGTAAGACAGACAAAGGATGCAGCAATCAGATAATCACTCATTTTTACAAAGGGCAACAGGTACGAAAGCCAGAAAACAGGACTGTACAATCCGTAATAAGCAAAATGATAGATGTTTTGTCCGCCTCCTATATCAAGGGCAAATTCCGGGAAGAAATCTCCCGTATCGTAAAATTGCTGCCGGAAATAGTCCGGAAATACGCTGTGCTGGCTGATCCAATCTACTTTAGAACCAAACACCCCATATTTTCCACAAAATAACCAACAAAAAAGCAGAGTCAAAAAAATGAAAAGAATGGAAACCCGTAATTGTGTATATCTGTTCTTCATATGTTCTCCTTTTCACTGGAATCTTTTAAAATAAAGATCGGCCGATGCTTTGTCTCCAGGTATGTTTTGGACAGATATTGCCCAACAATTCCCGTACACAAAAGCTGCACTCCGCTTACCATAAATATGATACAGGTAAGCGAAGGCCAGCCAGACACAGGATCGCCCCAGATCAATGTCCTTATGATAATCACCACGATCATGACAAATGAAATCAGACAAAATAAAAGTCCAAGTACAGATGCCAGTGATAGCGGAGCTACCGAAAATCCAGTGATTCCTTCCATTGAATAGACAAACAGTTTTTTCAAAGACCATTTTGTTTCGCCTGCAGAACGTTCAATATTTTCGTATTCCAACCATTTTGTGCGAAATCCTACCCATTCAAAAATACCTTTCGAAAATCGGTTGTATTCACTCATTTCCAAAACTGCATCTACCATGTTCCGCTTCATAAGACGAAAATCTCTGGCACCACGCATAATTTCTGTTTTTGAAATCCGGTTGATGATTTTATAGAAACTGTCAGATAAAAAAGAACGTATTTGGGGTTCTCCGGTGCGGTCTGATCGTCTGGTTGCAACACTGTCATACTCCTCTTCTATCAGGATTTTGTACATTTCTGGCAAAAGTGACGGTGGATCCTGCAGATCTACATCCATAACTGCAACATAATCGCCGCTTGCTTTGGAAAGCCCCGCATAAATAGCCGCTTCTTTTCCAAAATTACGGGAAAAAGAAAGATATTTACAGCGCGGATCTTTTTGATGCAGTTGTTTCATTTCAAGCAAGGTATGATCGCTGGATCCATCATCAATAAATAGAAGCTCAAAATCAACGGGATTCATCTGTTTCATGACAGGCAGCATTGCCTGATAATATACAGGGAGCGTCTCTTCTTCGTTAAAACAGGGAATGATTATGGTAATTCTATGTGCTTTCATGATTTTATCCACCTCCTGAAAACTATTATGCCGCTCCTTTCTTAAAAAAATCCCAAAGCAAATCTTAAACTTTATTAATTATTATGAATGATTGAAATGAAAAAACCGGCAGATTATCTCTGCCGGCAGTGTCTGCTAATCCACTCTTAAATTATGAACGAATAAAATTTGTTTTGATCTTCTCCTCTGCTGCCGGTTTTGGAACTCCGGCATTTTTTCCGGCTTCCAGACAGTGCAGGATCCATGCCATATTTTTCCCGAGAACATGCATGATCTGAAGACCTTCCTTGTCCTGCATCACTTCATCCGGTGTGTTGCCATGAACCATATTCCAATAGTTCGAAGAAACAACCGGCATCTGGTGAAATGAAAAATATTTTAAGAGAACATCCAGTGTTGCTGTCGTACCTGCACGTCTTGCAGATGCAATTGCAGCCGCAGGCTTCAGAAGCATATCCTTTCCGGCAATGGAACAAAACTTATCCATAAATTCTACGATCTGTCCAGATGGAGATGCCCAGTATACAGGAGAACCAACGATCAGAGCATCTGCTTCCTTCATTTTTTCAGCAGCGGCCTTTACATTTTCAAGCGCCGGATCTCCTGCCTGAAAGATTTCACTTTCAATCCCATTCTCTTTTAATGCCTCCGCAATCTGGCCAAGTGCAGTATACGTACATCCATCTTTTCTGGGACTTCCGTTTAACATCAAAACTTTCATTTACAATTCCTTCTTTCTTTTTTCTTCTAGTAAATATTATAGCGCAGAAGGAACATTTATGTAACTACGAAAAACAGTTTTGAAAAAGAATCCTATTCTTCTTCATGGTTTGCAGCATACTTTTTGCCAGCCATGATCAAACCTGCAAAATACAAAGCAGTCAGAATACCTGCGATTATATATGCGACTGTCATCGGAAGACCAAACCCGATTTTCTGACTTAAAATGAAAGAAGATATAATGAACATATAAAAACTTCCCGGAATCAGGGCAATCAGGTAAATCCCTTTTTTTGCACCTTTTTTTGCCATCAGATAAATGGTGATTGCAGCAAACGCAAATACGCCGATAGTCTGATTGCTCCATGCAAAGTATCTCCAAAGGATATTAAATCCTTCTGCATTCATTTTTGCAAAAACAAGAATCAAAATAACTGGAATAAAAATTCCCAATGTCACAAGTACACGATTTTTTCTTGTTTTCTGATCAA